>TBL_comb48_EPIDRAFT_1002556_pt1 | contig 12624 bp, 9 predicted proteins | sample TroBogEpilimnion_37_FD_10681 | JGI IMG/M metagenome (IMG submission 10681)
TTCGTCCCATGCCAATGAGGGCTTTGAGGGTTCGTGCGTCCTTGATAATCCGAGTGAATTGCAGCATTCACCACGTACGCCACCCAACTCGATTAACTTATCTTAATTATCCGGTAACAAGTCTAATAACAAAACCAGCGGGAATACGGAGGCTGGAGTCTCTGCGGTTGGGCCATGGTTTGCATGCAGGTCCATGCTGGCAGATTTTCTCCTGTCGCAAAAGCCCGAAATCATGCAGGATGCCACCATGCGTTGCGCCCCCGCACTCCTTTCTCTTCTGGCCGTCAGCGTGAGTCTTCACGCGGCCCCCACGCCCCCTGCCCCGACCCCGGCTGCACCCGCAGCGACTCCGGCACCCAAGCAGGCGGTCAAACCGGCTGAGGCGAAACCTGCCCCAAAGGCAGAGCCAAAGTCCGACCCGAAGACACCAGCAGCCCCCTCATTGAAGCCACCGCCGGAGGACGCCTACGTGCAGATGGAAATGCTGACGCGAGCCATGGAAATGGTGAGGCAGAACTACGTGGACGAGTCCAAGATCACCTACGCAGAACTGGTGGAGGGCGCGCTGGAAGGCATGCTGCACAAGCTGGACCCGCACTGCGAATACATGGGCAAATCGCTCTTCGAAGAAATGCAGCGCGAGCAGAGCGACACCTCCGAAGGCATCGGCATCACCATCGCCCTGCGCCAAAGCATCCTGACCATCATCACCGTACGCGAAGACGGCCCTGCCTCGGCTGCGGGCGTGCTTTCGGGCGATCAACTGGTGCGCATCAATGAGGTACTGACCGACTCCGTTGGCATCGCGGAGGCCATGCAGTTGCTCAAAGGCAAGGCCGGCGATGAAGTGCGTCTTACCGTGCGCCGACCCGGCACCAAGCAGTTCCTGGAGTTCAAGGTGAAGCACGAAACGCTGGCCGAGACCTCCGTGCATGATCCCATGCTGCTCTCCCCCAAGATGGCGGGCGATTACAAGATCGGCTACGCGCGCATCTCCCAGTACAACCAACCCACGGCACGTGAACTCAGCAAGTCGCTCGATGAACTCGAAAAGCAGGGCATGAAGGCCTTCGTGCTCGATCTCCGCAATAACCCCGGAGGCCTGGTGGACAGCGCCGTAGCAGTGTGCGGCGAGTTCCTGCCCGAAGGTACCGTCGTGGTGACCACGGAGGGCCGCGTGGCCTCGCAAAATCCGCCGCCCTTCCGCACCCCTTCACGCAACGGCAAGGAGCCGCGCAAGTATCCCATCGCCGTGCTGATCAACCAAGGCAGCGCCAGTGCCTCCGAAATCACTGCGGGCGCGCTGCAGGATTTGAAGCGCGCTATCATCGTGGGCACCACGAGCTTCGGCAAAGGCAGCGTACAGACCATCCTGCCCATGAAAAACGGTGCCGCCATGCGCCTGACCACCGCCAAGTATTACACGCCTAGCCACCGCACCATCCATGAAGCCGGTGTCGAACCCAACATCGTCTCCGCCCTCACTTCCGAAGAAGAACTCCGCATCGCCAAATGGCGCGCCTCCCACGGCACCGGCGAGGCCGCAGCCCTCGAACTCGCCAACCTCGGCGACAAACAACTCGAACGCGCCGTGGATTCTCTCAAAGGTGTCCTCGTCTTCGATGCCTTCGTCGCCCCCGCTCTCGCCCCCGCCGCGAAGCCTTTGGAAAGCCGCTAAGACACTGGTCTCCGCTACTCCAGCAAACCCCGCGCAATGATCGCATCCACCGGATTGTGATCATCCGTAAAAACGTAAGTGGAGCGCGGCACCGTCCCCGCTGGCACATGCGTGCGCAGCAGCAGTTCCTGCCATGACCCCTGCTTGGCATAGCGGTCCACGATCAGCGGCTTCAAATCTTCACGTGAAGCCATGAGGATGACATTCTGAGTGTCATCACGACGATACCCGACCGCAAAGACCTCCACATAAGGAAAAGCTTTCCGTACCGTGGCCAGCATCCCAGATGTCAGCTCCGCTTTTGGGCCGGTGATGGCAGCGATCAGATTCATAACGAAGACCCCCTTCGGTTCCAGGTGATCCGCGATCTGCTGATAAAACTCCTGCGTCGCGAGGTGCGGCGGGATCTGCCGGATGCCGTTGTACGCATCTCCAAAAATAAGATCCCACTTCTTGCCGCCATTCTGCAGCAGGTACCGGCGCGCATCACCCGCATGCGCCTGCACACGCGGGTGCTCGTCGAGTTTGAAAAACTTGCGCCCCACTTCAATCACCTGCGGGTCAATCTCCACCACATCCACCGTCGCTTCAGGAAATTCGCGCGACACATTCTCCGGCATGCCGAAAGCACCGGCACCGATGAACAACGCGCTGCCCACCTTCGCTGGCTCGCGCAGCAGGGCGAGCTTCCAGTATTGCTGATACGGCAGGATCAGATCCCCAGTCTTCGCGTCCATGCCGCCTTCCATCGTCGAATCCAGTTGCAGCACACGACGCGTCACATCGCCATCGCGCTGCTCACTGACTTCGATGTGATGATAAAACGACTCATGCTCAAAGATCACCCCCGGCTTCGGTTTCGGCTCCGTCATCCAGCTCATACCAAAAGCAAAGATGCCGCTCAAAATTACCGGTGCCTGCTGCTTGAGGGTGTTTTTGGCCAGCAAAAACGCCGCCACCGCCAGCACCAGCAGCAACGCCGCCGTGCCGAAAAAGATGCTGCGAACCCCAAAGGTGGAGAGCAGGAAAAAGCCAGAAAGAAAGGTGCCCACGAAACTGCCAAGAGACCCCAGCATGCTGATTGTACCCGCCGCCGCGCCGACGTGCGTATCCTTGAGCGTGAGACTGTAAAAGCGTACTGCAGCCGGTGACACGGCCCCGAGAAGGATTCCAGGAATCGCAAACAGCAGCAGCGAAATCATCACCGGCCCGGCAATGAGACCATGAGCGCTCAGCCCGACGGCAAAGACCGTATGCAGCGCCGGGATGAAAAAGGTCAGCACCGCAGAACCCGCCAGCAGCCAGCCCAGGAGATCGAGCGCCATCTTGCGATCCGCGAGATGGCCTCCCAAATAACCACCGGCACTGAACGCGATCAAGATGACCCCGATCAGCGCCGTCCAGGTATAAACGCTGTTGCCAAAGAACGGCGCCAGCAACCGGTAGGCGCAGATTTCAATGACCATCATGGCGGCTCCGGCCAGGAAGCAAGAGAGCCCCAGAAAGATGCGCGTGCTACGTGTGGCTGCGGCATTCTCTGTCGGAGCCGCGGGAGATTTGGAAGGTATGCGGGACATGCGTGTTCGCGGTCAGTCGTTATAAAAAACAAGGCTCATGATCTTCCACCCAGTGGACGTTTGGATCAGCGTAAAGCAATCAGTGCCGAGGGTGACATCACCGCCTTTGGTCAGCTTCCAGCGTACGCTGGCCTGGGCGGTGCGCTCGTCACGGAGAATTTTCATGTCCGTCGGCACCTCGGTCATCGGCACCGTCGTGGTGGCGTGGCTGAGTTTCTGACCATGCAGAAAATCGGTGAGCCCCTGGCTCTGCGGCACGCCCTGATGCACGAAGATAATGCGCGCCTGCTCGTGAAAGCAGGCACCGTAGCCGTCCATGTCCTTGGCAGACCAGGTGGAAAAGTAATGCGTGAGGAACTCGCGCACGTCAGTAGAGTCCGTCTTGGGCTCCGGCTGGCAGCCCATGAGAAGAAAAGCCAGTAAGACGAAGGCCGCATGTCGGATGACGGATGTCATCGGCTTCAAACGCATGCTTGTTTCGTCATTCGTCATTCGGATTTCATCATGGGCGCACAGCGCCAGTTATTCCTCCGCAAATGCCTCTTCTTTGACTCCGATCACACTGAGGATGCGGTTCAAATCTTCCACGCCATAGTAGTCGATCTCAATGCGGCCTTTCTTCTCGGCGTGATGAATGCTGACATTGGTGGTCAAATGCTGAATGAGCTTCTGCTCCACGGCCTCGATGGCACGGATCAGATCCGTCTCCGTGGGCTTCGGCTTGGGCGGCGGCGGCGGATGCAGGATGGCATCGATCGCTTTTTCCGTGGCACGTACCGTCAGGCTCTTGGCCACGATCTGCTGCGCCAGACGCTCCTGCGCGTCGTGCTGCTTGAGCATGAGCAGCACCTTGGCATGGCCAGTGGAAATCTTCGTCGCGATCAGCATGTCGCGAATGCTGACTGGCAGTTCTAGCAGGCGCATGGTGTTGGCCACCGTGGCGCGATTCTTGCCGACACGCTGCGCGATGTCCTCCTGGCGCATCTGGAAATCCTTCGCCAGGCGCGAGTAGGCCTGCGCCTCCTCAATTGGGTTCAACCCTTCGCGCTGCAAGTTTTCAATCAGCGCCATCTCCAGCACGTCCTTGTCGCTGGCTTCACGGACAATGACAGGAACTTCCTTGAGACCAAGCTCGCGTGAGGCGCGGAAGCGCCGCTCACCGGCGATCAGCTCCAGCTTGCCGTTCACCCGGCGCACGATCAGCGGCTGGATGATCCCATGCTCGCGGATGGACTCCATCAGCTCGGTGAGCATCTCGGGCTGGAATTCTTTGCGTGGCTGCAGTGGGCTGGGGACGATCTGGTCCAGCGTCACCCGATTCACCAAGTCTCCCGGAGCTGGCTGTGCGAGTGCAGGCAGACGCGACACTCCAGACACCGATGAGGATGCCGAAATGAGTGCGCCGAGACCTTTGCCGAGTGCCGCTTTTGCCATATGGGAGGGCGACACTAGGGAGCACCCGGGACGATGCAAATTGGAATCGCGGCGAAAGTACGGTACCCCCATTCCAAGACTTTACCAAAGTCAAATCACGCTGCATCTGATGGCTATGAAAAGCATGACAGGATTTGGCCGGGGCGAAGCTCAGCGCTCCGGCGTGACGTGGAGCGTGGAATGCAGCTCCGTGAACCGCAAGCAGCTCGAAGTGGCGGTCAATCTCCCCCGTGAGCTGGCCGAGCTGGAAAACGTGGTCCGCACCGAGGTTTCCACCTCGGTTTCACGCGGACGCGTCAATGTGGCGGTGCGCAAGGAATCCGCTGCGGGGGGCACCGATGCGGTGCGCATCGATCAGGAGTTGGCCGCTCATTATTACCACTCCCTGCATGCGCTGGCGCTGAAGCTGGACATTCCGCCGGAGATTTCACTGACAGACATCACCCGCATGCCCGGCGTGATCACCCAGGCACAGACAGAAACCGCCACCGAAGACGCCTGGCCCTCCGTGCAGGAGGCGCTGGCTGCCGCACTGAAGCAGATGAACACCATGCGCATTGCTGAAGGCGCAAGCCTGCGTAGCGACATCGAAGCACGTCTCGCGACGATCGAATCATTGCTGGAATCCATTCGGGCCAAAGCCGCCACCGTGCCTGAGCATCAGCGCAAGGTGCTGCGTCAGCGGCTTGAAGAGGCTGGGCTGCCCCTGCCTCTGGATGACGAGCGCCTGGTCAAAGAAATCGCCCTCTTCGCGGACCGCACCGACATCTCCGAAGAGCTCACCCGCGCCGCGAGTCACGTACAGCAGTTCCGCGCCTACCTGGACAGCGGCGCACCTGCCGGACGCAGCCTCGATTTCCTGCTCCAGGAATTTTTCCGCGAGTTCAACACCATGGGCTCAAAATGCAACAACGCCGAGATCGCCCACCACGTCGTCACCGCCAAGACCGAGCTGGAGAAAATCCGCGAGCAGGTGCAGAACGCGGAATGATCACGAAGCCCCGGGCTTCGGCAGCCCCTTGGGCACCGACCTCGGTGCCTCCGGCTTCGCTTTGCCATCCTCGGGCAGCCAGGCATCGGGAGCACCGGCTTTCACCATGACTTCATGCAGCGTGACGCGGGCGCCATCGCGGTGCTTGCTCTCCTCGGCGGCGGCCATGAAGGCGTAGATTTCCAGCGTCTGCTTCGGCGAGACCGGCGGCTGCTTGGTCTGGAAAAATTTGACAATTTCGCGTAGCATCGGGGTGTAATCGCCCTCGGACTTCTGCTCGGTGATCTGCTTGTCGCCGAACCGGATGAGCTTGTAGCCCATCGCTCCTTCATGAATGGCCTGCAGCGTGCCCGTGCGCCCTCCGGACCAAAGTCCCGTGACGATGGATTCAGACGGCGTGGTGGTGCGGATGACGGAGAGGCAGCCGGAACCCATGACAGTGAAGAGCGCCTCCGCCGGGTGGATGCCGTAAAAGAACAGGTCGGGATGATGCGGCAGCACATGCGCCGGGCCATACGAAATGACACTGCGCGCTGGCGTCGGCTCCGCATTGGCGACTTCGAGCACGCCGGGATACCAGCGCACGGCAGAGGCGCTGAACAAGGGGACTTGGGCGACTCCGGCAAGCTTGTAAATTTCGACGGCGTCCTTGAGCGAAACGGCCACCGGCTTGTCCATAAAGACCGGTTTGCCAGCGGCAATGATCTGCCTCATCTGCTCCAGACGCGGCCTTCCTTCCAGGCTGAGCAGCAGCACGGCATCCACATCTTTGCAGGCCTCCGCCACACTGCCCACGATCCGCACGCCGAACTTGTCGCGCACGGTGGCGGTGAACCCGTCGATACGTGTCTTGCTCTCTTCAATGTCCGGACTGCCCCCGGGGAAGGCAACGACCACCCGCGCACCGGGAATATGATTGGGATTCGCGGGATCGTTCAGGCGCAGCGTGAACTGCTCTGAATGCGAGGTGTCGAGGCCGATGATGCCGATGCGGAGGTCGTCTGCCATGAGGGTTGGGCTGAGCAGCGCCACCAGACATCCCATGACTGGGATAAACAGGTCTCGGAGACGGCGAGGTGGACGCATGCTGGTAAATTGCAGGCTAGGGCATGAAAGCGCAACTGCTGAGTCGCTTGACCGTCCCGTCCGCCCCGCTAGTCTCGCGCCATGGAAACCGTCAGAATAGGCATTGTTGGGCTTGGAAACATGGGCAAGGCACACCTTGCAAACATTCGCGCGGGCAAGATCCCCGGACTGCGCGTCACCGCGCTGTGTGAGAGTGCCGGCACTGTACCGGCCCTGATCGAGGGCGAAAAAGCCTTCACCGATGTCAATCTGATGATCCGCAGCGGCGACATCGACGCGATCCTCATCTGCACCCCCCATTTCAGCCACACCACCATCGGCATCGAAGCCCTCAAGGCCGGCCTGCATGTGCTGGTAGAAAAACCCATTTCCGTCCACAAGGCCGACTGCGAGCGCCTCATCGCTGCGCATACCGACAAGACCAAAATCTTCGCCGCCATGTTCAACATGCGCACCAACGCCTGCTTCAAGAAGGTCAAGGACCTCATCGACAGCGGCGAACTCGGCGCCGTGCGCCGCGTGCACTGGGAGGTCACCAACTGGTTCCGCACCAACTACTACTACGCCACCGGCGGCTGGCGCGGCACCTGGAAGGGCGAAGGCGGCGGCGTGCTCATGAATCAGTGCCCGCACAATCTGGACCTCTTCCAGTGGCTCTTCGGCATGCCCCAGAAAATCCGTGGCTTCTGCCAGTTCGGCCGCTTCCATGAGATCGAAGTCGAGGACAATGTCACCGCCTTCATGCAATACGACAACGGCACCACCGCGACCTTCATCACCAGCACCGGTGAAGCCCCCGGCATCAACAAGCTCGAAATCTCCGCCGAGCAGGGCCGCCTCACCGTCACCGACGGCACCAAGATTCATTTCCAGCGCAACCGCCAGCAGATGAGCAAGTTCTGCATGGAAGCCGAAGCCGCCTTCGCCATGCCCGAAAGCTGGCACATGGACATCAACCTCGATCAAGCCGGCGGCCAGCATGTCGAGATCATGCAAAACTTCACCAACGCCATCTTGAAGGGCGAGCCACTTCTCTCCCCCGCCGAAGAAGGCATCCGCAGCGTCGAACTTGCCAATGCCATCCTGCTTTCTACCTGGCAGGACAAAACCATCGAGCTTCCGATGTCCTCTGCCGACTACGAGCGCATCCTTATCGAGAAAGGCGAAAAATCGACCTTCCAAAAAACCAAGGTCGTCGCCAAAGCCACCTCCGACGACTTCGCCAAAAGCTTCCGCTAATCAGCAGCACCCAGTCACAAACCCAAAAGCGCCGCCCGGGAAACCGTGCGGCGTTTTTTCTGCGCTCCGTCAATCGTCCTCTTCCTCCCGGTTCCGGACTCCGTATTTCGGGCTCGTCCCTGGGACCGGAGCTGCCCCTTCGAAGCTTTAGCGAAGAATGGGGCATATTAAATGTTGCCCTTCTCCCAAAACTCCCACGCACGCCCATGCCATACTCTGACAGCCACATCTTCGTCCTCACCTTCCAAAAGCCCGGAGGGCTGGCACAATCATAGCCGGGGGTGCTAACCCCCGAACCTCGTCCCCCCCCCGAACCCGTGGAACCGCGTAGCGGTGACACAAAATACCAATGCGACCATGAGCCGCCCGCCCTCCCGCCAAAAATTCACGCAAGGCAGCCTTGTCACAGCGCTCTCCATCTGTTCCACTGAGGGACTGCTTAACACCCTTCGGGCTTTTTTGCACTCGTATGAATCGTCTGTGTACATTGACTGGTCGCTTGCTGATCTCGTGTATTGCTGTGAGTCTTGTGGCAGCACCAGACCTTGCGTGGCCGCAGGAACAAACAGAGCGTCTGCATGCGGCGAGCAGAGCGGATTTAGCGCTCGCAGTGCAGCGCTTGGAGGGGGATGGAAAATGGCATGATGGCGTTGCATTGCTGGCGCAAGCACTGCACTCGTGGCCGGAGAATCCGCAGGCAGCGGTGTTGCTGTATTCAACACTTTCGCTGCACGCGCCGGAGCAGCAGTGCTGGCCTCGGCTGGTGCTCCATGCCAGTGACGGTGTTTGGCGCGCGCAGTACAGCGCGGACGGCAAACGCATCCTCACAATCAGCAAAGAAGCAGTGCAGGTGTGGGATGCGGTTAACGGCGCTCCGGTGGGCCAGCGGATCGAAGCCCCCGACTCGAAGGCGATGGCGGCCATCAGCGCAGATGGCTCACGAATGGTCATCCCGCACAGGAGTCACCGCGTTGAGCTGCTGGATGTGGCGACTGGCAAACGCATCGGTAAGCCGATGATCCATGAAGGGGTGAACAGTGCGGACTTTTCTCCGGATGGATCGCACATCTTCAGCATCAGTAAGGATCACAGCGTGCAGATATGGGATGTGGCGACGCAGCAGCCGGTCGGCGCTCGCATGCCCCATAAGGGGCTGGTTTTGGATGCGGATATCAGCCGGGATGGCAGGGGAATCGTGACGGCGAGCGGGGACAAGACAGTGCGTTTGTGGAATGCGGCGACTGGTGAGCTAATGAACAAGTCAGTGAGCTATGAGCATGACATAACGAGGGTGGAATTCAGCCAGGTGGACTGGCGCACCCTGACAACGTGCAATGATGCCAGCTCGCGGGTGTATGACTGGAATCGGCGTGAGTTTGTAGGAGAGCCGATGCGCCACAGTCAGGCGGTAAAAGAGGCGCATTTTAGCCCGGATGGCACACTCGTTTTGACGGCGAGCAGCGACTGCACCGCTCAGGTATGGGATGCCACCACAGGCAAGCCGCACGGAGGGCCCCTGCGCCATGCGTCGGAGGTGCAACGCGCAAAATTCAGCGCAGATGGCCGGTACGTTGTGACCACGGATTTTGACGGCATTGCGCGGGTCTGGGAAACGAATCCATCCAGCGAGCCGCGCAAACCACTGGGCGCGACCCTACGGCAGAAAAACGGGGTGCATGATGCGGTTTTCAGTCCCGATGGCAGGCATGTGCTGACGACGAGCACCATTGGCCCGGCGCTGGTTTGGGATGCACCGACGGGCATGCCTCAAGGCGAGCCGCTGCGGCTGGGCGGCGGCGGGTGGTACGGGGGCGGGCCAATCCGTGGCCCCAGGCGCGACAAGGGCGTGGTTATGGATGCGGTGCTGAGCCCGGATGGCACGCGCATGGTGATGGTGAGCGATCGCACTGAGGCGCAGATGTGGGACCTGACGACGGGCCGACCTACGGGCGTGCCGCTGCGGGGCGCTACAAACTGGCCGGGCTGCATCGCGGAGTTCAGCCAGGATGGCAGAAAGGTGGTGACGACAAGCTTTTGGAATAAGGTCGCCGTGGTTTGGGATGTGGCAACGGGACGTGATGTCTGCAGACTGAAGGGACACTCTGGCATGGTGGTGAGCGCTCATTTCAACCCGGACGGCAAACAGGTTCTGACGTCGAGCATGGATGGAACGGCGCATGTGTGGAGCGTGGAGACGGGGCATTCCCTGTTCCGGCCGATGCGCCATGAGGGGAATGTCTTGAGTGCGGAATTCAGCCCGGATGGCAAACGCATCGTCACTGCGAGCGCGGACGGCACGGCGCGGGTGTGGGATGCTGCCAATGGCCTGGCAATGACCCTGCCGCTAAAACACGATGAGGCCTCGCAGTTGGAGGTCCACAGCGCGCATTTCAGCCTTGATGGCAAACGCATCGTCACCGCGAGCGCGGACGGCACGGCGCGGGTGTGGGATGCAGTCACGGGAAAGCGGCAGGGAAAGGTGATCGCAAGGCCCACCCGGAAGCCGCTCAACATGCGGGATGAAGACCTGCTGCAAAAGCCGTGGCACCAGGCGGCAGGTGTGTTGAGCGCTGAGTTCGATCCCGATGGCACGCGCATCGTGACAGCTCTGAGCGATGATACCGCGCAGGTGTGGGATGCAGTCACGGGCCTGCCGCTAGGTGCGCCGTTGGGAAAGCCGAGCCAATACGACCACACTCAAGGCTACGCGCAGTACAACCCGGATGGCACGTGCATCCTGACGACGACCGATGATGGCATGGCACGGCTGTGGGACGCGGCCACTGGCCTGCAGCTGGGAGAGCCAATGGATCACGGGCGCTCCGGCCCGGACGCGGGAATGTATGGCAACACGCCGAACGCGAGCTTCAGCGAGGATGGCACGTTCATCGTGACCTCAAGCATTGATGAGGTGGTGCGTCTGTGGCACCTGCCGCCGCCAGCTGCGAAACTGGTGCCGGTGCCGCAGTGGATGCTGACGCGAGCCTATGCGATCGCCGGCATGGAGAGGGCGGCGGATGGCGAGCTGCAGCCCCTGAAGCCGGAGCTGCGCCGCACTGCGGTGCTGGCAGCGGTGCCCGAGGATGCGGGCGCGTGGTCGCGGATGGCGCGCTGGCTGGCGCTGCCTGCGCAGGAGCGCACGTTGACGCCGGAGTCGAAATTCACCCGCCGCCAGATCGCGGAGCGCGAGCGCGACTCCATCTACTGGGACGGGGATCGCTACGTATCTGCCCATCAGACTGAGGAGGCGCTGGAAAGCGCCCTGCGCTATGACCCGACGACGCCGCTGGCGCATGCGCTGCTAGCGGGCACACAGACCGGTGGACGGGCGGGCGGAAATTTAGATCCTCATTCACTCATGCTTCACCGCCACGGACTTCAGTTTCTACCAGAAAATGCCACCCTTTGGTCCCGCGACGCCACAATTCTGCTAGAGCAAGGCGACAACCCTCAGGCGCTCCAGGCGGCGGAAAAGGCGCTGAAACTGGATCCGAACAACAAGCAAGCTATGGAGGCGAAGGTGAGCGCGGAGGATGGGATCAAGCGGTCCAGGCAGCAGTAGTAAAGCATCGCGTCCGGACGTGAGTTTCATCTGGGCCACCGCAGCCCGCCCCCTCCCCCACAAGCCCGGCACACTCATTGCTTGAAACCATTGAATAAATGCTAACGTACTAGCATCTGACCTTGCACATGCTCACCCGCCTCACAGCCCTGATCCTCACCCTTTGCATCGGCCTGCCGATGTGCTGGTGCTGCATCTCGGCCCCGCAGCGGGAAGAAGTGGCCAGTTGCTGCGCTAAAAAGCAGCATGCCACTTCCGAACAGTCTCCCGCTCATTCCCAGGAGCCCAACTGCCCCTGCGCCAAACACGAAAACGCGCGCGATGTCGCCGCCACCTTCGTCCAAGCCCCGGCCCCCGCCTTGAAGCTGCTGGTTGAACTGGTTTGGGCCACCTCATCGCCAGTCAGTCTGTCCCCTTCGGCTGCTGCAAGCCCGGCTCCCCGTCACGACCACAGGCCACCCTTGCACGCACCACCGCTCTATACGCGGCATTGCGCCCTGTTAATTTGAAGACTCACGCCTCGCGTCTGGAAGCCAGACCCTCCGGGCAATGATTCGATTCTCCGCGGACGCCAAATGATTGCGCCGCCCCCAGACTGGCCTGCCCGGCCGTCTGGCCTCATCGCCAGTTTAACTGCCAGTTCATGGCAAACCGGCATGCCCACGCCTGCGATGCATGCCGAATCCTTCAAGCAGGCACTTCAAAACAAACAAACACATCCAACACTATGAAAACCATCCTCACCCTCATCGCCGTCGCCTCCGTGGCCGCACTGTCCGTCACCGCCCAAGCCGCTGAAAAGTGTGCCAACTGCGGTGCCTGCTGCAAGGCCGCGACCAAGACCTGCACCAAGGACTGCTGCAAGGGCAAGTAAGCCCCCGCTAAAACAACGCCGCCACCCAGCAACGGGTGGCGGCTTTTTTGTGGATGTATGCCCGCAAGCATAAATCATGACCGCGAGGGCCAGACCGATGCCAATGGGAGCGAGTGGATTACCGCCGATCACATTGTGACCGATGGCATAGACGAGAAAGAAGGTTCCGATTAGTTCAGCGAT
>TBL_comb48_EPIDRAFT_1002557_pt1 | contig 12622 bp, 12 predicted proteins | sample TroBogEpilimnion_37_FD_10681 | JGI IMG/M metagenome (IMG submission 10681)
CTTCAATATTCTTGGCGTCAACAATTAGTCCTGCTGGAACATCCAAATAACCTAAATCTTGAGCAAGCTTCATATTGCGCACCATGCTGCGACCAACGAGTGCCACTTTGCGATCGTGCTGAGCCGCGATCATCAAGACTTGTTGAATCCGGTGAACGTGAGAAGCAAACGATGCAACGATTACGCGCCGTTCTGTCGCACGAAATACTCGATCTAACGTCGGCATAATGTCACGTTCTGACGTTGTGAAACCAGGGACATCTGCATTGGTGGAGTCCACCATAAAGAGATCTACGCCTTCTTCACCTAGTCGGGCAAAAGCGCCAAGGTCGGTTATGCGACCATCTAATGGAAGTTGATCCATCTTGAAGTCACCAGTTGCAAGGACTAACCCTGCATCTGTTCTAATTGCAATTGCTAACGCATCTGGAATCGAGTGATTGACCGCAATGAATTCGAGATCGAACGGCCCAAAGCTCTGTCGCATTCCGGCCTTCACTTCCACCATCGGAGCGGTTATGCGTCGTTCTTTCAATTTGGCTTCAGTAAATGCCAAGGTAAGTTTTGATCCAACCACCGGAATATCTGCACGCTCTTTGAGCAAGTAAGGAACAGCACCTATATGGTCTTCATGGCCATGCGTCAGCGCAATAGCTACAACATCCTGTAAACGATCTCTGATGTAAGAAAAATCAGGGAGGATCAGATCGATCCCGGGTTGGCTCTCTTCCGGGAAGAGAACTCCGCAGTCAACAATCAATAATTTTCCGGCGATCTCGTAAACGGTCATGTTGCGACCAATTTCGCCGAGTCCACCAAGGGCAACTATACGAAGAGTTTTTGGCGCTAATTTCGCGGGATAGGGTAAATCTGGGTGAGGATGATTCATTATTTAAGTTTTACTCCGCCTTGTCGTAGATCCTCCCGCAATTGCGCGATCTGCGCGTCGGTCGCATCGACAAGTGGCAAACGAGTAAATCCACCAGGTAGGCCCATCATCGTGAGTGCGGCCTTAGTCAATATCGCACCTTGGGTGCGGAAGGTTCCGGTATACACCGGTAATAGTTGTTGATGGATCTCCAGCGCGCGCTCGGAATTTCCGGCGAACCAAGCGTTAAGCATCTCTTTAAGTTCGTTACCGACGGTATGGCCACAAACAGAAACAAATCCAACTGCGCCAACAGAGAGTAATGGCAGGTTCAGGATGTCATCTCCGGAATACACTGGAATACCGGTCCGCGCGATTACCGACGAGGTTGAACCAGGATTTCCCTTGGCATCTTTTAGGGCAACGATATTTTTAACTTCTGATAAACGACAGAGCGTCTCCTCTTCGATCGGTACCCCAGTGCGTCCAGGAATGTCGTACATCATCACAGGAGTATCAGTCGCCGCAGCGACCGCGCGAAAATGCGCTTCAATTCCTGCTTGTGGTGGTTTGTTGTAATAAGGCGTAACGATCAAAAGACCATCTACACCCAGCTCTGCGCAACGCTTGGCCTGTTCCACTGTATAAGCCGTCTCATTGTCACCGGCACCAGTAAGTACCTTGACGCGATCACCCACCGTGCTTTTAACAACGCGGATGATCTCTAGCTTCTCTGAAGTCTTTGTTGTTGGCGCTTCACCAGTGGTTCCGTTTACGGCAATGGCATCATGACCCGTGTTTGCTAGATGCTCAGCAAGCTTTGCAACGCCATCCCAATCAATCGCACCATCTTTGTTAAATGGCGTCACCATTGCGGTGATCAAGCGGCCAAATGGCGCCTGGATCTGGGTCGTCTGTTTGTGATCTGAAGACATGTCGCAACTCTACCGCTATTAAGGGGCAACTCGTCCAGACTTCTGGAATGCACCGTATGTAATCGGCATCAATTCGGCGAAATAAGCCTCCATTTTTTCAGCAACCATCTCGATTTCACGCTGTGGATAGCTTGGGAAATGGGATCCTTCTCGTGATGTACGTAAAGATAAGAAATTCATCAAGGCGCGCGCGTTCATGGTCACATACATGGACGAATACAAAGTTACTGGCAAGACGGCGCGTGCAACTTCTCGGGCAATTCCAGCATCAAGCATCTTTTGATATTGCGCGTAGGCAACAATGCAGCTCTCTTTTATCGCATTAATCGTAAGTTCATATTGTTCTGGAGTGCCGTCGACAAAGGTATATGCACCGGCTTTACCAATTTGGATTAGTTTTCGTTCCTTACTAGGAATATAAAAATTTGGTCGCAATTCTCTGTATCGACCACTTTCTTCGTTATACGAAGCGATTCGATGGCGCATAAATTCTCTAAAAACAAATATAGGAGCAGAGACAAAGAAGGTCATAGAAGTATGTTCGAACGGCGAACCATGACGTTCGCGCGCCAGATAATTGATAAGACCTTCAGAACGAGAAGTATCTCCGCCGACATCATCTAATGAATTTTCACCGGCGGTTGAGACCCGGGCCGCCCAAATAACGTCAGAATCACTCGCGCTGGCTTTAACGAGTTCTACCGTCATGTCATCACGGAAATTGATTTCAAATTGCTCTGTTTTTTCGGGACTCATGGCGTGACCTTATCTATTCCGCCACAAGACCCTCGGGATTAAGGCACAATATCGGCGTGTCAGTGAAGCGGGATTCTCTCAGTGTCGGATTGGCAGTAGGGGCGGCTGGAACTGCATTTGGTGCAGTGGCCGTGGCCGACCATTTCAGCGTGCTACAGGCCTGTGTTCTCTCACTCGTTCTTTTCTCTGGCGCCTCGCAATTTTCTTTTGTGGCGGTTATGAGTGCTGGTGGCAGTGGACTCAGCGCGATTATCACGGCAACTTTCCTCGGTTCTCGCAATGGCCTCTATGGAGTACGTATGGCGAGCCTTCTCAAATTAAAAGGCTGGCGTAAAGCTGTTGCCGCGCAGATAACAATTGATGAGTCAACTGGTGTTGCAATTGCCCAGAACAATGAGACAGATCAGCGAATAGCATTTTGGTATACGGGTTTTGGAGTTTATGTCTTCTGGAATCTTTTTACTTTTCTTGGTGCTATAGGCGCGAAGGCAATTGGCGACACATCGGCTTGGGGCTTGGACGTCGCTTCACCAGCCATCTTCTGTGCAGTATTGGCGCCACGACTCAAGGAAAAGAAGATGCTCTTCACCTGCATCCTCGCATTTGTGTGGGCGCTGTCAATAACCCAAGTTGTGCCTGCGGGAGTTCCGATTATTACCACCGTAGCAATAGCGGCGTTTGTGGGGTGGAAATAAGTGAGTACACAATGGATCGCAGTGATCACCACCAGCCTGCTGTGCTACATCACCAAATATATTGGGCATTCGATTCCAGAGAGCTGGCTTGCACATCCCCGGGTGCAAAGAATTACCGCATTAATCCCGATAGTTCTTCTCTCTTCATTGGTTGCTATGCAAGCATTCACAATAAAGACAAAGTTTGTGCTGGATCATCGATTAGCAGGAATCGCTGTAGCTATCGTTGCTCTAAAACTAAAAGCACCATTTCCCGTGGTCGTTATCGGGGCAATGGCCACTTCTGCAATTGTGTATCGCTTAAAGATTTAGAGGAGAGAGAAGCTCTTTAGCTTTTTCTCTAAGTCGATGTCAGAAGGTTCGGTCAAGTGAGTTCCATCTGGAAAAATGATCACAGGGATGGACTTCATGCCCCCGTTGATTTCGATGACCTTGTCAGCGGCAGCCAGATCTACTTCCACATCGATATATGTGTATTGGACTTTATTGGTATCCAAAAATTTCTTAGACCTGCGGCAATCGCCACACCAGTCGGCACCGTACATCATAATTTGAGTATTTTGAGCAGACATTATTTATTTTCCCTTCATTGGTCTATATAAATTTACTTGAGATCCAAGAAATGTTCGAGTCCAAATGTAAGTCCAGGAGTGACAACGACTTTTCGGACTCCTAGAAGAACCCCTGGCATGAATCCAGTGCGGTCGATAGAGTCATGACGAATTGAGAGGGTTTCCCCGACATCACCCAAAATAACTTCTTGATGGGCAACCAAACCCCGAAGACGGATCGAATGTACCGGGACATCCCCCACCTTTGCGCCACGGGCACCTTGCAGGCCGCTAGACGTAGCATCAGGCATTGGTCCTTTGCTGACAGATTTACGTGCTTCTGTGATTAATTCTGCAGTACGAGCTGCCGTTCCCGATGGGGCATCGGCCTTGTTCGGATGGTGCAGTTCAATAATCTCTACCGATTCAAAATACTTAGATGCTTGGGCAGCGAATTGCATCATCAGGACTGCGCCTAAACCAAAATTAGGTGCGATCAGTGCACCTACTTTTGGATTCGCGGTGAGCCAACCTTTGATCGTAGCTAATTTTGCATCGTCGAATCCAGTAGTGCCTACAACAACGCTGATTCCGTGATTAATCGCAAATTCTAGATTCGCCATCACCGCATCAGGATGGGTGAAGTCAACTATTACTTGCGCACCAGAAGAAACCAGAGTCTCCATCGAATCGCCAAGATCAATGGCCGCAACAAGTTCTAAACCATCGGCCTGCTTGATTGCAGTGACCGTGGTTGCGCCCATGCGACCGCTAGAACCGAGTACTCCGACTTTTATAGTCATCCAATCACCTTTTCAAATTTCGCGCCGCTCTTAAACGGACCCACAACCGCAAGCGTAGAAGGTTTTGGCAAGAGCGCGCTGGCAATTGCCTGAATTTCTTCGGGTGTCACGCGCGCAATTGATGCCAAGATCTCGTCAAAACTCATGACCTCACCGTAAACCAGTTCGCTCTTGCCGATCCGACTCATACGCGAGCCTGTGTCTTCCTGACTCAAAACCAATGATCCAGAGACGGCGCCCTTTGCTCGAGTGATCTCTTCCTGAGTCAGGCCGTTGTCAGCAATGTCCATAGATATGTCCCTGATAATTTTAATAACTTCTTCTGCCTTATTCGGTTGGCACCCTGCATAAAATGTGAGCGATCCTGCGCCAGAAAATTGTTGTACATAGGAATAAACCGAATATGCCAAACCACGTTTTTCGCGAATCTCCTGAAAGAGTCGTGATGACATACCGCCGCCTAATGCAGATGCCAAAATGCTAAGTGCAAAACGGCGCTCATCACTTCGCTCTACGCCTTCGACTCCCAAAAGCAAATGTGCCTGCTCGGTCTTGCGTTCGATGATTCCTACGCGCCCAATTCCTGGGATTTTAGCTGCGGGTGCGTGACGTAAATTTGGATTTGCCGCCGGTGCATCCAAGAAGTTATCACGTGAAAGCGCCTCTTCAACTAAGGCAACTACTTTTTTGTGCTTAATATTTCCGGCAACGGCAACAACAATGTCCTCAGGGCGATAACGCTTCTTATAATAATTAAAGACGGAATTTCGAGACATGGACTTAATGGATTCGTTAGTGCCTAGGATTGCACGGCCAAGTGGGGTGTCGCCGTAGTACGTCTCGAGAAATAGATCGTGGATCAAATCTGATGGATCGTCATCGCGCATCGCGATCTCTTCGAGCACAACGTTGCGCTCTGCATCTACATCTGCCGCGGTTACTAATGAGGATGTGATCAGATCAGAAATAACATCGACTGCAAGGGGCAGATCAGTATCGATTACGCGCGCATAGAAGCAGGTGTATTCCTTACCGGTAAAGGCATTCATTTCTCCGCCAACCGCTTCAATTGCAGAAGATATCTGCATCGCGCTACGACGAGTAGTTCCCTTAAATAATAAGTGCTCTAGAAAATGTGAAGCTCCCGCGACCGAAGGTGTTTCATCGCGGGAGCCAACATTGACCCACACACCGAACGTTGCTGACCGTACTGTCGAAACCTCTTCGGTAACGATGCGTAGGCCGCTAGGCAAGGTTGTGCGTGCCATTAATTATGTGTTACTCAGCTGGTGAGTCAGTTGGAGTTGTTCCATCAGCAAGAACTGGAACCAAAGAGAACTTACCCTTTGGATCAATCTCATTGATCTCAACTTCAATCTTGTCGCCAACCTTCATTACCTCTTCGAGGTTTTCAATGCGCTTGCCTCCGTGCATCTTGCGAATCTGCGAGATGTGGAGCAACCCATCTTTTCCAGGAACCAATGAGATGAAGGCACCAAAGGTTGCAAGTTTCACAACGGAACCGTTGTAACGCTCTCCGACCTTAGGGATTACCGGATTAGCGATCGCTTCAACCATTGCCTTAGCGGCCTCTGCTTGTGAACCTTCAAGTGCGCCGATGTAGATGGTTCCATCATCTTCGATGGTGATATCTGCGCCGGTCTCATCTTGAATCTGGTTGATCATCTTGCCCTTAGGTCCGATGATTGCACCGATCAGTTCAACCGGAACCTTGATCGAGATGATGCGTGGAGCCAAGAGGCTCATCTCATCTGGGGCATCGATTGCCTGATTCATGAGGTCGAGAATGAATAGACGAGCTTCCTTAGCTTGTAGCAAAGCTGCTGCAAGTACAGAAGCTGGAATACCATCAAGCTTGGTATCAAGTTGTAGCGCTGTGACAAAATCCTTTGTACCAGCTACTTTGAAATCCATATCTCCGAATGCATCTTCTGCACCCAAGATATCGGTCAAAGCAACGTACTCGGTTTTTCCGTCAACGAGATCTGAAATCAGACCCATTGCGATTCCTGCAACTGATGCCTTAAGAGGGACGCCTGCATTGAGCAATGACAAAGTCGATGCACAAACAGATCCCATAGAAGTAGAGCCGTTAGAACCTAGCGCTTCTGAAACTTGGCGAATTGCATATGGAAATTCTTCGCGAGTTGGAAGTACTGGAAGCAAAGCACGTTCTGCAAGTGCACCATGTCCGATTTCGCGGCGCTTTGGCGAACCAACACGACCGGTTTCTCCGACTGAATATGGTGGGAAGTTGTAGTTGTGCATATAACGCTTATGGTGCTCTGGGCTCAAAGTGTCGAGCTGTTGCTCCATCTTAAGCATGTTGAGTGTGGTGACTCCAAGGATCTGGGTTTCGCCACGCTCGAAGATTGCAGAGCCGTGAACGCGAGGCATGACCTCTACTTCAGCAGTGATCGCACGAATATCGCGGACACCACGACCATCAATACGGATCTTCTCACGTAGTACGCGTTGACGAACCGACTTCTTTGTCACCGAACGAATCGCGGCAGAAACTTCCTTCTCGCGCCCCTCGAATTCTGAAGCTAACTGCTCTTTGGTTGCAGCGTTGATAGCGTCAAGTTTGGTTTCACGATCTTGCTTACCAGCAATTGTTAGGGCTTCTGCAATTTGAGATGCAGCAGCTTTCTCAACGGCGGCATAGACATCGTCTTGATAATCAAGGAAGACAGGGAATTCACCGGTTGGCTTTGCAGCAACCTTTGCGAGCTCGTTCTGTGCATTACATAGCTGGCGGATAAATGGCTTTGCAGCCTCAAGCCCTTGCCCAACAATCTCTTCAGTTGGAGCCTGTGCGCCGCCCTTAATCAAACCAATTGTCTGAGTTGTGGCTTCAGCTTCAACCATGATGATTGCAATGTCATCACCGGCGATAGAGCCAGCAACAACCATGTCGAACACAGCGTTCTCTAAATCAGAGTGATTTGGGAATGCAACCCATTGACCATCAATCAAGGCAACGCGAACGGCCCCGATCGGGCCAGAGAATGGCAACCCCGCAAGTTGTGTAGACATCGAAGCCGCATTGATGGCAAGTACGTCATACATATGGTCTGGGTTTAATGCCATGACCGTTACGACAACTTGTACCTCGTTACGCAAACCCTTTACGAATGCTGGACGAAGTGGGCGATCGATAAGGCGACAGGTAAGGATCGCATCTTCTGATGGACGACCTTCGCGGCGGAAGAATGATCCTGGAATCTTTCCTGCTGCATACATACGCTCTTCTACATCCACTGTTAGTGGGAAGAAATCGAATTGATCCTTTGGCTGCTTTGAGGCAGTAGTTGCTGAAAGCAACATTGAATCATCATCTAAATAGACAAGTGCAGTTCCTGCAGCTTGCTTTGCAAGGCGTCCGGTTTCAAATCGGATCTCGCGCTTTCCGTGCTTGCCGTTATCAATATGTGCAACGGCGATTTTTACGTCTGGACCCTCCATGGGTCATCTCCATTTCTCAGTTCTCACACATTAGGAAATGGATCTTCGATCGAAGTTCACGGAACTTGGTCCGTAAACCACTACCGAGGACCGATTTACTAAAGTGAGAACAGTTACTTAAATTAGCGGCGAATACCGAGCTTTTCGATAATCGCTCTGTAACGAGTCACGTCTGTCTTTGCAAGATATTGCAGAATACGACGGCGCTTACCAACCAACAACAAGAGTCCACGACGGTTGTGGTGATCATTCTTATTAGTCTTGAGGTGTTCGGTAATCTCTTCGATACGACGAGAGAGCAGTGCAATTTGAGCCTCTGGGCTTCCTGTGTCAGTGGCGGAAGCGCCGTACTTTGCGATGATCTCTTTTTTCTCTGCAGGCTGTAAGGCCATGTGGCGCTCCTTTTACTTTCACGAGGGCCTCGGTGTGATTCACGAAGGCGCACTTTCTCGCTTGTGGGCATAGGTTATCAGCGGGCTACCGCTGGAGAGAAATCGAGGCTAGAACGAGCGTGAAACAGGCTCAGTCTGTGAGCTCTTTAGCCTTAAGACAATCTTCTTTCATTTGAATCAATAACGCATCAAGGCCATCGAATTTCACGGTGTCACGGAGTCTAAAACCAAAATCGAGTTTGGCTACTTGATCGTAAAGTTCTAGTCCTACTTGATCGATTGCATAAGCCTCTACCTGTCGACCTCTCACTCCCGGGAAAGTGGGGTTAGTGCCGATAGAAATCGCAGCTTGCCAACGATCACTACCAACGCTGAGCCATCCAGCATAAACACCATCCGCCGGAATTGTAGAATTCTCTTCTAGGCCTAAGTTGGCGGTTGGGTAACCAATAGTTCGCCCCCGTTTTTCGCCATGCACAACCGGACCTCGAAGATAGAAGGGTCGAGTCAATAATTCATTTGCGCGTTCGATATCTCCATCAGCAACAAGTGCGCGAATCCGAGAAGAAGAGATTGGGCTCCCCCGATCCTCCGCCAGCGGTACCGCGCTAACACCAAATCCCTGTGCATGTTCTTTAAGAAAATTGACATTGCCTGAAGCCTTATGACCAAAAGTAAAGTTTGCTCCCACGGTGACATGAGTTGCATGCAACTGATCAACTAAAATTTCAGAGATAAAATGCTCAGGAGTTTTTGCGGCGAACTCTTTTGTAAAAGTCAGGACAACGACATCTATAGCGCCACAGCTTTTCAGAAGAGTGATTCGATCCGCCAGCGACACAAGTGCGGATGGGGTCCGTTCCGGCGCGAAGATAGAAGTTGGATGGGGGTCAAAAGTTAGAACTGTGACCGGACCGTGTGTGGCAGCTTCGCGAATAATCTCCTGATGTCCTTTATGAACACCATCAAAGATGCCGATCGCGATTGATTTCATCCGATTATTCTTTCACGGAAACCAAGGTTGGCGTGGCCATAGTTACACCCGATAGTTCTTTGTTCTCCAGCAGGGCGGCAAAATCTCCCGCAGAAGTAAGAGCAGCAGTAATGCCAGATTCCGGACTTGCACTTATGACGCGACCGAATGAAATCTCATTGAGCTCCTGCGGATCAAGCCTGCGAATTGGCAGGATCCGAGCGATTCCAGTAGATGTAGCGATTGGCTCCGCTGATTCCCAAGATTGGCATTCGGCAATATCAAATGGAGCTACACGGGTTCTGCGTAAGTGAGTCAAGTGACCGCCTACTTCTAACGCATCACCTAAATCACGAGCGATCGCACGGATATACGTGCCGGCCGAACAACTGACTGAAACCGTAATCTCAATCGAGGAAGCGCCGCGTGCAATGGCGTGAATATCAATGGATTCAATAGTAACTTCGCGCGAAGGTAGTTCAACTTTTTCACCTGCCCGCATCCGTTGATGAGCGGTTTTGCCGTCAATTTTTATCGCTGAGACAGAGCTTGGCCGTTGTGAAATATTTCCGACCATTTTTGATAATTCAAATCGAATCGTTTCATCAGTCACTGCAGCTATCTTTGATTCTTCTGCTGTAAATATTATTTCGCCTTCGGCATCGTCAGTAACAGTGGCCTTGCCTATTAAAATCGTAGCGTCATATGCCTTCTTGCCTTCAACAACATATTGAAGCAATCGCGTAGCATTTCCTATTCCAATCACCAAGACTCCAGTTGCCATAGGGTCCAAAGTCCCCGCATGGCCAACCTTCTTGGTAGCAAATCGCCGACGGACCTTTGCGACAACGTCATGGCTCGTCATTCCTCCCGCTTTATCAACGAGTAAGAATCCGTTCATATACCAGGGGTGTTATTCGTGAATCTTGTAAGGATCAACATCGCCCACCGGCTTTGCATTTTCGCGCAGCTTCGCAAGTTCGGCATCGGCCGCTCTCACTGATGACATCAGATCGTTCATGGCAGTGGCAGACTCTTGTAATCCATCCGCAAAGAACTCCAAAGTGGGAGTAATTCGAAGCCCCAAAGCGCTCCCAACTTCGCGGCGAATCAACCCTTTTGCAGATGTGAGGGCTGCGGCAGTTCCAGATTGAGCTTCGCCATCGCCGAGAACGGTGTAAAAAATGGATGCCTGTTGTAAATCGCCAGTCACGCGCACGTCGGTGACCGTGATAAAACCAAGGCGTGGATCTTTAACCTTGGTCTCTAAAGTTACGGCGATCACTTCCTTGATGCGATCGGCGACTTTTAGCGCACGATTAGATGGCATTTATGCTCGCTTCTTCTCGCGAATCTCAAATACCTGAATGACATCGCCGACTTCGAGCTCCTTGTATGAACCAAGTCCAATACCGCACTCGAATCCATCTTTGACCTCGGTTGCGTCATCCTTAAAGCGGCGAAGCGATTCGATCGAAAGGTTCTCCCCGACAATGGCTCCGTTACGCAAAGTACGCGCCTTGGCATTTCGACGAATAAATCCGTCGAGTACCAAGCAACCCGCGATGTTTCCGAACTTGCTCGACTTGAAGATATCCCTAACTTCGGCATTACCAAGAATTGCTTCTTCGTATTCTGGCTTGAGTAGACCTTTAAGAGAAGCTTCAATCTCCTCGATTGCGTTATAGATGACTGTATAGAAGCGAACTTCTACACCTTCTTGATCCGCAAAGATTGCCGTCTGTGGTTCTGGCTTCACATTGAAACCAATGATCACGGCAGTAGAAGCTGAAGCGAGAGTTACATCGTTCTTGGTAATAGCTCCGACGCCTCGATGGATAACGCGCAGGTCAACATCGCTACCAACATCGAGTAGCAGCAAAGCATCTTCCAGCGCTTCAACAGAACCAGATACGTCACCCTTGATAATCAAATTAAGAGTGCTGACCTTTGACTGCTCCATAAAGTCTTCAAGTGAGACCTTCTTACGAGTCTTAGCAAGAAGTGCGTTACGAGTAGCAAGTTGACGCTTTTCAGCAATCTGACGAGCGGTACGGTCATCTTCAGCAACGATGAATGAATCACCAGCACCTGGAACAGAGGTAAATCCGAGTACCTGAACCGGACGTGATGGGCCCGCTTCTGAAACCGGATCACCATTCTCATCCAACATGGCACGAACTCGACCATAAGCACCACCAGCGACGATTGCGTCACCGACATGAAGTGTTCCGCGTTGAACCAGTACGGTTGCAACTGGGCCACGTCCCTTATCAAGATTTGCTTCGATAGCGACACCGCGAGCAACGTCATTAGCAACGGCACGTAGATCAAGTGCTGCATCCGCAGTAAGAAGAACGCTCTCGATAAGAGCATCGATACCTTCTCCAGACTTTGCAGATACGTTCACAAATATTGTGGTTCCGCCATATTCTTCAGCGATCAAGTTATATTCGGTCAACTGTTGGCGGACCTTATCTGGGTTTGCGCCCTCCTTATCAACCTTGTTAACCGCAACAACGATTGGGACATCAGCTGCTTGAGCATGGTTAAGCGCTTCGATGGTCTGAGGCATTACGCCATCATCTGCAGCAACAACCAAGATCGCAATATCCGTGACCTTCGCACCTCGAGCACGCATAGCGGTGAAAGCTTCGTGACCAGGTGTATCAATGAAGGTAATTGCGCGCTCTACCCCTTCGTGCATGCGGTGAATTTGGTAGGCACCAATGTGCTGGGTAATGCCACCGGCTTCGTGCTTCACGACTTCAGTTGAGCGAATCGCATCCAACAAACGAGTCTTACCATGATCGACGTGACCCATCACAGTGACGATTGGCGAGCGCACGACTAAATCTTCATCAGAAATATCTTCTAGCTCTTGCGCTAAGTTGATATCGAACTCTTCAAGAAGTTCACGGTCTTCGTCTTCTGGGCTAACGACCTGGATTACGAAACCAAGTTCGCCGCCCAGAATCGAGAAAGTATCTTCATCAACCGATTGAGTTGCCGTCACCATTTCACCTAAGTGGAATAGCGCCGAAACTAATGAGGCAGGATCTGCATTGATCTTCTCTGCAAAGTCCATGAGGGAGGCTCCGCGACGCAAACGAATTACTGTCTTGCCATCACCGTGCGGAACAACTGCTCCACCAAGTGA
>TBL_comb48_EPIDRAFT_1002559_pt1 | contig 12615 bp, 14 predicted proteins | sample TroBogEpilimnion_37_FD_10681 | JGI IMG/M metagenome (IMG submission 10681)
AAGCGCGGTGGGCTTACAAGTACACTTTTATAGTGCTGCAGAACAGTTTGAAGCAAGTTGGAACGGCAACACAAATACGTTAAATATACCGTTTAATCCTACAGGGCAAACCAGTAGTTCTGGTAGTGTAACAGTATACAACTCCAGTGCATCTACGGTGAGTGCATCCACATTCTATACATTAAAGTTAGAGTTTAGAACAATAGGTAGTAGCCGTTATATGGATTTTTACTTAAATAATAACCTACAAGGTAGCTTTAACATAACAGGCCTTAACTTTGGCGGTACATATTGCGCAGTCGGTGCTTATACAGGTGGTTCTACTTCAAACAACTATTGTAGAAGTTTCCGTATAGATCAGTAATATAATGTATGATAATAGGAAATATTAGTACAGGTAATACTGTTTTTTACGATGTCACCCCAGTACCTACATTAGCAGGTAGCTTATTATTTACAGGGGGCAGTACTAGCCACGGTGGTTCATATTTAAGTCTCAGTCCAGGTATATCTATAGCTGGTGGTGCCTACACTATTGAAGGCTGGTTTCAATTACCTAATTTTACTAACGCTTACGGTATAATGGGTGCTAATGCTGTATGGGGTTTGAGTTTATTTGTTACTAATTCTACCACCATAACCACAGATAGTTATGGCGGTCACGGGCAGTTTTCATATACAGTTCCTACGATGAGTGTAAACAAGTGGTATTATTTTGCTTTAACAAGAAATAGTAGTAATCAAGAAACGCTATTTCTTGGAAGTACACCAGGTCTTTCTGCAGCTAGAAGTTCATCTGGTGTGCAAACAAATACTATAAATTACTATACGTCATCAAACCCTACTAACGATATTGGAACATATTACGGACAAGAATGGCCGGGTTATATGACTAATTTGAGAGTTGTAGTCGGTTCAAATGTTTATGACCCAACACAAACAAGTATTACAGCACCGAACGCTCCATTAACCGCTATAACTAATACTCAATATTTAATGTTAGGTGGTGCGGTAACAACTGATAGTAGCGGAATACAAACAGTAACAAGTCACGGTACAATAACTCAATCATCAACAAAGCCGTTCTAATATGTATATAAACAATCTTACTGCAATAAACGAAACCTTTGTTGAATATACCTCTGTATATACCGGTACAGATGCTATATTAAACGCGTTAGTTACTGCATCTAGTATTTCTGCTTATAATGCAGCAGCAATAGGTACTTGGGTAACTGTTACAAGTGCTGATTATTTTAGTGTTATAAACAATGTTGCAGGTACAACAACATCTGGTATGTTAGCGCGCGAGTTGTCATCTACGTATAATAATGCATTTTCCCCTGGTTATGCAACTGTCACTAACACTACATATTCTTCTGCAGCGGGTGGTACATACTTTATTGCATTTGCTGCAAGACCAGCAGCTGCTAATGCCACTGTTTGGCCGTTATATTCTTATACCTGGGAAGGTACATACTACAGTATATTAAGTGCACAGGGTAATGGTAATAACACTACAACTAACACATACTGGGTAAACAAAAAGCCTACCACAAATCTTTCAGCTACCGGTTATGTGGGGGTAGGTATGAATGTAAATTCAAGCTGGTATAATAATACTTCTGATCCAGACTTTATAGCTGCATATAGCTCTCCATCTAACCAACACATTGTCACCCCTCCAGGTAGTGCGTACTGGACTGGCCCGTGGACATCATATGCAGCTGCGTATCCGTACTTCCAAATAGTAGGTACAACAACAAAGCAGTGGTAATTTAACAAATCCAGTATATAATAACAGTTAACAGTGTAAATAATATATAAATGGCTCAACCACAGCAAAACTTTTTTCAGAAATCTTTTAACAATTTTGTTAATAAGATGCCGTATAACGCTAACTCAACCGTTATAGATAATATATCCGAACTCAACCCTAAGTTTGAAACATTCTGGAAAATTGGTACCACTCAACAAGAAAGAAACCTAAGACAAGCAGTATCCGTAGTGCAGGACCCTAAAGACCCTGCAAGCAATTTAAACGGTATTATTGTTGACAAAGGATACCACGATTATCTTTATGCTTTAATAGATACAGATAAAGGTAAAAGAGTTGCTGATTATCGTATTATGGCTTCTTATGCGGAAATTAGTCACGCATTAGATGAAATTTGTGATGAATTTTTAGTAAAAGATGAAAGAGGACATTATGCTACTCTTTACACTAACGAAAAATTAGATAATGTACAAAAGAAAGAATTACAAAAAGAATTTCAGCACGTTATCGAATTGTTTAACCTTGATAACAGAGGCTGGGAATACTTTAGAACGCTTTTAATTGATGCTGAAGTATTTTTTGAAAACGTAATTAACGAAGAGAATAAAGAAGCTGGTATTATTAGTTTAGTACAGATACCTACAGAGCATATTAATCCTATTTTTGATAATGTTCAGAATATGATCATTAAAGGGTTTATATTACGTAAACCTGTACCTAAGGACGAGAGTACTGCAGGTTTTAATATAAACAACAGAGGTCCTTCTGGTGGTCCAAAGAAAGACGGTATGGAGCTTATACCTCTTGAACGCCACCAAGTAACCTATTTTCACTCTCATACCTGGAACGAAAGCAAAACAATTCGTTTACCTTATCTCGAGGTAGCTCGTCGTGCATATAAACAACTAAGCTTAATTGAAGATAGTATCGTTGTTTACCGTTTAGTTCGTGCACCAGAGCGTTTAGCATTCTACGTTGACGTTGGTAATATGCCTGCAGCAAAAGCAGAAGCTTATTTAAAACGTTTGATGCAGAATTACTGGTCTAAACGCACCTATGACAATCAACAAGGTGGTAATGTAAATGTTTACGATCCCCAATCAATGTTAGATAGCTATTGGTTTGCTCGTCGTAACGGTCAAGACGGCACTAGAGTAGAAACCTTAAAGGGTGGAGATAATTTAGGTAAGCTAGAAGATTTAAATTATTTCGTAACAAAGCTTTATAAAGCTTTACGTGTACCTTCAAGCAGATTAATGCCTGATACAAAATTTGCCGATGGTGCTGAAATTTTTAGAGAAGAACTCAAATTTGCAAAACTTATTATTAGAATGCAAAGACACTTTGCATCTACTATTAAAGATACGTTCATTACACATCTTAGACTTAAAGGGTTATGGAAAGATTATAAGCTAAGAGAAAATGATATCGCGGTAATGTTTAACCCTCCTTCGCAGTTTGCTGCGATGAGAGATCAACAATTAACTGAACTTAAGTTTAAGAACTTCGGTGCTGCTACTCAAGCCCCTAACACAATTTCTACATCATATGCTCTTAAAAAATATATGGGATGGAGTGATGATGAGATTCTTGCTAATAGAGAATGGTTAAAGAAAGACGCAGCGTTTGGTTGGGAAGTTACTCAAATTACCAATCTTGGTAAAAACTGGAAAGAAGCTCTTACACAAGGTGCTGGAGCTGAAGCCGGTGCTGCACCAGCAGGGGTTGGCGGAGGAGGTGGTGGTATTGGACCTGGAGCGGGTTCAGCACCAGCATTCGGTCCTGGTCCTACCGGTGGTCCTGAAGCAGGAGGTCCAGAAGCAGGTGGTCCTGAAGCTGGAGCACCAGCAGTTACACCAACACCAACAGGTGGCGGGGGTAGTGCTTTACCTAAAGCTTAATTAACCTAAGAAGAATAGAGGTGGTGATTGATCTTCCTGCTTACCACTCTTTAGTTCGTCTTCTAGAGCTTTCTTTTCTGTAGTACCTTGATTCATTAGCTCTTGATACTGTAAAGTACCTTGACCGAATAATTGAGTACCACCAAATTTACCACGGGTATTGGCTATAGCGATTTTAATTAAAGCTTTAGCATATTCCATTACCCAACGCTCTTTTACGAGATCTTTAATTGGACGTTCAAGGTATACACCAATACAGGCCCAATAACGAGTGCTATTAACAACAGAGTTAGGTTCTGGGGTGATACGTAAAACTTGTGTGCGCGGGTCAAAACGACAGTACTGCTTTTGCGCGAATAGTTTTTCACGAGTTTTTAACCAATCTTTTAATACGTGCCAGGTAATTAAGTCAAACGCTTTACTACCTAATGAATATGCAAAATGCATTTGTTGTGCTAATGATTGCTCAATGGTGAATAGTGTATTAACACCTTCGTTTGTACCTTCTTGAAAATTATAAATGTCTATTACTTTTCTATAAGAATTTAAATCATAGTCCCAACCAGATTGAAATGTAGAGCTTAAAGAGGAAAGTTCAGGATTCAGTGTACTACAAATAAGAGTATCTAATTTTATACCTTGACCTGGAGTGTAAAGAGTGCTATCAAATACAATTAGTTCTTCTGTGCCTGGTGTAAAGCGTGTAAACATTTCGATTGAATAAGCAATCATATCATACACAGCAACACAAGCCACTTCAAGATTAATTAACGGTGCACCTAGCTGAAAAAATATACGTTCAGCTAACATATCGTAACTTTGAATACGATTGTTTAGATTTGTTGATAGAAAATCTGATGGGCCTACAGTACTAGAAGGATTAGCCATACCTATACTTAGGAGGCCTTAAGCTTAGTGAGTACTCTTTTTAATAGTTCTTTAGCAGATACGAAAGCCTCTGCTTGATATGGCCTATCCCACCAAAACCCGTATTGATCTGGTCGTAGATACTTGCGATCTTTAAGTATATTAGTGTTCCACTTATAACCATATATTTCAGGATCGGATTGACCAAATAAAACAAATCCGTTTGGTATTTTATAGTATGAACAGAAATGATTAATAAAATTGTCTACCGAAAACCAAGCATTACAGGTTTTAACCTCTTTCAATAAAGCTTCTTGAGAAAGGTTGTGTAATATTTTAGTGATACCTTTCAATTGTTCTTCTCCTGCTACCCCAATTTGTATAATTTCTGCATCAGAATACTGTTTTTTAAACAGCTCTATAAACTCTTCCCAGTACGGATAATTTTTAGGGTTAACCATACTAGGGTTAACATTATTTTTAAATGTCTCTTTAGGTAATTTTTGTGAGTAAGGACTTATAATGATTTTCATAAGTGTAACTTTCTATATGCGTCAGTCACGCTGCCCTTCCAGTTATTATCAAACATATACTTGTAAGCATTGTGTGCGTCTTTGTTAACAAACGGTGCACCCTCTGTTAACGAACATAATATAATACGTTCATCTCTTATGTCCCAGAAAGTATCAGGATAACAACAAGCAATAACTAATTTACAATCTCTATATCTACTGAATAATTCAGGCATTAAATGCTTAAACGCATAGTGATCCCCTCGACCGCTATCTAAGTAGTAGAACCTATAGTTTGTGATTTTAATACCCCACTCTAGTAGTTTATTACGAAATATGACTTCATCGTTATGAGTCATATCATTTTGATCGCTTCGAATACCCCCAGAACTAAAATGATAGTGCCAGGTTGTAAGCCCTAGTAGTGCTACTAATTTCCAACCGGCACGATACATTTCATATGTAAAGATTGTTTCTTCTCTATGCCCTTTTCTCGAAAGAGTCATTTCGTAGCCGTGTTTAGCAGCTGCTACTCTATACATAAAAGTACTACCCTGTAAGTGCTCAACCTCTTTAGCTCTTATACCTTTAGGGTAAAAAGCCCATTGAACATTCATACCTAGAAATATATCTTCCATTTTGTTGGAAGCTAATATAGAAGGTTCCATTGCTCCTTTAGGATCTACTATAGATGGACCAATAGCCCCGACTTTCGGATTAACACTAATATAATCATACATTACTTCAAGCGTATTAGGTAATAAAATGTTATCATCATCTATACGCCATAGGTAAGTTGTATCGCAGGTTGATCTAGCTCTTTCGTGGTTAGCTACCTGTCCTATTCTTGCACCTGGTTCCCAGTACCACTGGATACCTGAATGTAACATAGCGCTTAGGATATTATTAAGTACATCGTTTTTACGTGGATCCTCAAATTCATCATTATCATCATATATAATAACCTTGCAAGGTTTTTTGTTTTGTGATAAAATGGATGATAATACAAGCGGAAGTGTAGTGTTATTTCGGTTACGCGTAGAAACCGTAGCTGTTACATCGTTAAGTATCATTACACATATTTTATACTAACTTATTAAAAATACCAGTAATTACATAGTTTTTTAGCAAGGATGCATAAGTATAATCGATGTTTTACAAACTTATAACTCAGACCCCTATCTGCGAAGGTCTAGATTATTTAATCGAAGAAGGTAATAAAGACAAACCTGCGAATATTTATGTTTCTGGGGTTTATATGGTAGCGGAAGAAAAAAACCGTAACAATCGTATATACAGCCGAGAAGAAATGGCTCAAGAAGTTGAGCGCTACAATAATGAATTTGTTAAAACAAGCAGAGCTTTAGGTGAACTTGAACACCCAAATAGTGCTAATGTTAGCAGTGAAAGAGCTTGCCATTTGATTACCGAACTCCGTATGGAAGGTAATGTAGTAAAAGGTAAAAGCAAGGTACTACGCACCCCACTAGGAGAGATTATGAGATCTCTAGTTATGGATGGTGTTAAAATGGGTATGAGCTCAAGAGCTTTAGGTACAGTTGAGGACAAGGGCGGGGTCAACTATGTTAGTAATATGAAACTTATTACTGTTGACGCTGTTGCTGACCCTTCTGCACCAGGTGCATTTGTAAATGGTATATTAGAGTCTAAAAGCTTTATTATTAAACAAGATGGTCGTTATGAGGAATGTTACGATACTTTCGAAAATAAACTCAATACATTGCCTAAAAAGGATGTCGACCTATATCTAAGAGAGCACATTATTCGCTTTATCAACAACCTTAAATAATATGAATCAAAAGAAACAAATTGCTAGCTTTATTAAACACGTAGTTGATAATAACTACTCTGCTGCTAATTCATCCTTACAAGCAGTAGTGAATGAAAAACTTAAACAACGCATACAAAAAGCGGATTTAGCTATTACAAATAAAAGCGCAAAAAAATCCTAATAATAAGGTACAATTTACTAAATATTTAATACGATATGAGCCAAGACATTTCCACAATTCTTAAAGAGGCAACAAAAGACATCCTTTCCGAGGAGTCGCTGAAGGCAGTTTCTGAAGCTGTAGAAGCGAAAGTTAACCTCGCGGTTGAAGCTGCTTTAGTCCAACAGGACGAAGAGTATTCTTCAAAACTTGAAAAAGTTCTAGAAGCTATTGATGCTGATCATACAGCAAAACTTACCAAAATCGTCGCTCGTATCGATGAAGTACACGCTTCACAGTTCCAAAAAGCGCTAAACAAGATTGATGTAGATCATTCGTTTAAGTTAAAAAAGCTCATTGGTCTCTATGAAAACGCTCTTAAGGGCGGTGCAGATGAATTTAAGAAGTCTGTAGTAGATAATGTATCTTCTTATCTCGAACTTTATCTTGATAAAGCAATTCCTTCAGAACAAATTGCTGAAGCTACCCAAAACACTCGTAACACAAAGATCATTGATGAAATTAAGCGTTTAGTAAGCCTCGATGAAACATTTGTTAATGAAAACGTAAAAGAAGCTTTAGTAGACGGAAAGAAACAAATTGATGAAGCTAATACACGTGCTGCACAAGCTGCAAAAAATGCTCAACTTTTATCTGAAAAAGTAGAAAAGTTAGAAACAAGCCTTCTTTTAGAAAAGAAAGTATCAACATTACCAGCAAACAAAAGAAACTACGTACAACGTGTTCTAGCTGAAAAGAGTGCACAATATATTAACGAGAACTTTAATTATGTTCTTGAAATGTATGACAAGAGAGAAGAAGAAAATCTTCAAACTCTTAAAGAATCCACAAAGCCAAAATCTCAAGGCGTTGATGTTATTACAGAATCTAAAGAAGTAAAGAACGTATCCAAGTCTTTCAGTTCTGCTGGAGATGACGATAGCGGAGAAAAGTTCGTTGCTGAATCTTACGTATCACTACTTAAGAATAAGCTCGTCTAATAAATAAATCAGATTTTTTATCCTAAAGCCCGAGAAATCGGGCTTTTTTTTGTAAGTATATCTACACGTTGAAGCGATGTCTATCGCTTGAGGTAATGTCAGTTTATAAAATTATTAGATATGAAACAAATTAAACCTTCCCAATCCTATATTGATAAGGATCGCGCAAGCCAGCTCTTAAAGAAATGGCAACCATTGCTCGAGCACGCAGATGATGCAACTCCAGCAATCAAAGACGATCACACAAAACTAAACACTGCTATTCTTCTTGAAAATCAAGAAAAGTGGTGCTTTGAAGCTACCAACTCCGCAGGTGGTGGTGGTGTTTTCGGTTCTGATGGCTATGCTGGTGGTGGTCGTTCAAGCGACTTTTATGCTTCCGGTGATGCTCGCTTACCGAAGATCCTTATTCCAATGATCCGTCGTACTTTCCCAGAATTGATCACAAACGAAATCGTTGGTGTTCAACCTATGAGTGGTCCAGTCGGTCTTGCATTTGCATTACGTTATCGTTATGAGCCAACAGCTCTCGGTGCTAATGCACTTGATAACGGCCCAACAAACGCTAACAGCGGCACACCTTGGTGGGGCAACTCCGGCTACTCAAATGAAGTAGGTTGGAACAACTTAAATACATCTTATACTGGTACATCTGCTACCTTCTTATCTGGTAACGGTGACTTCACAGTACCTGTACAAGATAACGGTATTGCACAGTTAATCAACAGCTTTGAATTAACAAGCAACATTCCACAAATGGTTGTAAGCTTCGAAAAGACAGCTGTTGAAGCTGGTACTCGTAGGTTAGCAGCTCGTTGGTCCGTTGAACTTGAGCAAGATCTCAAGAATATGAACGGTATCGACATCGACAATGAATTAACGAACGCTATGTCGTACGAAATTCAAGCTGAAATCGACCGTGAAATGGTAATCCGTATGATTCAAACAGCTCTTAATGCTGGTACGACTCAGGGTTATTCATTCTGGAATGCAGCTTCAGCTGATGGTCGTTGGTTAGGTGAACGTAACCGTGACTTCTATGCACGTGTTATTGTTGAAGCTAACCGTGTTGCAATCCGTAACCGTCGTGGTGCAGCTAACTTCATCATTGCAACACCTCGTGTTTGTGCAATGTTTGAAATGCTACCTGAGTTCCAATGGTTCTCAGTAAACGGTAACGTAAACACACAACCAGTTGGTATTGCTAAAGTCGGTACAGTTGGTGGCCGTTTCACGGTTTACCGCGATACACGTACAGAAGCACAATACCAGACAGGTGTTCGTGGTACAGAACTTGAGTACGCTCTATTAGGCTACAAGGGTGCAGAATACTATGACACAGGTATTGTTTACTGCCCATACATTCCTGTATTGGTACAACGTACAATTGGACCTAACGACTTCAGCCCACGTGTTGGTTTAATGACCCGTTATGGCGTCATTGATCATATCTTTGGTGCAAGTCTTTACTACCACTTGATTATCGTTTCGGGTCTCGGTCAGGCTTTCGTTCCTGGTACCGCTGCTCAAATGCTATAATAAGCATAACGGTAACACGTTTAAAACTAAGAACCCGACCAGAAATGGTCGGGTTTCTTTTTGCATATTTTTAATTCTGTGTAATTATTATTATGATAGATACGACGATTATTATACCTGCATACAAACCAGCTGCATTATTAAAGCAATGCTTGGATTCAGTTATTGCGTATACTGACCTTACTAAAGTAGAGATTATAATTGTATGTAATGGTAGCGATAAAGAAACTGCTGATTATATTATATCTTTAAATCAGCCGTCTATAAGTTTTATATGGTATACGGAAGCTTTGGGCTACCCTAAAGCAACTAATATAGGTATGAGGTTAGCTAAAACACCATATTTAATTTTACTTAACTCTGATGCAGTTGTACAACCACATCAAAAACATAACTGGGTAGAAAGATTAACCGAGCCTTTTAAAACTAACGCTAATTTAGCTATTACAGGCGTCACCTGTGTGTGGATGTGGCATAGGCCATTTTATCCTTTTGCTCACGTATGTTTACGTAAAAATGTGGCTGAAAAATTAAATTATTTAGATGAAGCTTTTAGTCCAGGTTATGGAGAAGATATAGACTATTGTTTTAGAGTAGCAGATGCAGGGTACGATATGTTAATAGTAGCCAATAATATACCTAATGAAGAGCTACGTACCAATATGTCTGATTTTCCGTTGTATCACGACGGTAAAGGTTCTTTCGGACGTACAGGTGATGTGTTACAAACTCGTGCTTATGATATGATATACAAAAAGCACATACTAAAAATTAGTAATTACTCGTGACAGTGCCACTTACGTANTGCAAGAGCTTTACGAGTAGGCTTACCATTTGGTTTCTTCATTGGACCTTTTACCCCGCTCATACGAGCACAAAAGCTTTTACGACGTTTAGCAGCTTTGCTACCAGATTTAAGCTTGCTTGGTTTAGTAGTAACCGCCATTGATAAATGGCTACCTGGGTGCTGTCTACGATAACTAGCAATACCTTTACGGTTAAGACCTCCAGAAGGAGATTTACCGGCTTTCTTTTGCCAGGTAGGCGCGTGGCCTTCTACTGGAAAGGTATCCGTAAACTCTTTTAATAATTCATTTACTTTNGNNTCAAANGNNTTAAACATATATATTATTTAGTTTCNCGAGTAAATAATAACAGATGAGTAAGAAAAAACGCCTGCAAAAACAGAAGTTAGCTCAACAAAGTCAAATTAACACACCTGCTACTAAAGACAAGAGTATTTTAGTACATCAGGCCGATAAATTAGAAAGACCGGTACANATTCGACAAAGACCGGATTTAACAAACAGGCAAAAAGAGTTTCTTAAACTAGCTCTAGATAACCACACTAAAATTATATTTTTAACAGGNCCTTCTGGTAGTAGTAAGAGTTTTCTAGCAACATTAGTTGCTTTGGAATTATTAAACCTAAAAAAGGTTTCTGACTTAATATATATTCGTAGTATAGTTGAGAGTTCAGATAATAAAATGGGATATCTCCCGGGAGACGCTGCTGAAAAGCTATCCCCTTATCTTGAACCGTTAATGGAGAAGCTTGATGAACTATTAGCAAAAGCTGATATTAATATGCTTATGAAAGAAAACCGTATTGAAGGTAAACCAACGGGATATCTTCGTGGTCTTTCTTGGAACGCTAAAGCTATTATTATGGATGAAGCCCAAAACAGCACGTTTAGAGAGTTAACCACATTATTAACACGTGTAGGACAATTCAGTAAACTATTTATTTGCGGAGACCCAATGCAGTCAGATATTAACGGTAAATCAGGCTTTGAAAAAATGTGTAACGTTTTTAACGATGCTGAAAGCCGGGATAAAGGCATCCACGTCTTTACATTAACTGAAGCTGATATAGTGCGTAGTGAAATTGTAAAGTTTATCGTAAAAAAATTAGAATTATATAATAAAAAAGCTTAACTTTTATAAACCTGTGATTTCACGGGCGAATAAAAAATAATTTTTTCTTATAGATAAAAATGTAAAAACGTTTACAATACGTAAATAATATTCCCTGTACTAAAACTATGATATTCGACGAACAAATCTCTCGCAAACCTAATCACTATCCTTGGACAGAGGAATTTATCGAATCTATGCATAACGGATTCTGGACTCATAAAGAGTTCAGTTTCAAATCGGATGTGCAGCAGTTTAAAGTTAAGCTCAATGACCAGGAAAGGGAAATCATTATCCGTACTTTATCCGCTATTGGTCAGATTGAAGTAGCGGTAAAAACGTTCTGGGCTAAGCTTGGTGAGAACTTACCGCACCCATCTTTACAGGATCTTGGTTACGTAATGGCAAATACAGAAGTTATTCATAACAATGCTTATGAAAGGCTACTCACTGTACTCGGTCTTGAAGACGTATTTGAAGAGAATCTTAAATTGGAATGGATACAGGGCCGTGTAAATTATCTTAAGAAGTACACGCACCGTTACTATAAAGACTCAAAGAAGCAGTATCTCTATGCTCTTATACTTTTTACTCTATTTGTAGAAAATGTCTCATTAATGAGCCAGTTCTATATTATTAACTGGTTTGCACGTAATAAGAACGTACTTAAAGACACTGACCAACAAGTTAAATACACTCGCAATGAAGAACATATTCACGCTTTAGTGGGTATGAAAGTTATTAATACTATTAGAGAAGAATACCCAGAACTCTTTGATGAAGAGCTTACAGAAAGAATCCTTGCTGAAGCTAAAGAAGCATATGAGAGTGAAGCAAAAATTATTGATTGGATGGTTAACGGTATTAAACAAGACGGATTAACAGCTGAACATCTTAAAGAGTTCGTAAAAGACCGTATTAATGAATCTCTTAGAGGTATTGGTTTCCCAGAGGTATATGAAACGGATTCTAAGCTTCTCAAAGATACTTCCTGGTTTAACGAAGAGTTACTCGGTAACAATATGACCGACTTCTTCCATTCTCGTCCTGTAGAGTACTCTAAAAAGTCACAAAGCTTTTCAGAAGACGATTTATTTTAATAAAAAGTATAGTATAATATATAAAAATGAGTAACAAGAACATTTACTG
>TBL_comb48_EPIDRAFT_1002560_pt1 | contig 12612 bp, 12 predicted proteins | sample TroBogEpilimnion_37_FD_10681 | JGI IMG/M metagenome (IMG submission 10681)
TGCTGCTGCCGGGACATGACACTGTAGCTGTCACGCGCAGCGTTAGAAATAGCGGCCACCACGATGGATGACATGATGCCGATGATGGCAATCGTGAAGATCGCCTCAACCAAGCTAAATCCGCTCTGTCTCTGCTGTCGAAATGTCGTTTTCATAACCAGCGCCGCCTTGTCCCCTGTTGCAAAAAAAACGCCGGGGAGTCTCCTCCCCGGCGGACGTAGATCGTCCGAAACTGAAGTTCAAACCCCAGTGCCGGGCGCGTCACCACTAGTATTAGTAGTTACCTGGGTTGTAGATCACCTGGTTTTGGGCGGCGTCGTAGGACAGGTACTTGGCTGCGTTATCAGTCTCATTGGAGTTGATTGGGCCCGAGGTGAACAGCTTGCCGGAGAAAGCGCCGGTCGTTGGCTTCACGCCAGCGATGGCGAGTGCCACGACGGACTTGGAATCGGTAAGGCTGCTGATGTCAGCACCAGCGGCGACAGCGGCGTTGAGCACGGAAGCAACGGTCTGCGCATTGCGCTTGGCCGTGGCGTCTTTGGCGCTGGCGTTCAGGTTGCCGATGTTTGGAATCGCGATGGCGGCGATGATGGCGATGACGACGAGCATTTCAACGAGGCTGAAGCCAGCCTTGCGGGAGGTGTTGAGCTTGATGTTTTTCATAGTGTTGTGTGTGTTTGGCTGTTGGTGTTGCTTCGAGTTGACCAGCTCTTGTGAATTGCTCAGCCTCGAATTATTAAAATTGTAATATGTTCTGAAATTATATTCAACTTTTTTTCATAAATTTTACAATTTCCACAACAATACCAGCGCACGCCCCTTCTTCTCTTCTCATTTTTCGTTTGAGAAAAATCTGCCCCTCACCTCTTGGCGGGCTTTTCAGAGGTTCGAAAAATAGCACGTGGCCCCAGTGATTGTTCACTCTTCCCTCTTTTTCTGGCCTTCCTTCGAACTCAACTGCCCCCGTGGCCGATATCAACTTCACCTCGACAATTGGAAGTACCGTCACCTCCTTGGACGAAAATTTATCAACTATCCATAATTAATAGAAATCAAATTGATCGCAGCAGATTTATGGTTATTTTAATATCAATGAATATTAAGGACCTTTTCTCAGCCCCCCTCTTCCCTGGGTTCACTCAAAATTATCGTTCTTGGTGCTCGGTGTTTTTAGCCCTCATTCTGGTCACCCTGCCCAATCTGGCCGCTTGCTTCGTCCCGTGTTTCACGTGGCTGGGATTTCAATTATGGATTTTGGGCATCAGCCTGCTTTTACTACCGTGTGTCTTCGGCCTGCGTGTTCGTTTCATGCTCTGGCTGGCCGTTCCCGTGGTCCTGCTCGTTCCCGCCTGCCTGGCCTGCCTGTTCTCGATTCACAGTCTGCCCTCATCATTCCTGATTCTTGCCGCGCTTGAGACGAATCAAACTGAGCTCGCCGCCTTGCAGGCACCGGTGATTTCTGCCGGGATAGGCACGGTGGTGCTTCTCATGCTCTATGTGTGGTTTGTCAAAAACCGCATCCCGGCCGAATTGCGGCTGGGTACGGTAGGCAGGGTGCTGGTCCTCGCCGCCTTGCTCGTTCCTGTCTGCCGTGACTGGGCGACAGAAGGCCAGGAGGTAAGCCTTGCCCGCATCAAACAACGTCTGTGGACCACATTCCCTTCAGCCACTATCTACGGCACTTATGAGGCCTTCGACATCCGCGCCCGTGTTCAAAACCGCAAGGACTTGGCGGAAAACATCACCGTCAGTCAGGAGAAGGAGTTCCAAGACGAGGCGAACCGCCAGGTACACATGCTGGTCATTGGTGAAAGCGCCAACAAAAGCTGCTTCGGGATCTATGGCTATCAACGCCAGACCACCCCCCTTCTGGATAATACCCCGGGTTTGATGACCTTCCGTGATGTCTCCTGCACCGCCCCTTGCACACTGATCGCCGTGCCTTCCTTGCTCACGGCTTCACCGCCCGGCAGAGTGCTTGAGGCAACGCGGCAGGCCAGCATCCTCACCGCATATAAAAAGGCAGGCTTCCGCGTTTACTGGCTCTCCGCGCAAAAAAAACACGGCACCTACGACACCCTGACCTCCATCTTTTCTGCAGATGCTGACGAAGACACCTTCGTGAGCGGAAAATTCGATAATCGCGGCAAAGGAAGCTACCAGACGGCACAGGACACCAGCATGCTGCCCCTGGTACGTGGCATCCTACAGCGCAACGAGCCCAAAGTGCTCTTCGTGCTCCATACCATGGGCAGTCATGGCCCCTACCCAGTGCGCTATAATCCTGACTTCGTCCGCTTCCCTGCGGATCCGTGGAAGACGATGGATGCCTTGTTTCGTATTTCGCTGGGCAATGCCTGCGATCCCAAGGATCTGGAACTCGCGCAGAACTCCTATGACAACACCATCTGCGCCACGGATTACCTGCTGGGCAGTCTGATCAAAGAACTGAAGAATGTCCAGGCTTCCTCCTGGCTCTGCTACGTTTCCGACCACGGTGAAAACTCCTCCACGGCCCGCTTTGGAAAATTCATGCACGGCTTGATCAGCCGGCAGGTCGTCGAGATACCCATGCTCATGTGGGTCTCCCCCCTCTATGAGCAGGCCCATGCCGGCAAAGTCGCTGGCTTGAAATCCCACCTCAGCACCCCCTTCAGCGCCTCATGCACTTTCCACACCCTGCTCGACATGGGCGGCCTCTCCTGCCCGGACTTCAAGCCCGAACACAGCACCGCCTCCCCACGCTTTGCTCCAGGCCCGCGTCTGGTATGCAACTCCAGTGGAGTGGTCTTTGATTACGACAAACAATTTCTCACTCAGCCCGCAGAAGTCCGCGGAGATCCGGAAGAGAGCTCCGAAAAGCCTCAAAATGTTGCGACTGGAGCGCAGTAATCCCCCTCTCCCAACTTCCCAAAGCAGATATTATGAAAAAGTGGTCCCACAATGAAATCGCACAAACCAGCAGCATCTGGTTTTCAATCTTCATTGCCGTCAATCTGATCAACCTGCCAAATCTCATCGCCTGCTTCACCCCCTGTCTGGCCTGGGTCTCGATCAAACTTTGGCTCTACAGCATGGCCCTCACCCTGCTGGCCTGCGTCTTCGGCCTGCGGGTCCGTCTCATGCTTTGGCTGGCCGCTCCTCTCGTCTTGCTGGTCCCGGCCTGTCTAGCCAGCCTGTTCTCGATGCAGAGTCTGCCCACCACCTTCTTGATTCTCGCCCTGCTTGAAACCAACCAGACAGAGCTGTCAGCCTTGCAAGGTCAGGTGATTCTTGCGGGATTAGGCACTCTGATTCTGGTCATGTTCTATGTGTGGTTCGTCAAAACACGGGTGCCTGCCAGTTTGCGACTGGGCACCTTTGGCCTGGTGTTAGTCATCCTATCACTGCTCTCCCCTGTCTGCTACGATTTGGTAGCGCATGGCCACGTGGTCGGCCTCGCTGGGATCAAACAACGCCTCCTGTCCACATTCCCATCATCGACTTTGTACTGCGCTTATGAGGCTTTCGATCTTCGAGGCCGTGTTCAAAACCGCCGGGATTTGTTGGACAACCTAGCCGTCAGTCAGGAGCAGTCCTTCCAAGATGAGACGAACCGCCAAGTTCACATGCTGGTGATCGGCGAAAGCGCTACCAAAAACTGCTTCGGACTCTATGGCTATGACCGCCAAACCACCCCCCTGCTGGAACGCACGCCGGGGCTACTGACGTTCCGCGATGTGTCCAGCACGGCCCCATGCACGCTTATCGCCGTCCCTTCATTGCTCACCGCAGCACCTCCAGGCAAATTGCTTGAAGCCACGCAGCAGGCCAGCCTCCTCACCGCCTACAAAAAGGCAGGCTTTCGCATTTACTGGCTTTCAGCGCAAAAAAACACGGCACCTACGATACCCTGACTTCGATCTTTTCTGCCGATGCGGATGAAGATTACTTCATCAGTGGAAAATTCGACAACGACGGCAGAGGCGCTTATCAGACCGCTTGGGATGTCAGTTTGCTGCCCTTGGTGACGCGCCTTTTGCAACGCAATGAGTCCAAAGTGCTCTTTGTACTGCATACCATCGGCAGTCATGGTCCTTATCCTGTGCGCTATCCGCATGAACTCGCTCGCTTCCCGGCAGACCCACAAGCGGCCATGGACGCTTTGTTTCGTATTTCTCTGGATGGAAATGGCAGTCCTCAGGAAATGGAACTCGCACAGAACTCCTATGACAACACCATCTGCGCCACGGACTTTTTGCTGGCCAATCTGATCAACGAACTGAAGAAAGTAAATGCCTCCTCCTGGTTTTATTATGTCTCAGACCATGGTGAAAATACAGCCACAGCCCGCTTTGGAAAATACATGCACGGCATAGTCACCCGGCAAGTCGTTGAGGTTCCGATGCTCATGTGGCTCTCTCCCGCCTATGAGCAGGCGCATGCAAACAAGCTTGCCTCTTTGAAGGCCAACCTCAACACCCCCTTCAGCGCCTCCTGCACCTTCCACACACTGCTCGACATGGGAGGCCTATCCTGCCCAGACTTTAAGAAGGATTGGAGCACGGCCTCCCCGCACTTTTCACCAGGCCCGCGCATGGTCTGTGACGCCAATGGGAACATCATCGACTACGACAAAAAGTTCCCACCTCTGCAAGCGGCCAGCAAGTTGCCCTCACCCATGGAAACTCGCAACATTGCTACGGGTGCTACACGCCCCTGATGCCACCTCAGGGCACGTTGAGAGAGCGTGAGTTCCGCTCGCCAACTCGCCACAATCAGGCACATTCCCGCACCTCATGAACTCTTTCCTCATGCCAGCGCTCTTGCTGATCGGACTTTGCGTTGTTGCCAGTGCTGACGTGCCTCCTAGCAACCCGTCGCTGCCGCCGGCAGTGGTCATTCCGAAGGAAGTTCATGAAATCGCTCCTGAGCAGGTGGAACGCCAGCTTGTCGACCACCCCGACACGCTAATCATCGACGTGCGGACCGAAGACGAGCGCCGCACCCGGGGCGTCATTCTCAATTCCCTGAACTTCGACTACTTCCATGGCCAGAAGGCGCTCGATGAACTGGCCAAGCTCGACAAGACCAAGCCCTGCATCGTGTTCTGCGCCATCGGCGGACGCGCACAGCTCGTCGCCGTGGAAATGCACAAACTCGGCTTTAAAAACATCCTGCTCCTCAAAGGCGGTTTCAATGCCTGGACTGCCAGTGGTCAGGCCGTGGCCAAGTGATGGCCTATCTTTCCCTTTTCATTTCCAGTTTCTCCCCACACCGCATCACTCGAAACGGCTGCTCCAAGCGCCCGCAGGCGGTCACAAATTCATCCGGTGTCTCGGTGTTGAACTCAAACATGTCGTAATGACAGGGCACCACCAAGCGTGCGCCGCCGACCTTGGCCAGTGCTGCCGCCTCGGTGCCGTTGAGGTTTCCTGCCACCCGGCGCTCGGGTTTGTTGCCGTTGATGGGCAGGAGCAGCAGGTCACAGGGATTCTCGCGCACCACCTTCACGATGTCTTCATGCCAGAGGGTGTCGCCGCTGTGATAGATGGTGAACGGCCCGCACTTCACCAGAAAGCCCGTGTAGTGGCAGTTGCCATGCTCATCACGCAACACTTCATTGTGCTTGGCAATGACGCCGTGCAGTTCCCATTCGCCTTCGATGTAAACATCATGGTCGCCGATGCCGCAGTAGTTCACCCGGGCATCTCCTAGCCGCTTTTCCGCTTCGGAAATGATCGGGTGTGGCAGGTACAGCCGGAAACCTGGATTCGCCTCGGCCAGGGGTACCAGCGTCGCTCCGTCCAGGTGATCGGTATGCACATGGCTAGCGGTCACGCGGCTGATGCCCGTGAGTCGGCGCGGATCAATGCAGCGCTCCGTCATGCGCACATGGGGCTTGTCGGTGGCGGCGTACTTTTCAGTCAGGGAATCTGAGAGATAGGGGTCAAACAGCAACCGCTCCCCTGCCCACTGCACCAGAAAGCCACTCTGCCCAAGCCACCAGACATGCAGCGTGTCTTTGTCCAGGGAAGCCGCTGCCATGTCTGCCAGCAGCACGTCGTCTTTTTGAGCTGCCGCGATCATGCGCCGAATTGGATGGCTGCGATTTTTTCCGCCATATCATGGCTGGCACAGAAGACCAGCTCTGCCGCTGCCGCACGCGACAGCCGTGCATGCAGTGCCACCACGCGCCCCATGCTGAGGCCGTCCACATAGGCCTGCACCGGGCGGTGCTGCGGGTCGATGTTGCGGATCTCCACCGTCGTGTCCGGGGAAAGCAGCGCGCTGTGCCAGTGCGCAGGCTGTAGCACGTTGGAGCCGACCAGCAGCCACGCCGGGGTGTCTGCCAGCAGCGGTGGTGCCCCCATGCTGCGCGCATAGGCCGTCGAACCAGCGGCGGTGGCCACCAGCGCCCCGTCGCACACCAGTTTGGGAATGCGGCGAACATTGTTCACCGTGATCTCTAGCCATGCGGACTGGCTGGTGGCGCGCTCCAGCCAGGCATCATTGAATCCGTACGCCGGATGCCTGCGTCCTTCTTCGTCCTCGAATTCAAGGAAGAGCATGGGCATCTGGCGGAAAATCACATCTCGTGGCGGAAACGAATGCGCCGTCACCTGTTCCGGCGCATTCAGCAGAAACCCGAGATGCCCCGCATTGATGCCAAAAAACGGCAGCCGTGCGCGCCAGTGCTCGCGGATGCTACGCAGCATGGCACCGTCTCCACCCACCACGTTGATGAAATCCGCCTGAGCAGCGGCCACTTGCCTGCCATTCAGGCTGGCGCTGAGTTCACGTGCCTTCGGGTTCGCCTCGTCAGCTTGCAGGAAAAACCGGGCGCCTTCCAGCGTACCATTCGCCCAATTGCCCGGCACCGGTGCCCGGTAGAGGCCGTAGCGCGCCATGTAGGCCTTGGCACGCGGGGGCACCAGACCGCCCACATTTTTCCCATGGCTTAAATGCTCGCGGATCTCCGTGCTGGAGCCTTCCACCAGCAGTTCGATGATCTGTGAATGCGGTGGCAAATCGTCCTCTTGCAGCGCGTAGCCTGGCCGCTTGAGCACGGCAAAATTCGCCTGCTGCCACAGTTGCACGCCATGCGCCCAAGTCCGCTGGATCAGCGACTCTCCGCGTGCTCCGCCCACCAGCAGATCCGCACCTACCACATGCCAGAGTTCGCCCTCGGCTTCAAAGCGCCGCTGCAACTCATGATTCCGCGTGAAGGTCTCCTGCTCGAAATCCGTGAGATCGACGGTCACTTTGTCTAGCCCGCCGAAAACGATGTCCGCCAGCGTGGCACGATACACCGACTGCACACTGTCCGTCGCTGGCTTGTCCGGGCGCGGTCCGCAGGGGATCACCCTCACCTCGTCAAACACCTGCGCCAGCCGTACAGCAATGGCTGCATGGTGATTCCCCGGTGGATTGAAGCTGCCTCCAAAAATGGCGATGCGCTTGGGCATGCCCGCACCCTGCCAGGGGTCCAAACGAGTGCAAGCCGCCAGACGCTGCCTTTGCAAGTGGTCTGGGCTTCGTCGCATTCGCATTTGCTCATCACGTCGCTTGCTCTAGCATCCGCGCCTTATGAATCGCAACCGCCTTGGCCGCACTGGCATCGTCGTCACAGACATCTGCATGGGAACCATGACTTTTGGTCTCCAGGCCGATGAAAAAACCTCTTTTGCCATCATGGACCGCGCCCTCGAAGCGGGCATCGACTTCTTTGACACTGCCGAGCTCTATCCTGTGCCGCCGAGCGCGGAGCTGTTTGGGGTCACGGAGCAGATTGTAGGCAGGTGGCTCAAAGGGCAGACGCGGGGCGATATCATCATCGCCTCCAAGGTCACCGGCCCCGGCCATGGCTGGTTCCGCCCACCGGTACGGAATGGATTCACCGCGCTGGACCGCCGCCAGATCTTCCAGGCCTGCGAGGACAGCCTGCGCCGCCTGCAAACGGATTACATCGACCTCTATCAGACCCACTGGCCGGACCACGGCATGCAGCAAGAGGAAACGCTTGGTGCGCTGACTGATCTCATTGACCAGGGCAAAATCCGCGCGTGGGGCTCTAGCAACGAAACCTGCTGGGGCGTGATGAAAAATCTCTGGGAGGCCGAGAAGCATGGCCTCGCCCGCATGGCCACAGTGCAGAACAATTTTTCCCTCATCAACCGCCGTTGCGAAAGCGAGCTGGCCCAGGTCTGCCGAAAGGAAGGCGTGAGCCTGCTGCCCTACTCGCCCCTCGGCGGGGGTGTGCTCTGCGGCAAATACAACGGCGGTGCCCTACCGAAAGGAGCACGCTTCACCGACTACATTCAAAACGGCGGCCCACGGCAGAAGAAGATGGCCGCGCGCTTCGTCAATGAACGCAGCCTTGAAACCACCGCGCGTCTGCAAGTCATCGCTGCAGATCTCGGCGTCAGTGTCACCGCGCTCGCGCTCGCCTGGAGCAAGCAGCACGACTTCGTGGCCTCCACCATCGTCGGCGCCACCACCGTGGCGCAGTTGAATGAGAGCCTCGCTGCCGCCGATCTGGTGCTCAGCGCTGAAACACTCGCCCGCATCAGCGAGATCGACGAAGCCATCCCCTGCGCGATGACGGAGGATGGGTTGAGAAGGCTCTAGCACTTGATTGAGCGTGTAAAATTCGGCTTTGACAGCAAGGGCCTGCGTTCCACCCATATCCCATGAGCAAGAAATCCAAGCCGACCGACATTCAATGGCTCAAAGCGGTGGAGGAGCATGACTATCCTGCCGCCGAGTCCTACCTCCTGCTGCTCTTTGAACCCAAGCAGGTCAAGACTCTCGTCACCCGCCTGCGGGCTGCGCCGATCACTCAATTTAAGGCCAAGGACATTTTCCGCGCCTCTGGACTCTCCTTGCTGGGCGTCAGCAATTCCCACGTTGAGAAAGACCGCAAAAAAATCACCAAGGGCAAGGAACTCTCACCCCTGCTCCTGGTCCGTGACCCGGACAATGGCAAGATCGTCATCGCCGACGGTTACCATCGCCTCTGCGCCATTTACAGTTTCGACGAGGACGCCTTGATTCACTGCAAGATCGTCTAGCGGCGCAGCGATTACAGGGCGCACGTCAGCAAACAGTCATTCTCAAGGCATGTTCACGGATGCGATCTGCGGACCATTCCGCTGCGCATTCTGACAACTTCTCAGTCTTGAGAACACTTTTTCCTTGTCGCCCGAAGGCGTGGCACCTAAAACACGCCCGTTCCCGTCAACCATCCCATCAACCAATACACACACTACTCCCTCCTCTATGAGCGAAAACAATCGAATGAGACTTCTCTGGGCCGGCTTCATGGCCATTCTCGCGGCCGGCGTCGGCTTCGCCATCCGTGGCGGCATCTTTGACAACTGGGCGAAGGAGTTTGGATTCACCGGTGCGCAGCTCGGTGCCATTGGAGGCATGGGCTTCAACGGCTTCTGCTTCGGCATCATCATTGGCGGTGTCGTGGTGGACAAGATCGGCTACGGCAAGCTCGTCGTGGTGGCCTTCCTGCTCCACATCGTCTCAGCGCTTGTTACCTTCACCGCCAGCGGCAGCAGTGCCTTCATGGTGCTTTCGCTCGGCATGTTCATTTTCGCTTTCGCGAATGGCACTCTGGAAGCCGTGGCCAATCCACTCGTCGCCACGCTGTTCCCAGAAAACCGCACGCATTACCTCAACATCTTGCACGCCTCCTGGCCTGCCGGTATGGTGATCGGTGTGATCATCGGCTGGTTCCTTGATGACAAGTTGGAGATCAACTGGCGCATCCAGCTCGCGCTCTACCTCATCCCAACCGTCATCTACGGCCTCATGTTCATGGGCCAGAAGTTCCCCCAATCCGCTGCTGCGGCCAAGGGCGTCAGCTTTGGCAACATGCTCAAGGACGTGGGCATCCTCGGCGGTGCCGTGGCCTGCTTCCTCCTGTCCTTCTTTGCGGAAGGCTTCTTCAAGGACGTGCTCAGCGTTGAGCCTTCCCTCGCCAAAAACCTCGGCTACGCCACGGGTGGTATTGTGCTGATCGCCGTGGGCGTGCTCACCAAATTCTCGCTCGGCTCGCTCGTGCTCTTCGTCTTGTTTGTCACACACGCCCTCGTCGGTGCTGTCGAGCTTGGCACAGACGGCTGGATCCAGAACATCACCGGCAACCTGTTCACCCCTGAGCAAGGCAAGGCTCTCTTCCTCTGGACCTCCGCCATCATGTTCGGCCTGCGCTTCTGCGCTCATTGGATCGAGAAAACACTCAAGCTCTCCCCCGTCGGTCTGCTCTGCGTCTGCGCAGCCCTCGCTTGCGGCGGCCTCACCCTGGCCGCTGGAATGAACACCTTCACGACCGCGCTCATCGCCCTCGGTGTGTATGCCTTCGGCAAGACCTTCTTCTGGCCCACGATGCTCGCCGTCGCCTCCGACCGTTTCCCAAGCACTGGCGCTGTGGCCATCTCCATCATGGGCGGCATCGGCATGCTCTCCGCTGGCATCATCGGTGGCCCAGGCCTTGGTTACACCAAGGACCGCTTCGCCGGCGAGTCCCTCAAGGCTTCCAACCCAGCCCTGTACGAAACCTACAAGGCTGAAGCTCCGAGCAAGTTCCTCAATCTGGAAGCAACCGCCGCTATCGGTCTCGATGGCAAGAAGCTCTCAGAGGCCAAGGAAGCCAAGACGAAGACTCCAGATCAGCTCGCCGTCGTGGCTGCTGACCAGCAGGGCGACCGCAAGACGCTGAAGTTTGACTCCTACATCCCCGGCACCATGGCCGTGATCTACCTCCTCCTCCTCCTCTACTTCAAGTCCATCGGCGGCTACAAGCCACTGACCATCGAAGAAGAGCTGGCTGGCGAAAAGGCCTGATCCTCTTCCCCAACTCTCCCACGCGGCGTCCCCTCACCGGGACGCCGTTTTTATTTCCCGCCTTGCGCAGTGTCATTCATTCGGCATTCGTATTTTCAACATTCGACATTTCTGATCATGCCCACCTACGTTTACGAAACCATCCCCCAGTTTGAAGGCGAACCCACCAAGCGCTTCGAAATCCGCCAGAGCATGAAGGACGCCGCGCTCACGCAGCACCCCGACAGCGGCCAGCCAGTACGCCGCGTGCCTATCGGTGGCACAGGAATGATGGGCGGCAGCAGTGGTGGCTCGCCGGCGTCCAGTGGTGGCTCATGCGGCACGGGGTGTGGATGCCATTGAGGATGGCCTACGGAACACACAGAAGACGCGGAATTCAGAACCTCCGGTCATTCCGTTTGTTCCGAGTCTTCCGCAGGCAATGACTGATCGGAATTTGCCTCCACACTCGGCGTCACTGCAGCCTTTCGCATCAAGCGGGCTGCATAGAAGCCATCAAACGCGCCGGTCTCCGGCGTGCGGTGCAGTTCTTCTTCCAGGGTCCAGTCCTCGCCGTGTTTGGCCAGGAAGGTCTGGACTTGCCGTTCGTTTTCGCTCGGCAGAATGCTGCAGGTGGCATACACGAGCTTGCCTCCGGGGGCGACCATGCGGCTGTAGCTTTCGAGAATCTCGGCCTGGAGGGCGATGAGGCGGTCGATCTCGGTATCGCTCAGTTTCCACTTCGCGTCTGGATTGCGCCGCAGCACGCCCAGGCCGGAGCATGGCACGTCGAGCAGCACACGATCCGCTTTTTGCGCGAGGCGCTTCACTGTTTTTGAGCCTTCGATCTCCCGTGCTTCGATGATGTCCACCCCGGCGCGTGAGGCGCGTTTCCGCAGCTCCGCCAACTTCCAGGCATGCACGTCCAGCGCGAGCAGTCGGCCCTTGTTGCGCATGATCGCGGCAAGATGCAACGCCTTGCCACCACCACCGGCACAGGCATCGATCACCCGCATGCCAGGCTCCGGCTGTAAAAACGGCGCGATGAGCTGAGAGGCCGCATCCTGCACCTCGAACAACCCTGCTTTGTAGGAGTCGGTGCCAAACAAATTGGCCCGCTGTTTCAAACGCAGCGCGCTGGGCACCTGCTCCACGGCTTCGGTTTCGTAGCCTTCCTGCCCCAGCCGCTCCCGCAGTGCGCGGCGGTCATTTTTAATGGTGTTCACTCGCATGAACACATCCGCCGGCAGATTCAGCGACTCGCGCAGCGCCGGCCAAGCCGTGCCCAGTTCATGGCTGCCGCGTGCTTCCAGCCAGTCAGGAATCGCCGCACGGATCGCAGGAGACGCGCCCACTTTGGCACGTTTCTGCACGTCCTCCGGCTTGACCTCAGGCGCTGTTTCATCCTGGGGTAGATCACGCCCATTGGTGATCCAATAAGCAGCCCAGACGCGCCACAAGCGCTCTGGCGTGATATTCTCCGGCTGGGTGTGCTCTTCGTCCGGCAGTCCGGCCAGATACCAGAACCAGCGCCACCAGCGCACGCATTCATAGATCGACTCCGCGAAGATGCGCCGGTCGCGGCTGCCCCACTTGCGGTGCCGTTTGAAGGTGAACTCGATCACCTTGTCCGCATACCGTTTGCCCACAAACACCTCCCCCAGTGAAAGGATGATTTCGTCGAGCAGGTGGGGCGGGAGCTTCATCCTACGTCGATAGTGCGCGGGCTCCCGCGTTGCAAGCCGCCATTCTTTTTATGGCTTGATGTCATTCATGAAACAACTTTCACTATCT
>TBL_comb48_EPIDRAFT_1002561_pt1 | contig 12611 bp, 9 predicted proteins | sample TroBogEpilimnion_37_FD_10681 | JGI IMG/M metagenome (IMG submission 10681)
GGAGGCCGCGCATCCGGCTCGAGCAGCAACACCCGCCGGTCCGGATAGTAACTGAGCAGATTCCGGTCCTCTTCCGCCCCGCGGTCCCGCGCGAAGACAACGCGCGACGCATCGATGTCCGCTTCATTCCAGACCCATTCGTCCTGAAAGATATGTTGCGGCCAGTAACGGACCAGCACGAGTAACTTACCCGGCTCTTTAGCCAGCATGTTATTGACCGCCACCCGCTGAGTAACTCGCGGAGCCGCATCCACGCTGTCCCACACATCCAGCGAACGGAGCCGCACTGCCCACGCCGGCGTTTCGAATAAGTGCGCGGCATAAAAGAAACAGAACTGCGCGATGCAGAGATACAGCAGTGCCCGCGCCGCGCTGCTCCCGCCGGGCCACTCACTCAGCCTGCGCAGCCCATCCACGCTGATCAGGACAAAGAGGCACGCCACCGCCGCCAGATAGTGAAACTGAAACGCCGGAAAGAAGTTCACGCCGAGCGCGAATAAAAGGATCGTGAACGCAATCCATCCCCGCCGCCGGTCGCGAATCGTAAGGAGCCAGATAAGCAGCGCCACGGAAAGCGGCGCGTAGAAGTAAAACCGGTAATAACGAACGCGAAACAGCAACCGCTGCAGATAAGTGCCGGCGGAATCGAATTCCCGCGAGCGGAATCCGCGCTGCATCCGGTAATCCAGCTCCTGCTCGCGCGTTAGTTCGCGATGCGGCGTCGCGTAACTCTGAAACGTCAGCGACGCGGGTACGCCGTATTGTTCCTGGCTCAGCGAATAGGGTAGTTTCGTCCACGAGCTGGTAACGCTTCTGTTCTGACGCAGAGTAATTCCCAGCGCGGCAATAACGATCAGCCCCGCGCACAACAACGGCCGCAGCAGCCTGTTCCTCCCCGCCGCGCTCCGCATTTCCGGCAGCCGGAACAGCGCCACGCTGAGCGCGAGAAACACCGTCTCATACGGTCTGCAGAGCATGTGCATCCCAAAGCCCAGCCCGAGCAGAATGCCGTCCCGCACGCGGGCGCGGCACCGCAGGCGCGGCAGCGCCCCGAACACAAGGCATCCCGCCGCGGCGGGCAGCGCGCCGCCCCAGTAACTGTTCGTCCATTGATTGAGCGGCCCGAATTCGAAGACCGCCAGCAGTCCGCCGATGAGCGCCCATCCCGGCGTAGTCCATCCGCGCAGCATCCAGCAGCAGAGCCCGCAGAAAGCGCCCGTGCCCAGCAGTACGCCCGCCCAGGGCGTCCCGCCAATTGCCCTGCCGGCCGCCAGCAGAAGGCCCTGCCCGAGCGGATAGATCGAACTGTAAGTCGGCGACTGCAGGATGAAGAAGGTTTCGAAAAACCGCGCCAGCGCGTGCGGCGGATTCGCCAGCCGCCAGTGCCGCAGCGTGTCGGCAACGAACAGGTGACCGAACTCGTCGTAGATGTCCGGCACCGGCACCGGATGATTGCCGAGCAGCGCCAGCCGCAGCACAATCGGCAGCGCGGCCAGCAGCGCCACGCACCACGCGGCGCGCGCGGCCAGACGCTCGCCCCACGCCGCAATCCAGCCCCGGCCCGCAATCGCGAGCACAAGGAAAATCGCGGCCAGCGCCAGTTCCGCGTAGTCTCCGGAGGCAAAGCCGATAGGGTCGGTAGGCAGCAAACAGTCGCCAGCCTAACACGCCGGACTACCATGGAGATTCACTCCCGCATGCCTGAACTGAAGTCGCTCTCCTCCGAAATTCTTCTCCACATCGCCAAAACGCTCAATGTCCCGCTGAAAGGCCTCATCGCCGTCATCGAACTGCTGGACGAAGGCGGCACCGTCCCCTTCATCGCGCGCTACCGCAAGGAGGCCACCGGCAATCTGGATGAAGTGCAGATCCGCGACATCGAAGAAAAGCTCTCCTTCTTCCGCGAACTCGAATCGCGCCGCGAAACCGTGCTGCGCACCATCGAAGAGCAGGGCAAGCTCACCGATGAGCTCCGCGCCCGCATCCTCGCCACGATGGATCGCACCGAACTCGAAGACCTCTACCTGCCCTACAAGCCGAAACGCCGCACCAAGGCCACCATCGCGCGCGAAAAGGGCCTCGATCCGCTCGCGCAATATCTTTGGGCGCAGGAAGCCACGTCTGTACCGCTTGCCGAATTCGCTTTGACTTTCATCGATGCCGAAAAGGGCGTCGCCACCGCCGACGAGGCTCTCGAAGGCGCGCGCCACATCATCGCTGAAACCATCAGCGAAAGCGCCGAATTCCGCAAAGCCCTCCGCAAGGTCATGTTCGACGACGGCGTCATCGTCAGCAGCAAGTCCGAATCCGCCGTCGACGAGCAGGAAAAGTTCAAAATGTACTACGAGTATCGCGAGCCGGTCAGCAAAATCCCGTCGCATCGCATGCTCGCCATCCGCCGCGGCGAGGCCGAAAATGTGCTCTACTTCAACATCGAGCTCGATTCGGATAAGCCCCTCGGCCATCTTCGTCACCAGATCCTGCGCCAGCCCGGCGACTGGACGCCGCACCTCGAACTCGCCATCGCCGACTGCTGGAAGCGGCTGCTCAACCTCTCCATCCAGTCGGAAATCCGCCTCGAACTCAAGCAGAAGGCCGATGCCGAAGCCATCAAAGTCTTCCGCGAAAATCTCTCCAACCTTCTGCTCGCCCCGCCCGCCGGCGCACTCGGCGTGCTCGCCATCGACCCTGGCATCCGCACCGGCTGCAAAATCGCCGTCGTCGATGCAACCGGCAAATTTCTCGATCACAGCGTCATCTACCCGTTCCAGCCGAAGAACGACGTAGCCGGTTCCGAGCGCATCCTGAAGCAACTGATCGCCAAATACAACGTGCGCGCCATCGCCATCGGCAACGGCACCGCCTCGCGCGAAACCGATTCGCTCGTCCGTGAATTCCTCGCCCGCGAATCCCTTCGCGAAGTCTTTTCGGTCACCGTCAATGAATCCGGCGCGTCCATCTATTCGGCCTCCGACATTGCGCGGCAGGAATTCCCCGATCTCGATCTCACGGTCCGCGGCGCCATCTCCATCGCCCGCCGTCTCCAGGACCCGCTCGCCGAACTGGTGAAGATCGATCCGAAGTCCATCGGCGTAGGCCAGTACCAGCACGACGTCGATCAGACGCAGCTTCAGAAGTCGCTCGAAAGCGTGATCGAAAGCTGCGTCAACCGCGTCGGCGTCGATCTGAACACCGCCTCCTGGGCGCTGCTCCGCTACGTCGCCGGGCTCACCGAACGCACGGCGCAGAAGATCGTGGAATATCGCAACGATCACGGCGCTTTCCGGTCGCGCGTCGAAGTCAATGCCGTGCCCGGCGTCGGCCCGCGCACCTTCGAACAGGCCGCCGGCTTCCTGCGCATTCGCGGCGGCGTCAATCCGCTCGATTCCACCGCGGTTCACCCGGAGTCGTACCCGGTCGTCGAGCAGATCGCCGCGGCCCTTTCGCTTTCAATCGACGATCTGATCCGCAAGCCCGAACTGCTCGACAAAGTCGACCGCACCGCGCTCGCCGCCGGCACCTACACGCTCAACGACATCCTTGAAGAACTGAAGAAGCCCGGCCGCGATCCGCGCGATAAGTTCGTCGCCCCGAAGTTCGACGACAACGCCCGCGAAATCTCCGACCTCAAGCCCGGCATGTCGCTCGAAGGCGTCGTCACCAACGTCACCCGCTTCGGCGCATTCGTCGACGTCGGCGTCCACCAGGACGGCCTCGTTCACATTAGCGAGCTTTCCGACCGCTACGTATCCGACCCCAACGACGTCGTCAAAGTCGGCCAGATCGTCAAGGTCCGCGTACTCAGCGCCGACGCGAAACAGAAGCGCATCGCCCTTTCCATGAAGTCCGGCGACGCCCCGAAGCGGCCCTCGCGCGCACCGGAACCGAAGCCGGAAATGCGTATGGAAGACAAGCTGGCCGCGCTTGCCGATCGCTGGAAACGCCGCTAACTTTCACCAGGTACAATAGCTTTCATACCTGTTCTCTCTGGTCGGCCAGCTGCTTCCACGCTGACGAGCGCGCCTCCGGACGCCGCTCGTGTAGCCACCCTGCGCCCTTCCGCCCGCGCGGCGCAGACGCCGGCCAGTCAGCCGTACTTCCCCGCCCTCACCGGCCTTCGCTTCGTTCTCGCGTTGTGGGTGGTGCTGAATCACATCACCGGCCCGGGCATGATGCTGGAACCGTTTCTGCTCACCTGGCCGCCATACCTGCAGAGCATCATCCGCGGCGGCTATCTCGCGGTGCAGTCGTTCTTCATCCTCAGCGGCTTCGTTCTTGCGCAGAGCTATGGCACGGCCCGCTGGAATCGCACCACGCTGACGCGCTACGGCATGGCGCGCTTCGCCCGCATCTATCCGGCGTACTTCTTCAGCCTGATTCTCATCGTTCCGTTCATGATCGAAACGTTCGTGAAGCGTCACCTCGCGGCGGATCGGCAACTGGCGCTCATCGCGGACTACACGTTTGTACTGCAGGGCTGGACGGGCGCCATGGGCGTCGGCTGGAACACGCCCGCCTGGTCGCTCTCCTGCGAGTTCTTCTTCTATCTCTGCTTCCCTCTCCTGCTGCTCTGGTTCCGCGACGGCACCATGCGCCGCACCCTGCCGGTGCTCGCGCTTTCGTTCGTCACGCCGATCATTCTGGCCCACGCCGGCGTGCCCGCGGGCTGGAAGCCCTTCCATCACCTTGCCGATTTCGTGGCCGGCATCGCCGCGTCGAACATTTTCCTGCGGCTTCACCGCACCGCGCCGTGGCTGCGCGACCGCGGCCACTGGCTCTACATTCCCGCCCTCATCGGCGGCCTCGCCATCATCACGCATCCGGAAGTTCTCAGCGGCACGCTGGCCAATCTGAACACCATCCTTCGTCCTCTCAACGTGGCGGCGCTGGTGGGGCTCGCCCTCGGCGGCGGCATCAGCGCACGCCTCCTTTCCACCGCCCGCGCCCAGTATCTCGGCAAAGTCAGCTATTCGATGTACATCCTGCATGTGCCGCTGCTCTGGTGGTATTCGCGCACCACGCTGGACATCATGGGAGATCGTCTCCACATCGTCACGTCGCTGGCTTACCTCGGCATCGTCGTCGTCGCCTCCTCCGCGACCTTCGAACGAGTGGAAGATCCCGCCAACCGCGCCATCCGCGACCGCGTCGCCGCGCGCCTGCGACCGGCCGCCGTGCAGGCCGCCGCTTAGGTCCGCCGCTGCATCGGGCAACGCTACAATCTAAAGAATGTCCATGGTCGTCGTTGGTTCCGTCGCGTATGACGGTGTTGAAACCCCTCACGGTAAAGTCGATCGCATGCTCGGGGGCGCATGCACTTACATCGCCCTGTCGGCGAGCTTCTTCACGCAGCCGAAAATCGTGGCCGTCGTCGGCGACGATTTCGCGCAGGAAGATTACGATCTGCTCGCCTCGCGCGGCATCGACCTCGCGGGCCTCGAACGCGTCCCCGGCAAGACCTTCTTCTGGGCCGGCGTCTACTCGCAGGATATGAACGACCGCGAGACGCTCACCACCGATCTCAACGTCTTCGCCACTTTCGATCCCAAGCTTCCCGAATCCTACAAGACCGCGCCCTACCTGCTGCTCGGCAACATCCAGCCCACGCTGCAGAAGGCTGTCAAGGCGCAGATGAACAGCGGCGGTCTGCGTTTCGTCGGCGGCGACACCATGAACTACTGGATCGCCGACCATCGCGCCGACCTGCTGAAGACCATCGCCGAATGGGACTTCCTGCTCATCAACGATTCCGAAGCCCGCATGCTGTCCGGCGAAAACAATCTGCGGAAGGCCGCCGCGAAGATCACGTCGATGGGCCCGAGCACTCTGGTCATCAAGCGCGGCGAACACGGCGCCATCCTGTGGCACGGCGACACCCACTTCATGGTGCCCGGCTACCTGCTCGACGATGTGTTCGACCCCACCGGCGCGGGCGACTGCTTCGCCGGCGGCTTCATGGGCTACGTGGCCGGCCAGGGGCTCGACCTGCGCGGCGGCAAAGTGGAAGCCAGCGAACTGCGCCGCGCCGTCATCTATGGTTCCGTGATGGGCAGCTTCTGCTGCGAACGCTTCGGCGTGGATCGCTTCCGCACCCTGACGCGCCGGGAGATCGATGGCCGGTTCGAAGAATTCAAAGCATTCACCTCGTTCTGAACGCGGCTCTGAACGCGGTTCTGAACGCGGTTCTGAACGCAGTTTGAAACGCGGCTCGAAAGCCGGCGGCGCGGCGAGAGATCACGGCGCTTCCGGCGTCGCGCTTTGTTTTCTCGCCAGCCTAGCCGTCATGGCCGCCGCCGTCTTCTGGTATTACCGGGCCGGCGAAACGCTCTGGTTCGGCGACGCCGAAGCGCACCTCGATATCGCGCGCCGCATCGTCGATTCCCGCCATCCCGGCTGGCATCAGGTGGGCACCACCTGGCTCCCGCTGCCGCATCTGCTGATGGCGCCGTTCGTGAATCAGGACTGGCTCTGGCAAACCGGCCTCGGCGGCGCGCTTCCGGCCGGTTTCTGCATGGCGCTCGCCGCCACATTTCTGTTCGCCGCCGTACGCCGCATCTACAACAGCACCGCCGCCGCCGTGGCCGCCTGGGCCATCCTGCTGCTGAATCCCAACTCGCTTTACATGGGCGCCATCCCCATGACCGAGCCGATCTTCTTCGCCGCCCTTTCGGCGCTGCTCTACTTCACGGTCCGCTATCGCGCCACTTCCGGCCCGGGCGCTCTGCTCGGAGCCGCCGTCGCCGCCTTCGCCGGAACCCTCACCCGTTACGAAGGCTGGTTCCTGCTGCCGTTTGTCGCCATCTGCATCTGGATCTGGTCGGATAAGCGGATCACTCCGGCGCTGGTCTTTTCGCTCATCGCCGCCGCCGGGCCCGCCCTCTGGCTGCTGCACAACCGCTACTACTATTCCGACGCGCTTTATTTCTACCGCGGCCCGTATTCCGCCATCGCGATTCAGGGCAAAGGAACGTATCCGGGCCAGGGCAACTGGCCGGTGGCCGCCCAATACTTCCTCGCCGCCGGACTTCTCGTCACCAAATGGCCGGCGTTGCTGCTGGGCGCTGCCGGCGCGCTGCTGGCGCTGTCGAAGCGCATCGTGTGGCCTTTCGTTCTGCTCACGCTGCCGCTCGTATTTTATGTGTGGAGCATTCATTCGGCCTCCATTCCGCTCTACATCCCCACGCTCTGGCCGCACTCGTTTTACAACACGCGCTACGCCGTCGCCTTCCTGCCGCTGCTCGCCGTGGGCGCGGGCGCTCTGGCGCGGTTCGGCAAGCCCGCCGCCTTCGCCGTGGTCCTGCTGTCGTTCGCGCCGTTTCTGCTTCATCCCGCCGAGCGCCCCATCACGTGGCAGGAATCCGACGTCAACTCGCGCACGCGCCGCCAGTGGATCGATCAGGCCGTCGCGTATCTGCGCGTTTCCACCTCGCCCGGCGACACGTTCCTCACCTCCTTCGGCCGCGTCACGCCCATCTACCGCATCCTCGGCATTCCGGCGCGCGACACGCTCCACGTGGATGAAGAGGAAGACTTCAATACCGCCTTCGCCCGCCCCGACCTTTTCCTGCACACCAATCGCGCCCTCTTCCAGACCGGCGACGACGCGCTGCCGCAGGCGATCATCGATAAGACGCGGCTGCGCGGTCCCCGTTTTGAACTCGAAAAGCGCATCATTGTAAAAGGAGCGCCGCCGCTCGAAATCTACCGGCGCGTGTTCGACATTCCAAACCATGAAAATCCCCTTCCATAAGCTGCATGGCGCAAAGAACGACTTCCTGCTGACCTGGATCGCCGACGTTCCGCTCACCGATTACCCCGCCCTCGCGGTCGCCATCTGCGACCGCTACATCGGCGTCGGCGCCGACGGCTGGATGATCGTCGACCCGACAGAAGGCTGCGAGAATGACGCGGCCTTCGACGCCACCATCCGCCTGTTCAACTCCGACGGCAGCGAACCCGAACTCTCCGGCAACGGCACGCGCTGCGCCGCCGCCCTGCTCTCCATTGCCAACCCGGAGGCGACGTCGTTCCGCATCCGCACCGGCGCCGGCATCAAGCCGCTGCGCATCATCGGCCGCATGGGCGCCGAGTGGCAGTTCGAGATGAGCATGGGCAACATCCGCGTGCTCGATCTGCATGCGCCCGTGCTCGGCCAGGACGCGGTTCTGATCGATGCCGGCAATCCGCAGTGCGCCATCGTCGTCGAAGACTTTCACTTCGACTGGCGCTCGCTCGGCGAAAACATCGAGCGCAACCCGTACTTCCCGCACCGCACCAACGTCTCGTTCGTCCGTCCGGTGGACCGTCACACCATCGATGTCCGCTTCTGGGAACGCGGCGCCGGCGAGACCAACAGCTCCGGAACCGGTTCCACAGGGGCTGCGCTTGCCGCCATTGCGCGCGGCCTCGCCGATTCGCCCGTCACCGTGCTGACCCCCGCCGGACCGCTGGTCCTGCGCTTCGACAACGGCGCACATCTCACCGGCCCGGCCGAGTATATAGCTTCCGGGGTCTTTCACCATGGGAAAATAAATGTCAATGAGCTCTAGCGCCCTTCTTGCCGAAAAGATTCGCAACAGGACCGCCCGCGTCGGCGTCGTCGGACTGGGCTACGTTGGCCTGCCCCTCGCCGTCGAGTACGCCGAGGCCGGCTACCACGTCACGGGAATCGACCTCAGCGAGCCCAAGGTGGAACGCATCAACGCCGGCGAATCGTATATCGGCGACGTGCCGACCGAAGCAGTCGGGCCGCTCGTGAAAAAAGGCCTGCTGAAGGCCACCACCGATTTTTCGTCGATCCTCGAACTGGACACGATCAACATCTGCGTCCCGACGCCGCTGCGCAAGACCAAAGATCCGGACATGAGCTACATCGTGGCCGCCTGCGAAGAGATCGCGCGCTACTTCCACCCGGGTCTGCTCGTCATTCTGGAATCCACTACCTACCCCGGCACCACCGATGAGCTGGTGCTGCCGATGCTGGAAAAGTCCGGCCTGAAAGTCGGCGAGGACTTCTTCCTTTGCTTCTCGCCCGAACGCGTCGATCCGGGCAACCCGAAGTTCCAGACCAAAAACATCCCGAAAGTTGTGGGCGGCACCACGCCGGCCTGCACCGAACTCGGCCGGCTGTTCTATTCCCAGGCGCTCGAAACCGTGGTGCCGGTGACCTCCACCCAGGTGGCGGAGATGGTGAAGCTGCTCGAAAACACCTTCCGCATGATCAATATCGCCATGGTGAATGAAATGGCGGTGATGTGCGACGGCATGGGCATCAACGTGTGGGAAGTGATCGACGCCGCGGCCACCAAGCCGTTCGGCTTCATGCCGTTCTACCCCGGTCCCGGACTCGGCGGCCACTGCATTCCGATCGATCCCTTCTACCTTTCGTGGAAGACCAAGCAGTCCGGCATTGAGGCACGGTTCATCGAGCTGGCCGGCTACGTCAACGGCCAGATGCCGCACTTCGCCGTCACCAAGGTGCAGAACGCGCTGAACGATGCGGGCAAGGCGCTCAAAGGCTCGAAAGTACTGATCTTCGGCATGGCGTACAAGCGCGACATCGACGACGTCCGCGAATCGCCGGCGCTCGACATCATGCATCTGCTGCAGAAGCGCGGCGCCGAGGTTTCCTTTACCGATCCGCATGTCGACTCCATCGTGCTCGAAGGCGAGACCATCGCGTCGCAGCCGGCCTCGGCCGCCGCATCCGTGGACTGCGTGCTGATCGTGACCGACCATAAGGCGTTCGACTATAAGAAACTGGTGGCCGAAGCCAGCCTGATCGTGGACACACGGAATGCGCTGAAGGGGATTCAGTCGCCGAAGATCGTCCGGCTGTAACGGCCGCGCGCGCCCATGCGCCCTCGCACCATATTCATCGCGGCGTTGCTCAGCCTGCTGGCCTTCGTATCGGCCTTTGCGTGGCAGCTGCGGCCGTTCCGCGAGTATCCGGGCATCGAATACGAAGCCTTCCCGCTTCCGCCCGATTATCAGGAGAAGACCGAGTGGGTCTTTGCGCGCCTGATGTATCCGGCGTTTCCCGGCGTCGGGTTTCGCGGCAATCCGGACTGGAAGAACGGCCACGCGAACTGGACGATCGACTATCCCCGTTCCGACCGCCATATGTCGGAGGCGCTGCGCCGGCTGACGCGCATCCATGTGCGGTCGGTGGAGCAACCGGTCGATTTCGATGCCGGCGACGAAGTCGATAACTACCCGTGGCTGTACGCGGTCGAAGTCGGCTACTGGAACCTCACCACCGAACAGGCCGCGAAGATGCGTGAATACCTGCTGCGCGGCGGCTTCTTCATGTGCGACGACTTCCACGGCACGCAGGAATGGGCGGGCTTCATGGCCAGCATGAGCCGCGTGTTTCCGGACCGCCCGGTCGTCGACATTCCGGACTCGGACCCGATCTTCCACACGATCTACGATCTCGACAAGCGCTTTCAGGTGCCGGGCCTGCAGTACGTCTACAGCCACCGGATTTACGAGAAAGACGGCACGCAGGCGCGGTGGCGCGGCATCTACGACGACCACGGGCGGCTGATGGTGGCGATCTGCCACAACATGGACCTCGGCGACTCCTGGGAGCACGCCGACAATCCTGAATACGACGAGAAGTTCTCCTCGCTCGGCATGAAGATCGCGGTCAATTATGTGACCTACGCGATGACCCACTAATCCGGAAACCCGTTGTTGCGGTTCCGCCGGAGTGGTATGCTTGCCGCCATGCGACTTTTGCTTGCCACCCTTGCGGGAACCCTCTGCCTGCAGGGCCAATGGCTGAACTACCCGGCGCCCGGGACACCGCGTCTGGCGGGCGGCAAGCCCAACCTGAGCGCGCCTGCGCCCAAAAAGGCAGGCAAACCGGATCTTTCCGGCATGTGGCAGGTGGAAAGTTCGCCGAAGAAGGTGATCGAACCTTACACTTATCCCGGCGGCGAGACCATTCTGGGCGAGACAGATATTTCGGTGTACTTCGCCAATTTCTTCGCCGACTATAAGTTCGGCGAAGAGCCTTTGACTCCCGCCGCCGCCGCCGCGTTTCATGCAAAGCATTCGCCTCCCGAGGCCTCCTGTCCGCCGGCGCGGCTGCCGAATTCCGATCTGGTGCCTGTTCCGTTCAAGCTGCTCCAGACGCCGGGGCTGACGCTGATCCTGTACGAGGATTTTGAGAACTTCCGGCAGATCCACACTGACGGGCGCGGGCTGCCGAAGGATCCGCAGCCCACCTTCCTCGGCTATTCGGCCGGCAGATGGGAGGGCGATACGTTTGTCGTCGAAACGAACGGGTTTAACAACCTCGCCGCACTTGACGCCATGGGCCATCCGCACAGCGAGGCCATGAAGATCACCGAGCGCTTCCGCCGGGTCGATTTCGGCCACATCAACCTGCAGATCACGGTGGATGATCCGGTCACGTATGCGAAGCCGGTGACGATCAGCGTGCGTCTCGGTTTTCTGCCGGATACCGACCTGATCGAATCGGTATGTGAGCTGGAGAAAGATCAGCCGCACATGCCGCACAACTGACGCTGCGCCCGCGGTGTCGCGCGAAGGCGTCGTTTCGCTGCCACGCGCCCCGAAACCACCTTGTAGCACGCCGGCGGCGCGGCGGCGGCAGCATTGCGCGCCAACCCGATGAGAACGCGGCGACTATAGTTTCGAAACGAGCGAACCAGCGACCATCCGCACCGACTGTCAACGGCCGCGCGCCCCCGGCGCCGACGCGGCGAACCGACCGGCGGGCGTGGAGTAAAACAGTAGTATGCGAACTATTCTGATCTGCGCCCTGCTGGCGGTCCAGGGGACCGGCGCCTATGCGCAATGGCTGGGCTACATTCCGCCCGGGACACCCATGACCAAGGACGGGCAGCCCGATCTTTCGGCTCCCGTGCCGCGCGGACCGAACGGCAAGCCTGACCTTTCCGGCACGTGGCACCGCCCGCCGAGCCAGCAGGCGCTGCGCTCCACGACTCCGAATGCCGAGGCCGGTCCGACGGGCATTGGAACGGGTTCCTACGCCGGGAACATCTTCATGGACATGAAGCCGGAAGATGTACCCGAGCTGCCGGCTGCCGCGAAGATCCGCATCGCGCGGACGGCCGACGGCAAGCGACTGAACCCCACCGTGTTCTGCCTGCCGATGGGCATCCCGATGGGCAACCTGTTCCCCGAGGTGGTCAAGATCATCCAGGCGCCGAGCATCATGATGATCCTCTACGAGGTGGACGGGACCTACCGTCAGATCTACCTCGATGGCCGCAAGCTGCCGGAAGACCCGTCTCCGGCGTGGATGGGCTACTCAACGGCCCACTGGGAAGGCGACACGCTGGTGGTGGAGACGGCCGGATTCAACGACAAATCCTGGCTCGACATGTCCGGCCACTCGCACAGCGAAGCGCTGCGCGTCACCGAGCGGTTCACGCGCCATGACTATGGGCACATGGATCAGGAGATCACGTTCAACGATCCGAAGATGTATTCGAAGCCGTTCACGATCAAATTCAGCCAGGTGATCATGCCGGATTCCGACATTCTGGAATCGTACTGCAACGAGAACGAGAAGTCGCGCGACCACATCATCACGAAATAAAGCCGCAGGCGGG
>TBL_comb48_EPIDRAFT_1002562_pt1 | contig 12610 bp, 6 predicted proteins | sample TroBogEpilimnion_37_FD_10681 | JGI IMG/M metagenome (IMG submission 10681)
TGCACAGAAGCCGGACCTGCTGGTTATCTCGGGAACTATGCCGCCGGTGGGGGCGCACGCGGGCTTGCACGACTTTGTGAACGCTGGCGGGTTTTTGGTGGAGGTCGCCACTTCCTCTGCTGATGCCGCGCTGCTCCAAACTCTCACCGGGATTCCTGGCATCACCGTCAAGGACGGGGATGGCAATGACGACTATCGCATGCTCGCCGATGTCAAAACGGAGCATCCGCTGCTCAAGCCGTTTGGTGATCCGAAGCTGCGGGATTTTACGAAGCTGCGGTTTTGGAAGCATCGGCAGATTGAGGTCAAGGAGGCGGGTGGCAAGATCGAGACGCTGGCTAGTTTTGATAACGGGCAGCCTGCGATCCTCAGCGCCCGGATTGGGAAGGGAACGCTCATAGTCCTGGCTTCCGGCTGGCATCCTGGGGATAGCCAGTTGGCGCTTAGCACGAAATTTGTGCCGCTGCTGTATGGGTGGCTGGCGGCTGCTGGTTTCAGCCATGATCCTGCAGCGACGTTGCTGGTGGGTGAGGTGCTGCCGCTGGATGCTGGATCTGCACATACGGTTACCGGGCCGGATGGAAAGACGCAGAACCTCAAAGCGGGTGAGGCTTTCACGACGACTGAGATTGGCCTCTACAAGGTGCAAAGCGCGACGCACACGCAGATCCTCGCTGTTAATCTGCCGCCGGATGAGGGGCGGGTGCTGCCGCTGGCTCCGCAAAAGCTGGCTGAATATGGCATTAAGCTTTCCAGCGGTGCTGACAGCGCGGCGGGCGGAGAGACCTCGGACGAGCGCCTTACGGCGACTGACACGGAGCAGCGGCAGCAATCGTGGTGGTATATTCTTCTCATGCTCCTGGCCGTTCTCCTGCTCGAAACGTGGTTTGCGGGGCGTACAAGAAACAGCAGCCTTGCCACTGCCTGATCCGGATCATTCATAAAACTTCCGCGAGTATCATGAAACCAGTCCTTCTTGCCCTAGCTCTGATGGCAGCGAACTGTCCTGCTGCTGAATGGGTTATTGTCGAAGGAGGATTGTCTCCAGACCAAAAGCTGGCGGTAGCCGTTTTTCCTCAAAAGACTGAGTTTATAGATGAGGCGGATGGGACGGTTTTGCTGATCGATGCCCAAAAGCAAAAACGAATCGGTCCGCTGGAAGAGGTGGAATCCACCGGAGGAGGATATGGTAGTGTGAAGACTAACGTGCATTGTTTTTGGTCATCCGAAGGCGAGATGCTGCTGCTCAACTTTCGATGCGGGCGGCTCATGCATGGTTTTCAGATCTATCGGATTTCAAACCGACGTGCCATTCCAGTCGAATTGCCTGCGTATGCCACTCATCCCAAGGGCAAGATGCTGATGGAGGTGCTGACGACAGGCGCGAACGGGGTGGCGGAGGTCTGGTTTTCTAAAGATGGAGCCATCATGAAACGTGTTTCCGGATTAGTGCCACGAAGGGAATACTGGGGTGAAGATATCTCGAAGTACGGGCTGCAGGATCACGATGACAGTCTGCTATTTCGCTACAACCTAGAAAAAAACGGAAGTATTGAGCTCTCGGACGTCACCGTGTGGAAGGGCTTCAAACCAGATTGAAAATCCAATTATGATCGCACGCACCATTCTCGAATCCCGCATTGCTGAAGTTCGTGAGGCGTTGCGACGCGCGCGGCTTTTGCGCCACCTTGCTGCGGTATTTGTGATTGGCATTGTAGTGCGGGGGGCATTTTTGCTGGCTGCACTGAATGGGGTTCAGCTTTCCAAGCGGCTGGATCGCTGGTCCATGCTGGGGCTTATTGTCCTGGGGTTAATCGCTTGGCTCAAAGGGCGGCGCAATGTTTGGAGCGATCAGGACATCGCGCGTGTCATTGAGCAAAAGCATCCGTCGCTGGATGCGTTGCTGCTGACGGCCATCGAGCATGAGCCGGAGGCTGATGAACCCACTGGCTTCTTGCATGAACGGCTGATTGACCGTGCGCTGGCGCATGCGGCGACGCAGAACTGGCCGGTGACGGTCGCTCACAAACCGTACACGCGTGCGCTGGTTGGTGCCTGGATCGCGGTGATCGCCTTTCTGGTTACGGATGTGGCGCTGCGACTTCAATCTGCCCATCGCAAGGTGGAGGTTGTCAAAGGTCAGATCGAGGACGAGGCCAAACCGACGGAGTTCAAGGCCACGCTGACGCCTGGAGATGCTGAGATCGAACGCGGCACGCACCTGATTGTTGAGGCGCGTTTCAATGGGCCTATGCCTGCGGATGCCACGCTGGTGGTCAGCGAGGTGGATGGTAAGGAACGGGAGAGGCTGCCGATGCGCCTGACCGTGGATGAGCAGGTGTATGGCGGCATGATCAACAAAGTGGAGCGTGATACGAAATACCACGTGGAGTATGCTGATCAGAAATCGGAGACGCATACCCTCACGGTGTTTGATTTTCCGGTGCTGGTTCGTAGCAATGTGATCGTCACGCCGCCGGAATACTCGAAGCAGCCGGCCAAGGAGACGAAGAACACGCAGAAGGTCACGGCGCTGGAAGGCTCGAAGATTGCCTGGAAGATCAAGGTCAATAAGCCGCTCAACTCGGTCGGTGATGATGGAGTTCCGGCGCGGAAAGATGTGTCTCCTTTTGCTCCGCATCTCACTGCTGCGGAGCTTTTTGGGGAGGACAAAACGGTCATTGCGCTCACGCCGTCAGCGGCAGATGCGACGGTGCTTGAAGGAACATTGACAGCCGAGAAGACGCAGAAGTATCGGCTTCACTTGGTGGATGAAGCGGAGCGTGGGAACAAGAATCCGCCGTGGTTTACGGTGACGGTGCAGTCGAATCAGCTGGCGAAGATCGAGGTGGTGTTTCCGAAGAGGGATCTGCAAGTTTCGAGCATTCAGGAACTGCCAGTGGAGGCGAAGGTGTCTGATGATCTGGGGGTGACCAAATCGGGTGCGGTGTTTAGCATCAATGGCAACAGCAAGGAGATCATTTTCAAGCATGCCGTCACTGCGCCACTGAAGAAGCAGGATGTGCGGGCGGAGCTCACGCTGGAGAAAGAACATGCAGAGCCGCGGCAACTGGTGAGTTATTACCTGTGGGCGGAGGACACGGGACCAAAGGGAGAAGTGCGCCGCAACATGAGCGACATGTTCTTTGCGGATGTGCGGCACTTTGAAGACATCTTCCGCGAGATGGAGGCTCCGCCTAGCGAACCTGGCCAGCCGAAGGCGCAGAGCGATAAGCTTGTTGAACTGGTCAAACAGATCGTCAATGCCACCTGGAAGATCATTCGTGATACGAATGCGGGGCGTGTGATTGAGGCTGCGACGCCGGACATTGACGTGGTGCATCAGTCGGTGGGCATCGCTTTGGAGCAGGTTAAAGAGGGGATGGAGAAAGCCGAGGATGCGGAGGTGAAGCAGGCGCTGACCGAAGCGTGGAAGAGTCTCAAGGATGCGCAGGCGCCGCTGCATGTGGCGTCGTCTGAGAAAAAGCGTTCGCCGCTGAATCAAGCGCTCTCCTTTGAGCAAACGGCGCTCGAATGGCTGCACCGGGCGCAGAGTCGGGAGCATCAGGTGATTCGCCAGAACAGTCCGCCTAGTGCAGGGCAGCAGGCGAACAAGAACCAGATCATGGATTTGGAGTTGAAGCAGAAAGAGAAGCGCTACGAAGAAGAGAAAGCCGCCACGGAGGAGCAGACCGCAGAGCAGCAGGAGAACCTGCAGGTGCTGAATCGGCTCAAGGAACTGGCGCGGCGGCAGGAGGCGCTGGCAGAGAAGATGAAGGAACTGCAAAACCAACTGGCCAATGCGAAGACGGAAGAGGAGAAGCAGGAACTCGACAACCAACTGAAACGTTTGCAGGCGGAGCAGGAGCAACTGCTGAGTGATCTCGACGATCTCAAGGAGCGCATGGAGAAGCCTGACAACGCGCAGAACATGGCGGAGGCGAAGGAGCAACTGGAGCAAACGCGTGAGAAGGTGCGGGAGGCTGCGGAGCAATTGAAGAATGAAAAGCTGGCTGATGCCGCCAACTCGGCTACGCGGGCGCAGCGTGAGCTTGAAAAGATGCAGGAGGATTTTCGGCAGAAGACCTCGAAGAAATTTGCCGATGAGGTGAAGCAGATCCGCCAGCAGGCGCGCGATGCTGCGGAGAATCAGAAGAAGATCAGCGAGGCGCTCGAAAACCAGAAGGAAGCTGGTTCAGAGATCGAGAAGAGCATGCAAAACGCGGCGCAAAGCCGGCAGGTGAACGAGCAGCAGGAGAACATCCAAAAGCTGCTGAACAGCATGCGCCAGCTCAGCGAGCAGGCGGAGCAGAGTGAGCCGCTGCTGCACCGCAATCTCTACGACAGCGTGCGTAAGGCCCAGACGAGCGGCTTGGAGGAGAACCTGCAGGAGACGCGTGATCAGCTCCGCTACGGCACGCAGGCCGAGGCGAAGGACGCGGAGCGTAAGGCGGCCAATGCCGTCGATGAACTCAAGAAAGGGGTCGAGAAAGCGGCTGAGAATGTGCTTGGCAGTGAGAGTGAGGCTTTGCGCGTGGCGAAGAATGAACTGGATAAGCTCATCAAGGAGGCGCAGGAGCAGGAGGCTGCGGGCGAAGGACAAAAAGGACAGAAAGGACTAGAAGGACAGAAGGGACAGGAAGGGCAGAAGATGGCGGATGCTGGAGCACCGAATGCTGCTGAGAAGGAGCCAAAGACGGGAACTGGGCAGCAGGGGAAAGACGGACAGCCAAAGGACGGTAAGACGGCTGAGAAAGGCGAGAAGCCTGGTGCAGGCGAGCAGCCTGGGAAGGACGGCCAGGGCAAAGATGCACAAGGCAAGGACGGCCAAGGTAAGGCGCAAGATTCGAAGATGGCTGGGCAAGGTCAGGAGCCTGGCAAGGAGGGAGAAGGGCAGCCGCAGTCTGGTGAAGGCAAGGAGGGCAAAGAGGGGCAGGGTGCAGGCAAGGATGCGCAGATGGCTGAAAAGGGACAGAAGCCCGGTCAAGGCAAGCAGCCGGGCGAGAAGGGGCAGGGAGGGCAGCAGCCTAGTCCTGATGGCAAAGGCGAACGCCAAGGTGAGGGCCAGCAGCAAGCCATGGGCAATCAACCTGGACAGCAGCCGGGTAAGGATGGGCAGCAAGCGGGCAAAGACGGCAAGCAGCCTGGACAGCCGGGCCAAGGCCAAGGTAAGGGGCAGGGTGAAACGCAGACGGCTGAGAATGGTCAGCAGCCGGGTGAAGGTCAGCAGCCAGGACAAGGCCAACAACCGGGCCAAGGACAGAAGTCAGGGCCAATCCAAGGCAAGGGGCAGGCGCAGCAAACGGCGGATGCCAACATGGGGCTGGGTGCCACGGGAGATCGTGATTCAGAGAATGACCGCAGGCGTCCGCAGATCAATGGCGGTGCTGTGCCTGAAGCGCTCTTCTTTGACGACAGCAAAGAGCAGCCGGACAACGGTGTCTTCACTGGCGGCGGCTACGAGCAGTGGAGCGACCGCTTGCGCAATGTGGAAGAGCTGCTCAATAATCCTGATCTGCGCAATGAGGCGGCGAAGGTGCTGGATCGTGCGCGTTCGTTGCGCATCGAGCTGAAGCGCAGCAACGAGGCCCCGCAGGTTGCTTACTTGAATACGCGCATCACGCAGCCGCTGATGGAGCTGCGGGACCGTGTGGTGGAGGAGCTTTCCAAGAAGGATGCGGGCAAGAATTTGGCCCCGGTGGATCGTGATCCGGTGCCAGCTGAATTCCGCGATTTGGTGAAGCGTTACTATCAGGAATTGGGGGCGGGAAAGTAAGGAAGTCCTAGATACTTTCACGCAATGGTGACTCGACGCCCAAGAGTTGTTTAGCATACTGCGTGGATGGCCCTGACGGTTTTGACATTCCGCACCCCAGCCAGCGAGCACCGGATTTCGTGCCCGCTGTATGGATCGCTGTCGCTTGGCAGTGACCCGGAATGTAACGTTACCTTTGAGGGTGCGGGTGTGCTGCCGAAGCACTGCGTGTTGTATCGGACTGGAGAGCGGACCTTTCAAATCATTGGCGTGTTTGCGGTGGCACAGTTTTCGGTGAATGGGGTGATTGCGAGCGAGTTGGAAGTGGAGGCTCCGTTTAAGTTTGGCATCGGCGGCGAGGTGTTTGACGTGGATCTCGCGCAGGAAGGTGAAGAAACCTTGCAGGAGATGCCGGAGGTGGAGACGGGTGCTGTGGCTGATGGGGCAACGACCGGGACGCGCCCGAGCCGCCGTGGTTATTTGCTGAAGCCGATCACGCTGAAGCCGCGTGCTGGAGAGCGCGTGGGTGGGGTGATTTTACCGACGGCACCCGCCCCAGCTCCCGCTAAGGAAGTCGAGGCTTCCAAGTCGCTGCCACCTGTGAGTCAGACGGTGGAAGTGGCGGTAGAAACGAAGCCGCCGGCGGAAACGAAGGCAGAAGAGGAAACGAAGCCGTTGGGAGAAGAGGAGGAGTCGTCGCTGTTGCTGGTGGGGCTGCTGGTGTGTGGGCTGATGATCGGGGGTGTCTTTTACTGGCCGCATCATCTGGATCAGGCCACGGCGGCGAAATCGGCTGGGGTGGATGCTCCCATTTTGTCGCAGGAGGCCACGGTCCGTGCCTGCGAGGATCTGCTGCATGCGGGGGCACCGCAACTGGCCGCGCAGGTGCTGCTGCCGCTGGCTGAGCAAGGGAATCTGGAGGCGATGCATTGGCTGGCGCTCGCGCTGCGGGCTTCGGGACAGTTTGGCGAGGAGGAGATGGTGCTGCTGCAGCAGGCCGTCACGGGTGGGCGGCTTGAGGCACTGCCTGACTTCGTGAGCGTGGTGGATGATGTGGAGAATCCGGCGAGGTACACGGCTGGTGCTTTCAAGCATTTGCTAATGGCTGCGAAGCTGGGGGAGGCATCGGCCTGGATGCCGCTGGGTGAACGCTACGAGTATGGCAATGGCACGGGGCAAGACTGCAAGAAGGCTCTCGCGGCTTATGAAAAAGCGCAGGCGGCGGGAGATGCGCGTGCGGCCGTGAAGATCTCTGCCAGGCAGGGGGCGCTGGATCGGGTGGCGGCTTATTTGCGCTCTTGGAATGAGGTGTCTGTGACGACGCTGCTGGACCATGTGGCGGCGGGGCAGGGGAAGTTTTTCACGCTGGACCATCCGCCCATGGAGGTGCTGCTGCGTGCAGAGGAGGAAATGCGCAACCGCTGGCCGCTGCGGCGTATCAGCGTGGCGGCGGGAGCGCAGGCGGAGCTGGAGACGTTTGATCGCCTCAAGGTGACGCAGCCGTTTCAATTTCAAATGCAGCGCGGTGAACGCATTGCGCGAGGCAAGGGCGTGCTGGTCTGCATGGTGCAGCGTGATGCGACGGATCGCTGGCGCATCACTGACGCGGCTGACAGCATTGATGCGACCGAGCTGCTGCCTGCGCCTGAGCAGTTTGTGGTCGCTGCGTCGTTGCATGAACTGAAGCCCGCCTTTTCGCATGCGGAGCAGGTGGAGGAAGCACGGCTGGGGATTTTGGAGCAGATGCACGGACTGGATGTGACGCAGGATTTTAAACCGGCGCTCACGGTGGTATTGAATACCATCGCGTCATTTCCCCAGGAGACCTTCTGGCTGCTGTATGCGGACAGAGTGTGTGACCGCATGGTGCGGCAGTTGTTCAAGGATGGCAAATGGCTGGATGCCTCGTGGGTGGGGCCGGTGCATCAGCTCGGCCAGCATGGCAGTGTGTCGGCGCTGCTGCTGGAAGGGCATCTGTATGCGGCGGGTTACGGTTATGCGCGCGATCCGGCGCGCAGCGTGGCGCTGTACAAGCAGGCGTTTGAGGCGGGGCAGCGGCGCGATGCGCGCTTCTACTATGCGGAGGCGTTGTTTCAAGGCCTTGGCGCACCGCAGGACATTGAAAAAGCGGGAGAGCTGGCGCTGGCGTTTATGCGGCGCTCGAAGCATCCGCTGGAGGCTTACCTGGCGGCGCATCTGCTGTGGCGCAAAGCGGAGCACGCCCCTGCGCTGTGGCAGGATGTGTATGACACGCTCTCACGCGTGGTGAACCAGTTTCCACCGGCCCGGAATCTCGCTGGCATGGTGCTGCTGAATCATGGTCAGACGACGCGGGAGCGCAAAACGGGCTTTGCGGCGATCAAGGCTGCTGCTGAAGAGGGTGTGGTGGAGGCGATGAAGAGCCTTTCTCAGTGCTATCTGGAAGGTGTCGGGTGCGAGAAGGATCTGCATTTGGCGACGCTTTGGAAGCAGAAGGCGCTGGTGACGGAGCCGCCGCGGAGGAGGCATTACACGGAGTTTGGGGAGTGAGGGGGAGGCTGGAGGGGTGGCCGCAAAGGGGCGCAAAAAGAAGCAAAAATGGTGGAGTGGTGGCTCGCGAGCTGCACAACGAAATTTGGAGGACGTGGAGAGGGGCGGAAATTTTAACCACGGAATACACAGAATACACGGAATTGGGACAGGGGTATTGGTGGTATGGAGTGGTATGATTCTTGACGGGGCAGCCTGTACTGTGCCGGGTGAGGCTACTCTCCGGCGCGGAGGAGGTCGCAGGTGATGAAGATGGCTTGGAGGGTGTCTTCTTTTTCGAACTCGGGTTTGCCGGTGGGTTTGTAGAGGGAGAGGAGGCGGGCGGAGCCGGAGGGGATGGTGATGCTGGTGGTGGTCTTGGCGGTGAAGTAATCGGTGAGGGGAAATTCGAGGCGGTGGCCCTGGGTGTCGGTGAGGTGCTCGCGGTGTTCGAGGGGCGGGGCGGTGTGGAATTCGGCGGAGATAATCAGATCCACGAAGGGGCTGTCTTTGCTGACGGAGGGTTCGAGTTCGATGTTGAGGCCGACGTGGCACGTCTCTGGTTTGAGGACGGGATGGCCTTTGTCATCAAGACTGAGTTCGCAGATGGCTTTGTGATCGCGTCCCTGATTTAGGGTGGCGCGGGTGCCGGGCTTGGTTTCAAGGCGTGCGGTTTCGAGGTGCAGGACCGTGCCGGCTTTCGATGCTGCGAGCAGTTCATCGAACTCGGCACGGTGATCGCTTTTGCGGGATGCCTGGGTGGCGATTCGCCGCAGGAGAGGCCCGGGGCCTTGCAGGACGTGGGTGGTGATGGCGACGGTGCAGGGCATGCATGCATTCCTGACACGATGACTGCCTGCGCCTCCACCCTGAACACCGTCTGCGAGAGTTCGGTGACATAGCGCAAAGCCTCAGACAGCGGGACATCTTTTAGATCCAGAGTGATGGAAGTTTTTTCCGGGTTCTTCTCCTGGCGCAGAATGATGTTCACTCCTTTCGTGTTCGAGGGACCGGGCGATTTGTCCAGTTCAAGACTCTGGGTGCGGAGGTATTTCAGCGCCTCTTCGATGGTGGCCTCTTTGAAATGCAACACCGGGAGGATGATGTTGTTCATCTTTTCCGTGAGCTTTGCGCCCGGATTCTGAGGGGGTGCCGATGGTGGCTTGGGCTCGGTGCCATTCGCCGGGGCTTTGTTTTCTGCACCGTGGACCAAAGTAACGAAGGCCAAATGCAGAAGGAGGCTGCGGATGCGGAGCGACATGGCGGGAGATTACGGGATGAGGTGGTAGGGTGTCGAGAAGGATGTCGTTAGCGGCTTCCAAACTGATTTTCCGAATGGGCGGGCTCTGAGCTACTGTGGAGTGCTGCTGCGGAAGATATGGCTTTTGAGTGACTTGTGGTGTGCGAGAACTGATGCGGCCTGTGGAGAGCGGTGGCTGCGTTTGTTCCTCACTGCGCGACCTCAGTCCAAAGGATCGGGCAACTCGGGGGTGCAAAAAAAACGCCGCGCTGGTGAGAGCGCGGCGTTTGGATTGAGACTGAGCCAGTTGCGGCGCAACCGGGCAACTTTTAGAGGGTCTGATGGATGCGGCCGAGGGCCATGAGGATGTAGCTGGTGGTGAGGACGGGGTCGGATTCCATCCAGCGGCCTTCGGCGTTGGACCAGGAGCCGTCGCCTTTTTGGAGGCCGAGGAGTTTCTGGGTGATGTCGGCGCGCCAGTCGATGAGCTTGCCGTCTTTGGTCTTGATGAAGTCGATCTTGGCGATGCTGAGGGCCTTGCTCATGGTCTGGTAGTAGTAGTAGAGGCCTGCGGCACCGAGGCCGGGGTTTTCATCGGGGTTGTAGTGGTTCTGCAGCCATTCGATGACGGCTTTGACGCGGGGGTCGTCTTTGTCGAGACCGGCGTAGATGAAGCTGAGGAGTCCGGCGTAGCTGATGCTGCCGTAGCTGCGGAGGGAGATGCTGCCGTCGGGATTGGGGACTTTGGCACCGCGGGTTTCGACGGGGTTGTAGATGAAGCCGCCGGCGTCGTCGGGGTCTTTGCTGACCCAACTGGATTTGTTGCTTTCGGGGCGGTTCTGGCAGCGCTGGATGAAGTCGATGGCGGCGGCGACGTTGAGTTGGGGCTCGTTTTTGGCGGCGTCGCCTTTGTCGGCGAGGAGGGACTGGGAGTAGTAGAGGGCTTCGAGGGCGAAGGTCATGTTNGAGAGGTCGGCGTGCATGCCTTTGTCGTCGCCGTAGCCGATGCCGCCATCGAGCGGGTTGTCCTGCTTGCCTTTTTCGTCGGTGTCGATCTGGTTGTGAACGAGGTAGCGGCGGGCTTTGAGCATGACCTCTTCGTTCTCGGGCTTGTTGTTGAGGAGGAGGGCGGTGAGGGCGAGGGCGGTGTTGTAGTTGCCGCGTGCTTTGATGTAGATGCCGCCGTCGGGCTTGGCGTTGCTGATGAGGAACTTGGTGGCTTTCTCGACTTCGACGGGGACGGGGTCGCCGGGCTTGCGGTTGGGGTCGAGCATGAAGCTGATGATGCCGAGGCCGGTGATGGCGACGGGTTCGGCTTCGCCCCACTGGCCGGTGGTGGGGTTTTGCTTGGAGCGCAGGAAATTGAGGCCGCGCTCGACGCCGAGGCGGAGTTCCTGCTTGAGGGATTCATTGCGCGCGACCTGGGTGGCGGCCTGGGGGAAGGCGGCGGTGGTTCCAAGCGCCAGGGTGAGGAGGAAGGTGGGGATTTTCATGATGCAGATCACTGGATGTGGAAAGAGAGCGGCGTCAATGGCCAAGGGGGACGGCTTGGGGGCTGGGACGGTTCTTGACCATGGCTGGAGGGTGGCGGGCGTTTTTTGACCGTTATTGAGCGTCGTAGAAGAGGGGGACGCTATTCACGGCCGCATACGCCGATGGATTGTAACTTCGACAATCAGAAATCGATTGCTCGACAATCGTCAATCCTCCGGCTCTAGGGGCACCATGACTGTGCGTGATTGACGATTGATGAACAAGGATTGTTGATTGTCGAAGTGTCGATCCTCCACGAAAGAAAGCGTGGTTGGCGTGGTCTCTGCCCAAGTGAAAATCAGATCACCCTATTTCGCGGGAGTGATGATGAGAGTGACCTTCGTCTCTTCTGCGGGGATGTTGGCGGGCATGCTGATCCAGAGGTCGTCGCGGTGGTTGCCTTTGGCGGCGGAGTTGATGATGGCGGCGCGGTCCACGTAGGTGGAGATGATGGAGCCGGTCTGCTCGGCGGCGAAGCCGGATTCGTCGATGAGGGAGCCGTTGAAGATCCAGGTGTCGAGGTCGGGGGGCGTTTTGCGTTTATCAACGTCCTGGATGAAGTCGGAGAGGGGGACGTTTTTGGTTTTGTCGCCGTCTTTCCATTCGACGTGGATGGCGAGGCGGTTGGCTCCGGGGGTTTTGGGTTCGGTGTCCTTGTCTTTGTAGGGGCGCTCTTCTTTGGGATCGAGTTTTTCGAGAATGCCTAGGGTCGCGGGCTGGTAATTGGCGAGCAGGAGGGCGAGCTGGATTTGGATCGGTTTCACCTTGGTCTCCAAGATGGTCTCGTGGACTTTTTCGCCGGTTTCATGGCAGAGCGCGTACTCGATGGGGAGCTTTTGATGGAGGATGTCGCAGGGAATGCGCAGCTCGCGGGAGGCGGCGGTGATCTGGATGCCATTGAGATCATAGACGCCGGGGGAGACTTGTTTGACGAGTTTCTGTGCGGCTTCGAGCTGGGCTTTGGCGTCCGGCTTTGGCGCGGTGGCGTCCTGCGCCCGCAGGTGCGTGAGGGTGCTGAGGAGCAAGAGGGTGGCGACAAGTGGGCGTAACATGGCAGTGTGATGGATGGCGGCGCTTACAACTGGGGCAGGGTGTAGGTGCCGCTGGTGAATGACTGCTCCACATTTCGGGGCATGATCAACACGGGCTGAATTTCATAGGAGGGCTGGGGCTTGAAGGTTTTGTCCGTGCGCAGCTTCATAATGATCTGCAGGGCGAGATCGACCAAAGCGGGCTGAACGACGGTGGCGTCGAGTTCACCCTGACGGACCAGCTCAATCCCGCGCTTTTGGCCGGAGAGGCCGTCGGTGCCGACGATGAAGATGTTTTCGCGCTGGCCGGCGGTTTCGGCGGCTTTGGCCGCACCGACGGCGATGGCGTCACTGTGAGCATAGATGGCATCGAAGTTTTTTTGCAGGCTGAAGGCTTCGGCGGTGCGTTTGGTGCCGTTTTCAGTGGTCCAGTCTGCCGGGGCATCGTGGACGAGGATGACACCGGACTGGGTGCGCAGGCCATCGGCGAAGCCCTCGGCGATCTCGTTGGTGGAGTAGCTGTCTGCAGTGCCGCGCAGTTGG
>TBL_comb48_EPIDRAFT_1002565_pt1 | contig 12601 bp, 5 predicted proteins | sample TroBogEpilimnion_37_FD_10681 | JGI IMG/M metagenome (IMG submission 10681)
TGGCGGGTGTTCCATAGCACCACCAAGCGCTGACGAGGCGGGGTGAACCGCAACTGCTCCAGATGCGTGCGATCCGCCGCTGGCCAGACTAGGTCCACCGTATGCGTGCGCACACCAATCTGCGTCATCAGCGGCGAGGCAGAGAAGTTGAACAAAAACCGCGGCTGCGCTTTGTCCTGCTGCACCGGTGCCAGCAGGAGCGAGCGGGTGTCCCGTGCGGCAATGCGGTGCGTTCCCGCACCTGGCGGGGCATGCTGAGTAAAATCTGCTTCCTGCACCGCCGAATGCGCGCGCAGCCACGCAGCGGGCAGCATCGGCAAATTCACGAACAGGCAAAGCGCCGTGCCTTGACGGCGACGAAACGACACATGCAGGCGAGAGCCGTTGATCTGCGACTCAATAGTCTGGATGTTGCTCAGCGCTTCACGGTTGGGCAACGGCCAGTCGTTGCCACGCAAAAATTCGATCGTGGCTTTGGCGTCCTCCGCCGTCGCGGGCGTCCCATCATGCCAATGCTGGCCAGGGCGAATGTCGAGATCGAGCACTGGCTCACTCAAGGCACCTACTTCAGCCAGCGGATTGATGGCAGCCGGTTCCTTCATGCCGGTGTCCAAGAAGCGGTGCATGTCTTCGAGCAACTGGTGCGAATCCCCCGCCACTACGATCTCACAGGCATTCGCCCCGTCGAACCACACGCGTTGAATCAGCCGCGCCTGCGGGGACTCTTTCATGAACCGATCCCACGACTGGCGCAGTGGCGTGCCGCGCTCAATGCGCCAGAACACAACGGGCTTGATCTGCAACCCTGCCACCACTTCAAAGGCCTGCTGCACCCCTGCGGAATTGGGTTCGGTGAAGCTCAACAGCAGCCGGTTTTCCAGCACCCGCACGGAGCTGAGATGCCACTCGGCCCAACGGTTTTTCTCGCCAATCTGGGCCTGGAGCAGCTCCTGCGCCTGTTTTGCGGTCGCTTCATCGGCGAACCAGCAAGTCACATCCTGCGTCCAGCGCCAGAACTCCGCCAGTCCCGGCTGGAGTGAGCCGTCGGAGCCGAGTCGAATCAGCGGTTCATGTACCAGATCCGCGATCTCGCGCTCAGCTTCAGTCGCCGGAAGGAAGGGATTGAGCACGGGCACGCCCTGCGTCAGCATCACCACAACCCCGTCGGTGCGGTCCGTACGGCTGCGCCGGGACTCCCGCACCGACCAGCCAGCCACCGCTGCAACGAGCAACGGAAAACCAAAGATAAGCGTGCGGGCCAGGATCATGCGCAGTGCAAGCTAGAGCGTGCGCCCTAAGACGGCAAGACATCGCTCTAGATGCCGCTCATGATGCCATCGTCGGTCACCTGGATACGCTCGGCAGCCGGCACCTTCGGCAGCGCAGGCATGCGCATCATGGTGCCGGTCAGGGCGACGAGGAATCCCGCGCCGTTGGCGATTTCAAAGTCGCGCACGGTGATGGTGAAACCGCGCGGACGTCCGCGCTTTTTCGCATCGTCAGAGAGAGAGTCCTGCGTTTTGGCCATGCAGAGCGGCAGTTTATCGAAGCCGCTGCGGGCAAACAGCGCCAGCTTGGCCCGCGCTTCATCGGTTAGCTGCACGCCATCGGCACCGTAGATCTTGGTGGCGATGGCGGTGAGCTTGGCCTCAACGCTGTCGTCGGCTTGATAGAGAAACGGCAGCGACGGGGTTTCCTGCGCCACTGCGGCGAGCACTTTTTCCGCGAGCTCGACCGCCCCTGCCCCGCCTTCGCCAAAGACATTGGCCGTGGCGCTGGGAACTCCGCGTGACTTGCAGAACTCATGCACCAGAGCGAGTTCATCGGGGTGATCGTTGGTGAATTGATTGATCGCGACGATGACGGGGCGTTGAAACTGCGCGGCACTGTCGAGATGCGCGGCGAGATTTTCCAACCCTCGGCTGAGCGCGGCGGTATCGGTCTGCGTGAGCTGATCCAAGGCAACGCCGCCGTGCATCTTGAGCGCACGCACGGTGGCCACGATGACAATGGCCGCTGGCGCGAGGCCGCTCTGCCGGCACTTGATGTGCATGAACTTCTCCCCGCCGAGATCGAAGGCGAATCCTGCCTCGGTGACCGCATAGTCGGCATGGGCCAGCGCCATGCGCGTGGCCAGCACGGAGTTGCAGCCATGCGCGATGTTGGCAAACGGGCCGCCGTGCAGGAAGGCAGGCACGCCTTCAACGCTCTGCACCAGATTGGGTGGCAGCGCCTCACGCAGCAGCGCCATCATGGCACCGGTGATGCGGAATTCTTTGGCATAGACCGGATCTCCCTCAGCAGTGAAACCGACGACGATGCGCTCGAGACGGCGGCGTAAATCCGGCAGCGACTCCGCAAGGCACATGATCGCCATGATTTCCGAGGCGGCGGTGATGTCGAAGCCCGAGGCGCGTTCGGTCGGCTTGCCAACAGAAGTGCGCACGCTGCGTAGCGCACGGTCATTCATGTCCATGACACGCTTCCACAGCACGCGTTCCGGGGACAGCCGCGCCTCGTTGAGAAAGAGCTGATTGTCGATCACGGCGGAGAGCAGGTTGTGCGCGCAGGTGATGGCATGGAAGTCGCCGGTGAAATGCAGATTGATCGAATGCGCGGGCAGCACGGTGCTTTTACCGCCGCCGGTGGCACCGCCTTTGCGACCAAAGACTGGCCCCATCGAAGGCTGGCGCAGCGCCAGCGCCACACTCTGCCCGATCTTTTTCAAACCCTGTGAGAGGCCGATGGAGACGGTCGTTTTGCCCTCGCCCGCCGGTGTGGGGGTGATGGCGGAGACGAGGATCAATTTCCCACGCTGCGGTTTGTCTTGCAGGGCCTTGAGACTGACCTTGGCCATGTGGCGGCCGTGCAGAATGAGGTGCTCTGGCGCAATGCCAAGATCGGCGGCGATGGGAGAGATGTCCGGGTGCATGCGGGATGGAAGTGCGCAAAGTGGCAAGGGCAGCAATGAAGCAAAGGCTTTTCCAACGACAAAATTTGCGTGTGGCCCACCGAGCCTAGTTCAATGCTGTTTTCGATGAGAGCTTGTCATTTTCACACTCACACTGGTAATCTCTGCCCATGACCGCCTCACGCCGCTCCTTTCTCAAGCACGCCAGCCTTGCTCCGTTCAGTCTCTGGATTCCCCAGGCTTTCGCTGAGGCGACGTCCACGGCACTCGCACGCAGCGCACCGGAGGCGCAGGGTGTGGCGGCTGCGGGCATTCTCGATTTCCTGGATGCCATCGAACGCGAGAAGTTTGAACTGCACAGCTTCATGATGCTGCGGCATGGCAAGGTGATCGCGGAAGGCTGGTGGGAGCCGTATGGGCCGGACTTTGTGCATACGATGTACTCGATGAGCAAAAGCTTTACCTCCACAGCGGTCGGATTCGCTGTCGCCGAGGGCAAACTGAGTGTGGATGACAAGGTGGTCTCGTTTTTCCCCGACGAACTACCGGAAAAGATCAGCGACAACCTCGCGGCGATGCGGGTGAAGGATCTGCTGACCATGTCCACCGGCAATGAGAAGGAGCCGACGCAGGTTTGCGTGAAGGAAGAGAACTGGGCGCGCACCTTTCTGGCGCAGAATATCGCGCACGCGCCGGCCACGCAGTTCATGTACAACAGCGCCGCCACCTACATGTGCTCCGCCATCGTGCAGCGGCTCACCCACCAGACGGTGCTGGGCTACCTCACGCCGCGCTTGTTTGCGCCGCTGGGCATCAGCGGCATGAAGTGGGAGACCTGCCCGCACGGCATCAACACCGGCGGCTGGGGGCTGAGCATCCAGACAGAGGGGCTGGCGAAATTTGGCCAGTTTCTGCTGCAGAAAGGCAAATGGAACGACAAGCAACTGCTGCCCGCCAAGTGGATCGATGAGGCGACCACGTTCAAGATTCAGCAACCCGGCGGCGATAAGAAGGACCGGCCCAAGGCTCAAAACGACTGGCTGCAGGGTTACGGCTACCAGTTCTGGCGCTGCCAGGGTACGGCCTTCCGTGGCGATGGTGCCTTTGGTCAGTACACGATTGTCATGCCAGAGCAGGATGCGGTCATCGTCATGACCAGCGAGAACAAAAACATGCAAGGCCAGCTCGATCTGGTGTGGAAGCACCTGCTGCCTGCGATGGATGCCCAAGCACCGCAAGCTGCGGATTTGAGCAGGCTCAAGAAGCTCAAACTCACTCCGCAGCAAGGCAGCAAGACATCGCCTTTCGCTCAAAGTCGCAGCTTCAAGCTCGAAACCAACGACCTCGGTTTAAAGACCGCCTCCCTCGCCTTCAAAGACGACACTTGCAGCTTCACCGCTGACGATCTTACGATCACCTGCGGCCTCGGAGCCTGGCAGCGCTGCGAAGCCGCCTTCCCAGGCACCCCGCCGCGTCTCATCTCCGGCGGCATGCCGAAGAAAACCACCCCCTCCAAGATCGCCGCCAGCGCGGCCTGGACCGATGAGCACACGCTGGTCATGCAGTGGCGCTACTATGAAACTCCCCACAGCGACACCGTGACCTGCCTGTTCGAGGGGGACAACGTCACGATCAGCTTCCTCAACAGCATCACTGCGATGAATCCGAAAGCGAAGGACGTGCGTAAGCCGTTGAAGGGACAAGCATCACTGTGAACCTTCGCATGACAAGCGCCCGATTCGCGTCGAGGAAAGGCTTACTTCATGCAACGATTTACCTGTGACTGTGGCAACGTGCTTTTCTTCGGCAGCTCACGCTGTTTGAAGTGCAGCAGCGATGTGGGATATGATCCGCAACGGGGAGCGATGCAGCGCGTGCGACCTGACAGCACCATGAAACGCTGCCAAAACGGCGTGAAACACAATGTCTGCAACTGGCTGCTGCCCGCCAGCGCCACCGCTGTGCTCTGCGTGGCCTGCCGCATGAACCGTACCATCCCCGACCTGAGCGCGGACCGCAACCGCATGCTATGGGCGCGCATGGAGATGGCAAAGCGTCGGCTGATCTACACTCTGTTGCGCCTCGGCATCGGCCTGCCTTCAAAAAAGGACGATGCCAAGAACGGGCTCGCCTTTGACATCGTCAGCGCGATTTCTAATCCCACGGTAACCACGGGCCATCTCAATGGAGTCATCACGGTCAATCTGGAAGAGGCGGATGACAGCTACCGCCAGTTCAACCGGCAGCAGCTCGGTGAAAGCAGCCGCACGCTGCTCGGGCACTTCCGTCATGAAAGTGCGCATTACCTGTGGCAACGGCAATTGTCGGAACTGGCCTGGGATGACCCCATGCGCCTCGCGTTTCGCGAACGCTTCGGGGATGAATGGCTCGACTACGCTGCGGCACTCAGCGGCTATTACCAGCGCGGTGCCCCTGCGGACTGGGAGCAAAACTACATCACCGCCTATGCGTCCTCCCATCCGTGGGAAGACTGGGCTGAGACTTGGGCGCATTATTTGCAAATCCTCGACGGCCTGGAGACCTGCGAGAGCCTGGGCATTCAGGTGCAGTTCATCGCGCTGCCACTCGTCATGCTCCCAGCGGAATCGGGAACCCTCCCGGCCATGCTGCCTTCCACCCCCGCAGAGGATGGAGAATTCCTCGCCTGGTTGCAGCGCTGGATGTGCCTCTCCACGGTGCTCAACGAGATCTCACTCAGCCTCGGTGAGCCGGCACTGTATCCCTTCGTCATTTCGGTGAAGGCTGCGCAGAAGCTGCGCCTCGCGCATCACTATGCCAAGACTTGGGGCCAGGATGGCAGGAAAACCGGTGAGGCTTGAGGCTAGGCGTGTTCGTTGAGTATCTGCCGCAGCGCCATCAGAATGGTCTGAGCTGTAAAAGGCTTGGGCAAAAAGTGCTTCACACCCATGGATGCAGCGCGGGCGGCACTGCCATCATTGGCGAGTCCGCTGGCAGCGATGATTTTGACATCTGGATTGAGTCGTTGCAGCACCTGGATGGTGGCCTGACCGCCCATGACCGGCATCATCATGTCCGTCACGACGACCGCAATCTCGGCACGATGCATCGAATAAAGCGCCACGGCCTCCGTGCCGTCTGCCGCAACCGTCACCCGGTAGCCATAGCTCTCCAGCGTCTGCTGCGTGATGCAGCGCACCGCAGCTTCATCATCCGCGATGAGGATCATTTCACCGTTTCCACGTGGGTGAGTGGCTTCCTGCAATTTCACCACCTCACCTTCTACAGCCTCCATGGCTGGAAAACAGACGCTGAAGGTGGTGCCATTGCCCGGTTCGCTATACACATTGAGGAAGCCGCCGTGGCTTTTGACGATGGAAAGCACCGTGGAAAGTCCCAGACCGGTGCCTTTGCCCTGTTCCTTGGTGGTAAAGAATGGATCAAAAATTTTGTTCACCACTTCCGGCGGGATGCCCGTGCCAGTGTCGGTCACTTTGACCATGAGGTACCGTCCCGGTGTGGAGCCAGAAGTCATGCCCGCATAGTTGTCGTCCACATGCAGGGTGGTCGCCTTGACAATGAGGGTGCCGCCCTTGGGCATGGCATCGCGGGCATTGACGCACAGGTTCAGCAGCACCTGATGCACCTGCGTGTGATCGCCCGAAATCAAAGGCAGATCCGCGTCCAGTTCCGCGCGAAAGATAATCTCTTTGGGAAAGGTGTCCTGCACGAGATGCTGCATGTCCTGAATGATGTGTCGTACTTCGATGATCGTGCGCTCGCCTTCCACGCCACGGGCAAACGAAAGGATCTGCTTCACCATGTCCGCACCACGCAGGGTGCTGGTCTCAATGGTGGAAAGCACCGACTTGGCGCGTTCATCGCGACAGGTCATCCGCAGCAGATCAATCGACATCATGATCGGAGCCAACACATTGTTAAGATCGTGGGCGATGCCGCCGGCCAGCGTGCCAATGCTTTCCATGCGCTGCGCCCGGAGAAACTGCTGCTCCATTTTCTTTTTCTCGGTGATGTCACTGTTGATGGCGAGCACGGCCAGCGGACGGCCTGCTTCATCACGCACCAACGTCCAGCGCGCTTCAATGAGAATTAACACGCCTGATTTAGTGACCTGCTGGATTTCACCACTCCACTCCCCCTTGCTAAGCACTGCCGCAATGGCCAGCTCGTAGGCGGCTTTATCTCGATACAGAAGATCACCCGTCTGCCGTCCCCTGACCTCTTCAGCGGTCCAGCCGTAGAGCAGTTCGGCGCTCTTGTTCCAGTAGGTAATGCCATGCTCAAAGTGTCGCACCAAGATGGCATCGCGCGCTTTGTCGAGCAACGAGGCCTGCTCCAGCAGTTGATCCCTGGAACGTTTACGCTCAGTGATGTCCTGCTCCACACCGACAAGGCGATACACCTCCCCAGTGGCATTGCGCACAGGAAAGGCGCGGTCGCGAATCCACCGCAACGTTCCATCTGGCCGGATGACACGGTATTCCTCGTCATAAGTGCCGTCAGTTTGCCGCGTTGCCGCCGCTTGCACCACCCGGGCACGGTCTTCAGGATGGATCGCCTCGACCCAGTTTTGCGGCGAGCTTTGCAGACTTGTGCAAGTGCGTCCCCAGATGCTCTCATAGGCCGGGCTGACGTAAAGCACCTGCTTCCTCTCCATGTCCGTGATCCAGAAGACCTCCTGAATATTTTCTGCAATCTGGCGGAAGCGCTCCTCACTTTCCCGCAGCGCATCTTCGGCCTGCTTGCGCTCGGAGATGTTCTCATGCGCCACGACCACACGCAACGGACCTTGACCCCCGAACCGGGTGACGCGCACGACAAACCAGCGCTGCTCCCGCGCACTGTGATAGGGATATTCGAGGTGGAATTCATCCTGCCGCCCGGCCATCACCGCCCGGATACCAGTGGCTACCAGCCCGGCCTCTTCCGAAAACTTGCCGGACGCCGCATCACAAAGCTGAAGGTAGTTGTCGCCCACGCCGCGATGAACACCTCTGAAGTCGTTTTCGCTGGCAAACCGGTCCCAGGCGGCATTGACTTCAATGATGGTTCCTTTCTCATCCAAGATCGCGATATGGGAGGTCAACGCATTCAGCGCGGACTGGAGAAACCGCTTGGATTCCAGCAGTGCAGCGGCGTCTTCCCTGCGTGCGGTAATGTCACGAAAAGTCCAGATTCTGCCGTAGTACTGGCCGTCATTGCCCACCACGGGGGATGAGTAGCGGTCCAGCACGGTGCCATCTTTAAGCTCTACCTCATCCCGACCTATTTCATGCGGGTGCGAATAGAGGTGCTGCACGCGTGCGACAAACGCCTCGGGATTAATGACCGTCGAGGTGACCCACTGGAGCGTTCCGCTATCGTCCTTGTCGTCTGCAATGTGTTGGGGGACTTGGAAAATTTCGGCTATCCGCTGGTTTTGCAGAATCTTGCGCCCATGCGGGTCCACCACGAGGATGCCATCAATGGAGGCGCTGACCTGGGCTTCAAGAAACGCCGTCTTCCAGCGCAGCTCCGCCTCGGCTTGCCTGCGTTCGGTGATGTCCAGGCAGGTGCCGAGCGCACGTAGCGCCCTGCCCTGCTCATCATGATAGACCTGCCAGTGCTCCTCGACGAATTTGATCCGGCCATCTGGCAGCAGGAGCCGATGTTCGACCGAGTTGACTGTGTGCTGATCGAAGGACTGATTGAATGCCTGGTCCACTGTCGCACGGTCTGCGGGATGTACGAGATCCAAAAAACCATGATGCGTTGGCTGAAACTGTTCGGGCGTGACTTCAAAGATGCGATAGGTCTCAGCAGACCAGATCACGGCCAGTGTGGACAGGTCGGTGTCCCAACTGCCCATTTTGGCTACGGTTTGTGCGGCCGTCAGGTGTGCCCGTTCGATTTCCAGTTCCGTCGTCAGTTTCCGCAGTTCCTGCTCGCTTTGCTTCAAAGCCTCGGCGGCCTTGATGCGCTCTCTGCGCAACTGCCCCTGAGCCAGCGCCTGTCTAACCGAGATACCGAGCCGGACGAGGCGATCTTTGAGCAGATAATCGGTAGCACCCCGCCGCATCATTTCCACCGCCACGTCTTCACCGATGGTGCCAGAAATGATGATGAATGGTATATCATAGCAGCTTTTCTGCAAGAGCTCCAGGGCACGCGGCCCGCTGAACGTCGGCATCTCGTAGTCGGAGAGAATGATGTCGATGTCTGGCATCAGTTGGTCCAGAAAGTCCGGCTCCGTCTCCACGCGGTGCCAGTCAGGATCGAACCCGGCCTGGCGCAAGGCGCGCAGCACCATTTCGGCGTCGTTAGTATTGTCCTCCGCCAAAAGGACTCGTAATGGCTGGCTCATGTCACTTGTTCACTTGCGGAGGTTGATTGAGCAGCAGCCAGTACATGCCCAGCTCCTGCACAGCGGCAGTGAAGCCCTCAAAGTTGACGGGCTTGACGATGTAGCTGTTGACCCCCAATTGGTAGCTTTTGATGACATCGACCTGCTCCTTGGAGGAGGTAAGCACCACGACCAGAATGTGTTTGGTGCGCGGATCGCTTTTGATGCGCTCCAGCACCTCCAACCCGTCCACCTTGGGCAGCTTCAGATCGAGCAGGATCAGTTTTGGCGTGTCCTCAATCCTGCGTCCAATGTGCTGGCCTTCGCAAAAAATGAAGTCCAGCGCCTCCGCACCATCCCGGGCAATTTGGATGTGATTGCCCAGCTTGGCGTGGCGCAGGGCGCGTTGGGTCAGTTCCAGATCTTCCAGGCTGTCCTCGACCAGGAGGATTTCGACAATGTGTGATTCGTTCATGATGGATGGTTTCCTTCTAGGGTAAAATAAAATGTGGCTCCCTGGTCCACGACGGCTTCCGCCCAGACCCTGCCGCCATGGCGGTGGATGATTCGTTGTACGATGGCGAGACCAACGCCCGTGCCTTCGTAGTCCTCCGCACGGTGCAGCCGCTGGAACACGCCAAAGAGCTTGTTGGCATAGCGCATGTCAAAGCCCGTGCCGTTGTCCCGCACGAAATAGATGTTTGCATGTCCCTCCTTTTTGCAGCCGATTTCAACCACCGCAGACGAGCGCTTCTGCGTGTATTTGAAGGCATTGGACAGCAGGTTGATCCACACCTGCTTCAGCAAGGCGGTATCTCCCTCGCATGCGGGCAGATCGCCGATGCTCAGTTGGATCTCCCGTCCTTCGCGCTGACTGCGCAGTTCCTCCAGAGTTTCCTGCACAAGACTGCGAACATCGATGGTCCGTTTGCTCAACGTCGCTCGGCTTAACCGCGAGAAACTCAGCAGATCGTCAATCAGATTGCCCATGCGTTGCGCACTCGTGCGGATGATCTGCAAATAACGCTGGCCATCCGCTGGCAATTGGGAGCCATAGTCTTCCATCACCGCGCGCGAGAAACCATCCATAGCGCGCAGCGGCGCACGCAGATCGTGGGACACTGAATAGGAAAAAGACTCCAGCTCCTTGTTGGCGGCTTCGAGCTGTTGATTGGCCGCTTGTACCTTTTGCGAACTCTGGAAGATCTCCGCTTCCATCTGCTCCATACGGGCGTTCATTTCGGCGCTCCCGCTGGTGGCCTGTGACTTCCTGCGCACGAACTCCGTCACGTCCTCCACACGATGAACGATGTACTGAACCTGGTGGTCGGCACCGAGCAGGGGGGAGTTGATCGGACTCCAGTAGCGTTCTTCAAACACGCCATCAGGCCGCCGAATGTCGTACTTCTGGATGGCCATAGTATGCGGGACACGCTGTACCAGCACACGAGCTGAAGACGCCCGCAGATTGATTTCGCCCGTGGCACCCGGTTCGTCTGGATTGTCCGGAAACACTTCAAAGAGTCCGCGCCCAAGAATGCTTTCCCGTTGGGTCATGGTGGCCTGCAAATAGGCATCACTCACGGCTACGATTTTAAATTCAGGTGTGAGCACCAAATACAGGCCAGGCAGTGATTCGAATAGACTCTGGAGTTCGGCTCGGCTGTGACTGAGTTCAGCATTGACCGCAGCGAGTTGAGCCGTGCGCTCGATCACGCGTTCTTCCAGCTCCGTATTCAACTGCCTGACTTTCTCCTCCGCAAGTCTGCGCTCATGCACATCCAACAGAAAGGCAGCAAGGCCGTCGCCTGAGGGAAACAACCGGACGTCCAACCAGCGTCCGGCGATCGGCGAGATAGCCTCAACGGAAAGCGGCACACGCTCGGTCATGACCTTCCGATAACACGCCTCCAAGGGCGTGCCTACGATCTGGTGAAACACCTCCCAGATGGTATGGCCGAGCATCTGCTCCCACCGGTGCCGGAGGAGTGTTTCGCTGCGATCATTGACAAACACAAAATTCCAGTCGGCATCCAAGACAAAGCAGGCCTCCGTCATGCCATGCACCACCTCCGCGAGGCGCCGGTCTGCTGCATGCAGCAGCGCCTCATTCTCCCGCAAGGCTTTCTCGGCGTGGCGGCGCCTTTCCATCTCCTGAGTGCGGTCCAGCACCACGGCCACATGACTGGCCAACGCGGAGAAAAACTCGCGCTCTGCAGCACTCAATAAACGTACCCCCTCATCGCCAAAACTGCCCGCCCCGATGACGCCCAGCTTTCTGCCCGACATGGACACCGGCATGTTCACGATGGTGCGGCTGCCCGCTTTCGCCACGATCTGTTTGTTCGTCCGCGGGTCCACTCGTGCATCACCCACCACCACGATGCTTTCGGCAGCGGCGATTTCTTCGAGCATCGGATCTCCAGCGATCAACAGATCTTCACTTTCGTCTTTAGAAGCTGCCTCTTTATCCCGACCATTCACCATCATCAGCCGCATCGAACGCCGGTCATCGGAGAAGAGGTAAAACCAGGCATGGTGAAAACCCAGGGTGGCCTCCACCTCCTCCCTTGCGGCTTGCAGAATACCCGACAAGCTTTCCGTCCGTTCCAGTTTACGGGCCAGACACAAGAGCGAGTGTGAATGCGCCTGCTTCACTCTCAGCTCATTCTGCGCCCGCTGCCGCTCGGTGATGTTACGTGCGATCTTGGAAGCGCCGATGATCTGACCACGGGAATCCTTGATCGGTGACACCGTGACAGAGACGGCAATCGGCTCGCCCGTCTTGGTTACCCGCATGGTCTCAAAATGCTCCACACGTTCGCCACGTTTGATCCTGCCTATGATCATTTTTTCCTCGTCAAGCCGATCAGGTGGAATGATTTGAGAGATCGAACGCCCCACCATCTCACTGGCTGGGTAACCAAACATAGTCTCCGCCCCAGCATTCCAACTGGTCACGATGCTATTTAAATCCTTGCCCACAATGGCATCGGCGGAGGATTCCACGATGGCGGCCAGCAAGGCGGTCGCTTTTTCATCTTTTTGACGCTCGCTGATGTCACGGAGGATGACCGTGAAGATCGTCTGGCCTGCCACTTCGACCTGGGAAACGGATCCCTCAATCGGGAATTCTTCACCATTTGCACGAACCCCGCGCAAAGTTTGCAGCAGGCGTTTGGAAAACGCGTCATCGCTGGTCTGGTCAGAGGCTGCCATAGGCTGCAAACTCTGCGGAATGAACCGGCTCAGCGGTTGTCCCAGCGCTATCGTCGCAGGACAGCAGAACATCTCCTCAGCCGCCGTATTGAAGAGGACGATGTTCTGACTGCGGTCCACGCTGATGATCGGGTCCAGCGCCGAACTCA
>TBL_comb48_EPIDRAFT_1002569_pt1 | contig 12591 bp, 11 predicted proteins | sample TroBogEpilimnion_37_FD_10681 | JGI IMG/M metagenome (IMG submission 10681)
GGCGAAGTTCATTTCCGAGACGCCGGCAATGAATGGTGCAAAGGTCCGAATAATTGGCAAGAATCTGGCTAATACAATCGTCTTACCGCCATGCTTTTCATAGAAGCCGTGCGTCTTACGCAAAGCTTTTTGATCGATCCAACGCGATTGACTGCTAAAGACCCGATGGCCAATCCAGCGCCCAATGAAATAGTTCACGGTATTGCCCAATACTGCAGCCAATACCAAGCCAATCGACAGCGTACCCATATTGAAATGCTCTGTCGCACAATAGGCGCCGGCAATAAAGAGTAAAGAGTCGCCTGGTAGAAAGGGGGCAACTACTAAGCCCGTTTCTGCAAAGACAATAGCAAACAAAAAGCCATAAGCCCAGTAACCATATTGCGCAATGACTAAATCTAAGTGGCGATCAATGTGTAAAAACAGGTCGCCCAATTGCATTAAGGTATCAATCAATCTTTGCTCCAATCATTTGCTTGAAAGTGATATTAACAGGCTGTGCGATCAATACATTGACCCTATAATTTGGTATGCAAACTGAACTTCACATTCAGCCCGAGCATTCACCAGTCTTATGTATTGTTGGTCCGACTGGCTCCGGCAAAACCCATTTAGCGATGATGCTAGCGGAACAGGCCCAATCTCGAGGGCAAGCTCTTGAAATCATCAGCATGGATTCTGCCTTGGTCTATCGCGGTCTTGATATCGGTAGCGCTAAGCCCACGATCGCCGAACGGGCTGCAGTACCTCACCATCTGATTGATATTTTGGACCCAACTGAGTCCTATTCAGCTGCGCGCTTTGCAAACGATGCAAAAAAACTCTGCACTACTATTCGTGAGCGCGGCAACATTCCAATCATTGTTGGCGGCACTATGCTTTATTGGCGGGCATGGGCCTTTGGTCTCTCGAGCCTGCCTCCGGCCAACCCAGAGATTCGTGCTCGCCTTGATGAAGAAGGAAAACAATTCGGCTGGCCTGCAATGCATCAAAAACTATCTTTGATTGATCCCATCACAGCCCAACGCCTTGAGCCTAATGATTCACAACGCGTGCAACGTGCATTAGAGGTTTACGAGGCCACCGGTAAAAGCATGTCTGCATGGTTGGCTGATACGCCGATCGAAGATGGTCGCGAGGGCTCCGACATTCCCTCATGGATCACATTAGTTTCTCTAGAGCCAAGTGATCGCGCAAAACTCCATGGCTTACTCGAGAAGCGGTTCGATCAAATGCTCAAGCAGGGATTTATAGAAGAGGTCGAAGGCTTACGACAAAATCCCGGACTTCATGCTGACTTACCAGCGATTCGCTCCGTCGGCTACCGACAGGCATGGGAGTATTTGGAAGGCAAAATAACTTTGGAAGAGATGCGCTACAAGGCCTTAGCAGCTACCAGACAACTTGGTAAACGTCAGCTTACGTGGCTTAGAGCGATCGCAGGACGCAAAGTGTTTGATTCTTTTAGTCCAATTGAGCTCGCATCTGCCCTGGCTTTCTGCCAAGATACTCTACAAGACCTTAAACAACGATAGTTTGTGGGGCGCCTGGTGGAAGTTCGCGTACTTCACCCACGACCCACGCTTTGAGCCCTTGGGTTGCTAATGAAGCAATCGCAGTATCAGCCTGATCAGGGGAAACGATCACCACCATCCCAATGCCGCAGTTAAAGACCCGAACCATTTCTGCGTCGGCAACGCCGCCCTTCATTTGTAACCAACGAAAGAGTGCGGGCATTTCCCAGCTATCCCGATGCAAGACTGCTTGCGTATTTTCCGGAAGCACGCGAGGGACGTTATCCACCAAACCACCACCGGTGATATGGGCCATACCTTTAACGTTCAGCTCGCCAATTAACTTCAAGAGAGGCTTGACATAGATTTCGGTTGGAGCCATTACGACATCGCCGAGAGCCAGACCTCCAAGATCATCGCTTGGCTTTGCGCCGGCCCGCTCAATAATTTTTCGAACCAATGAGTAACCATTAGAGTGCGCGCCGCTAGAGGCGATCGCAAGCACGACATCGCCAGGGACAATGGTTGAGCCATTAATAATTTTGGATTTTTCAACTGCACCTACCGCAAATCCCGCAAGATCATATTCACCTGGGGGATACATTCCTGGCATTTCCGCAGTTTCACCACCAATGAGTGCGCAACCTGCTAGCTCACATCCTTTAGCAATGCCACCCACTACAGTTGCGGCAGTGTCTACTGTCAACTTGCCGCAGGCAAAATAATCCAAGAAAAAGAGGGGTTCAGCACCCTGGACCAGAATGTCATTGACACTCATCGCCACCAAGTCTTGACCGATGGTATCGTGGCGATTCCACTCAAAAGCCAAGCGAAGCTTAGTCCCGACTCCGTCGGTACCAGACACCAAGACAGGCTCCTGATAGCGCTTAGGCACCTCAAATAAAGCCCCAAAGCCTCCAATTCCAGCCAAAACACCCTCGCGCATGGTTTTTTTGGCTAAGGGTTTAATCCGATCAACTAAATCATCCCCAGCGTCAATATCGACGCCAGCATCACGATAGGAAAGGCCTTTGGAGGATGGGGAACTAGATGAAGTCATGTCAGATCTGGAAGATTAGTAAAAAACAGCACTTGGTCGTTAGAATCATTGCATTCTAGAGGATCGCACGTGATGGCTGAAATTTTTACTCCTTTTTTAGCAGCATTTATTCTTGCTTACATTCTGAGACCCGTTTGCACGTGGCTTGGACGGCAGCGCTTGCCTCACCCTCTTGCCGCCTTAATTTCTATGGTGCTGGGCTTAATCGTTCTGTTTTCCATTCTGGCCCTCTTTGGCGGGCTCCTAAAACAAGAAATCCCCCTCATCCGCTCGCAGGCACCCGACTGGATTCAGAATATCCAAGCCTGGCTTGAGCCTAAGCTGATTCAGTTCCATATTGAGCTCGATTGGGGCAGTTTAAAAACTTCAGCCACTCAAAAGATCACACAACATCTCAGCGACAACGCCGATAGTTTGATGAGCACAACGTTTGATACTGTATTAATGTCGGGTAGCTCCTTAGCTACTGCCTTTATTAATTCAGTGCTCATTCTCTTTGTGATGTTTTACTTGCTACTCGACTGGAATCATTTTTTTCAGTTTCTCAAAAAGTTAATTCCTGTAAGGGCGCAAGCAACCGTTCAGCAACTGGCAATCCAAGCGGATGCTCTCTTATCCCAATATCTCAGAGGGATGTTCATTGTTATTTCGATCATGGCCACCTACTATGGCTGCGGTCTCTCTTTGGTCGGGCTCAATGGTGCAATTCCATTAGGTGTATTTACTGCGCTAATGATTGTCATTCCCTATATTGGCATTGCTTTAGGTTTTAGCTTGGCGGTCATCACAACCTTGTTGCAATTCGGTGTCGATATTCACATGATCGGCGTCCTGGCTGTTTACGGTGGCGGTCAAATGATTGAGGGCTTTTTTCTTACGCCACGCCTAGTGGGAGAGCGGATTGGACTTCACCCAGTAGCAGTGTTATTTGCCTTGTTATTTTTTGGGCAATTATTTGGTTTCTTCGGCGTATTACTCGCACTACCCATCAGCGCAGTGACATTGGTTCTCGTCAAATTTGCTTGGCAACGCTATCAACAGAGCTCTTGGTATCAGAAATAGACTGCAGTAATGAATAAGACCCCTCTACCAAGACAATTTGCTCTCGATCTCAGCCACACCCCTCCCGCAAGTCTGAACAATTATTTACCTGGCAAAGACTTGGCTTTAGTGGATGCCCTTCGTAAATCCATTAGTCGCTGGCAAGATCCTGAGCATAATCACAATACCAGCGCCCTTGATCAACGCTGGATTTATTGGTGGGGGCCACAAGGCTCAGGACGCTCCCATTTATTAAAAGCCATTAGTAATGCAGCAGCAGACTTAGGGCTAGCGTATTTTTCACTAACCCCCAATGAACCAATTTCTTGGGTCAATCTGGAAGAAAAAATAGTCAGCCTGAGCCAAGATACACGGCCCTCTGTTATCACCGTAGATGATGTGGATCAACTCGATGATCGTCAGGTTGCCGCCCTATTCAGAATTTTGAATAGTGTTCAAGCGAGCCAAGAAATCTATATATTTATGGCCGGTAGTGCTGCCCCTAATCATTTGCATTTACGCGAGGACCTACGCACTCGACTGGGCTGGGGTTTGATCTTTCAGACCCAATTACTCGATGATGATGAGAAAATACAGGCACTTGAGACTGCAGCACGTGACCGTGGCTTAATGCTTTCTCCCGAAGTCTTGCCTTGGTTATTGAATCGGTTTTATCGAGATATGCCAAACTTAATGGCTCTGTTAGATGCTTTAGATGCCTATTCACTGGAAACAAAACGGGCTGTGACACTTCCGCTAGTGCGGGAACTTTTACAGTCAGGAAAAAATACTGCATGACCCAATTAGCGCTTTTTGATCTTGATCACACACTATTACCCTGCGATAGCGATTACGAGTGGGGGCAATTTTTAGCCCGCATTGGGGTGGTTGATAGTCAATACTATGCCGAGCAAAATGAACGCTTCTATCAAGACTATAAAGAGGGTAAGTTAGATATTGATCGCTTCTTACGCTTTGCGCTTAAACCCCTGTCAGAACACTCTCGTGCCCAACTCAAAGCATGGCACGATGCGTTTATGGATGAAGTTGTCACCGGCAAATTAAGACAAGCAGCACTCGATTTGGTAAAGAGCCATCAAGATGCCGGGGATATCTGTTGTGTTGTGACAGCCACTAATAGCTTTGTCACGCGACCCATCGTCGAGCGATTTGGTATCAAACATCTCGTAGCCACTGAGCCAGCGACCTTAGGCAATCAAGCTGATGCGATATTTACTGGCGCAGTCTATGGCATTCCTAGTTTTCGTGAGGGGAAGATTCTTAAGGTGAATGAATGGCTTCAGAGCCAGCAGCTTTCTCTAGATCAGATCAAGAAAAGTTATTTTTATTCAGACTCCATCAATGACTTGCCACTCCTAGAAAAAGTGACGCATCCAGTAGCAACGAACCCCGATGACCGTTTGCGTCAAGAAGCGAGTAAACGGAATTGGCCTATCCTCGATTTATTTACTGAGCGATGAATTCATGATTACTAAATTCATTAAACGGATCATGCGTCGCGACCCTATGGAACGCGGTGCGCACATAGGCCCTGCACATGCGCCCAAAAGGATCCCCAAAAAAACCCATCGTATCGATCCCCATTTACTTTCAAAAAATGCCGTCAAAGTCACCCATACACTGCAACAAGCAGGCTATGAGGCCTTTATTGTTGGGGGTGCAGTTCGCGATCTGGTTCTGGGTATCGGACCTAAAGATTTTGATGTAGCCACCAATGCCACCCCAGATCAAGTCCAGAGATTGTTTCGTAAGGCACGCTTAATAGGCAGACGCTTTCAGATCGTCCATGTGACTTTTTTTGGCAAGGCTCATCCAGAAATTATTGAGGTCTCGACCTTTCGTGCCCTACTTGATAACGCTGGTGACCACGTCGCTGAGAGTGGCCGCATTTTGCGAGACAACGTATGGGGCTCCCAAGGTGAAGACGCAGCTCGCCGCGATTTCACAATCAACGCCATGTATTACGACCCTGCTACCGAAACCGTGCTTGATTACCACGGCGGTATGGCTGATATGCAGAAGAAAACCTTGCGCATGATCGGGGATCCGGCCAAACGCTATCGCGAAGACCCGATTCGAATGCTACGCGCCATTCGATTTGCAGCAAAAACGGGTTTTACTTTAGATTCTGCAACTGCGGCGCCCATCGCTGAATTAAGCGCATTAATTCATGATGTTCCTGCAGCGCGTCTGTTTGATGAAATTCTCAAACTTCTCATGTCTGGTTATTCCTGGGCAGCCATTCAAGGTCTGCGTGAAGCAGGACTTCATCATGGCCTATTACCGCTACTCGATCATATTCTCGATAGTAAAGAGAGCTCCAAGACCGCTAATGATTTTGTCAAACTGGCTTTAGCCAATACTGATCAACGGATTCAATCAGGGAAAAGTGTTTCAGCAGGCTTTCTCTTTGCCACTTTGCTATGGCCTGAGTTGTTGAAGAATTGGCAAAACAATATCGCTAGTGGGATGTCGAATATTCCCGCACTACATGCTGCGATGGATGACACCATTGCCGCCCAGAGTAGCGGCATGACCATTCAACGTCGCTTTGAGAGTGATATGCGAGAGATTTGGTCTATGCAGCCCCGCTTTGAAAAACGGGTGGGACGCTACCCCTTCCGCTTAATCGAATCCCCTCGCTTCAGGGCGGGATATGACTTTATGTTGCTACGGTGCGCCACCGGGGAACAAAAAGCCTCTTTAGGTGAGTGGTGGACTAGCTTTATCGATGCCGACCCCGCAGGACAAGAAGCCTTGATGGTTTCAGCTAAAAATGAGGTGGGTACCTCGACTGGCTCGCCCTCCGGAGCCAAAAGACGCCGTCGCAGAAAACCCAAAAGCACTTTACCCACGGATAGTGGGGCTGGCTCAGCAGAAATATAAAAACTTCAGTAAAGTAGTTTCATTGCAAATTTGGAACTAACATGGCTCAAGCCTTTATTGGATTTGGTGGGAATATTGGTGATACGCGTCAGATCATCACTGATGCCATCGTTTGCCTAGCCCTGCGTTGCGAGCTGACCATCACCGCCAAGAGTTGCTTCTATCAAAGCGCTCCAGTAGATGCTTTGGGCGGCGACTACATCAATGCAGTAGTTGAAGTGGATACCGAACTGAGTCCCTATGGCCTACTCCATGTCTGCCAAACGATCGAACAACAGTTCGGTCGCGAGCGTCCCTATGAAAATGCGCCTCGCACTCTAGACCTCGATATTCTCTTTTTTGAGGGCGTTACTCAAAATGAGACCAACCTAATCCTGCCCCACCCACGGATTATTGAACGTTCCTTTGTTTTGCTTCCCCTCCTAGAAATTGCCCCCGATTTCTTTGACCCTCAATTCGGGGAACTCAAGAGCCATTTACCCAAAGTTGCTCACCAACGGATCGAAAAACTCTCCTGTCGCAACTGTAATTGTGGTGAAAACACGGTTTATAGCCAATCGGCACAGTAATTCATTAAACTCACGCCATGGGTTACTTACAGGGCGATAAGCCAATCAACATCTCCAAGCTGCTCTCAATGCATGCAGAGCGAGAGAAAATCACTATGCTGACGGCATACGATTCCACTATGACAGCACTGCTGAATCGCTGTGGTGTAGAAAGTATTTTGATTGGGGACTCACTAGGTAATGTGATTCAGGGTCAAAGCTCCACTACTCCTGTCACTGTAGAGCAAATGGTCTATCACACCCAGTGCGTCGCTCGTGCCAACACTCATGCTTTTCTGATTGCGGATCTGCCTTTTGCTAGCTATGGCGACCCCATTCAAGCGCTAGATTCTGCCGCCCAGCTGATGCGCGCTGGCGCCGATATGGTCAAACTCGAAGGTGGCGGCGACTGGCAGCTCGAAATTATTCAATACTTAGTTGAGCGTAGCGTTCCAGTTTGTGCTCACCTGGGATTGTTGCCACAATCGATTCACCTCATGGGCTCATTTAAGGTGCAAGGTAAAACCAAGACTGCAGCGCAGATCATGCATGAACAGGCCCTTGCTTGTGAACAAGTTGGTGCGCAAATGGTTGTGCTTGAGGCAATTCCGTCTTCGCTTGGTAAGCAAATCACTGAATCTGTATCAATTCCTACGATTGGCATTGGTGCCGGCCCAGACTGCTCTGGTCAGGTATTGGTGCTACAAGATATGCTGGGTATCAGCGCAGGTCACCAGCCAAAGTTTGTGAAAAACTTTGTGGAAGGTCAAGCTTCCATCGAAGGCGCGGTCAAAGCCTACGTTAGAGAAGTGAAATCAGGCAAGTTTCCAGGGCCTGAGCATGGCTACTCAGGCTAAATCCCCTTAGTTAAAAAAGCTTTTCACGCTCTCGAACCATCCCTTTTGATTCGGGTTGTGTTTGTCACCACCCGACTTCAGGCTGTCATCAAATTTCTGCAATAACTTCTTTTGCTCTTCAGAAAGCTTCACGGGAGTTTCTACAACTACGTGGACAAAAAGGTCGCCGATTAATGCAGAACGCAAACCCTTGATGCCCTTGTGACGCAGTCGGAAAGTTTTACCAGTCTGAGTTCCTTCTGGGATCGGAAATTCCACCCGGCCAGATAAGGTAGGGACTTCAATTTCTCCGCCAATAGTGGCAGTCGCAAAAGAGATTGGCATTTGTACGTGGAGATCGCTACCGTCTCGCTCAAAGACTGGATGGGGTTTCACACGAACCTCTACATACAGATCGCCCGAGGGACCACCGTTAATACCGGGCTCGCCATTACCAACTGAGCGCACGCGCATACCATCATCAATTCCTGCTGGAATTTTGATCTCTAAAGTCTTTTGTTCTTTTAACTTGCCGCTGCCGTGGCATGTCTTACAAGGCTTAGGAATGTATTCACCGGTGCCACGACACTTAGGACATGTCTGTTGCATCGAGAAAAAGCCTTGCTGAATACGGACTTGGCCATGTCCATCACAGGTAGGGCATTTTTCTGGCTTGGTACCGGGCTCTGCGCCGCTACCATGACAAGTCTTGCAATTACTCCAGCTAGGAACCCGGATTTGAGTGGTATAGCCCTCGGCTGCCTGCTCAAGAGTAATGTCCATGTTGTACCGTAAGTCGGCGCCTTTATAGACTTGGGGGCCAGCCTGACGTCCACCAGCTTGTCCAAAAATATCGCCAAAGATATCTCCAAAGGCATCGGCAAATCCACCTCCACCAAAGCCACCACCAAAACCACCCATCGAGGGGTCGACTCCAGCATGGCCATATTGGTCATAAGCAGCGCGTTTATTAGAGTCACTCAAAGTCTCATAAGCCTCTTTCACTTCTTTGAAGTCAGCCTCAGCACTTTTGCTATCAGGATTGCGATCGGGATGGTGCTTCATCGCAAGCTTGCGGTAAGCCTTTTTTAACTCTTCATCCGTAGCGCTTCTAGAGACCCCAAGGACTTCGTAATAATCGCGTTTACTTTTAGACACAAACTATTCCCTTTAACAACCCGAAAGACACAAGTCGGCACGAAGCCGACTTGGTGTTATGACACTGCAAAATGACTTTGTAATTTCCTATTACTTCTTGTCATCAACCTCTTTGAAATCTGCATCCACGACATCAGCATCGGGCGCCGCAGCTTGTGCACCAGGGTTTGCTCCAGGAGCAGCGCCAGCAGCTTTGGCTTGTTCTGCAGCCATCACCTTTTCACCTAGCTTTTGGCTGGCTTTACCCAAGGCCTCAGTCTTGGCTTCGATACTTGCCTTATCGCTACCCTTGATTGCTTCATCAAGCTCTTTCAAGGCAGTTTCAATCGCTTCTTTCTCAGCCGCTTCTAGACCAGCGCCATGCTCCTCTAAGGCTTTCTTGGTGCTATGAGCTAAGGCATCAGCAGTATTGCGAACAGTGACTAATTCCAAGGCTTTTTTATCTTCCTCGGCATTGGCCTCAGCATCTTTCACCATGCGCTGAATTTCTTCTTCAGTCAAACCAGAATTCGCCTTGATGGTGATCTTGTTCTCTTTGCCAGTGTTTTTATCTTTTGCAGTGACATGCAAAATACCGTTGGCATCGATATCAAAGGTCACTTCAATTTGAGGCTGGCCACGAGGTGCAGCGCCAATACCTTCGAGATTAAATTCACCCAAGAGTTTGTTAGCCGCAGCCATCTCACGCTCACCTTGGAAGCACTTAATGGTTACTGCAGGCTGATTATCTTCAGCGGTAGAGTACACCTGTGAATGCTTGGTCGGGATCGTGGTGTTCTTTGGAATCATCTTGGTCATGACACCACCCAAGGTTTCGATACCTAGAGATAAAGGGGTAACGTCCAGCAGCAATACGTCTTTACGATCGCCAGACAATACCGAACCCTGAATTGCTGCGCCAACGGCAACGGCTTCATCGGGATTCACATCTTTACGTGGCTCTTTACCGAAGATGGATTTCACTTTATCTTGAACTGCTGGCATGCGAGTTTGACCGCCAACCAAAATCACGTCATCAATATCACTCACATTAACGCCAGCATCCTTAATCGCTGTGAGGCATGGACCNGCAGTACGGTTAATCAGCTCCTCAACCAATGATTCCAACTTGGCACGAGTTAACTTCAAATTCAGATGCTTTGGACCACCTGCATCGGCAGTGACATAAGGTAAGTTGATTTCAGTTTGCTGAGATGATGACAATTCGATCTTGGCTTTTTCAGCAGCGTCTTTCAAACGCTGTAATGCCAACACATCTTTACTGAGATCAACGCCTTGCTCTTTTTTGAACTCGGCAATGATCCAATCAATAATGCGTTGGTCAAAGTCTTCACCGCCCAAGAAAGTATCGCCGTTAGTGGACAACACTTCAAACTGCTTCTCACCATCGACGTTGGCAATTTCAATGATCGATACGTCAAAGGTACCACCGCCTAAGTCATAAACGGCAATCTTACGATCAACTTTATCTTGCTTATCTAAGCCGAATGCTAAAGCAGCTGCTGTTGGCTCATTGATAATGCGCTTGACATCCAAGCCAGCGATACGGCCAGCATCTTTAGTAGCTTGACGTTGGCTGTCATTGAAATAAGCAGGAACCGTAATCACTGCTTCCGTGACCTCTTCACCGAGATAATCTTCGGCAGTCTTTTTCATCTTGCGCAGAACTTCTGCAGACACTTGTTGTGGTGCCATTTTTTTGTCGCGTGCAGATACCCATGCATCTCCGTTGTCCGCTTTGATAATGGCGTAAGGCATCAAGCCAATGTCTTTCTGAACTTCAGCATCTTCAAACTTACGACCCATCAAACGCTTTACTGCATAAATGGTGTTCTTAGGATTGGTGACTGACTGACGTTTTGCAGGGGCACCAACCAATACTTCGCCATCCTCAAGGTAGGCGATGATTGAAGGGGTGGTACGAGCGCCTTCGGCATTCTCGATCACTTTAGGTGCATTGTTTTCTACGACTGATACGCACGAGTTCGTGGTTCCCAAGTCGATTCCGATAATCTTTCCCATAATGGCTCCAATAATGAAATGGTTAGGTAATTCGTTTGCTTGCTACTGGTAATAAATTGATACCCTTTAAATGGGGTTCAATGACTGGAATTCAAGGGCTGAAATACAAAAAAGGCAGAAATCTGCCTTTTTCAGGGTATTTCTACTGAAAAACCGCTATTTTGGGGCGCTAACGGTTACTAAAGCAGGTCGCAAAACCCGGTCGGCTATCGAATACCCGCGTTGCAAGACCGAAACTACTGTGTTGGGCTCTTGCTCAGAAGGTACCGAGGCAATTGCTTGGTGGTGGTGAGGGTCAAATTTATCCCCTACCGCAGGATTAATCTCACTCATCTTGCCCTTTTCAAAGGCACTCAAAAGCTGCTTTAGGGTAATTTCTAAGCCCTCTTTAAATGCCTTGGCATCAACCGCTTCGGCGCTGAGTGCGGCATAGAGACTATCGGTTACAGGCACCAAATGCTCTGCAAAGCTCTCAATCGCAAACTTATGCGCTTTCGCAATATCTTCCACTGCACGACGGCGAATATTTTCACCTTCAGCCTTAGCTCTCAAAAAATTGTCTTGGGCTTCCAGTAATTTTTGGTTGAGCTCCTCAATGATTTGCTCGGGAGTCTGCGCAGTAATTTCTGGCTCGCTTGGAGCTTGTACCGGCTGATCGGATTCAGGAGAGGGATTTGGATTTTCAGTTGTCATAGTAGATGATTATTTTCTTTAACTGGTGCTATCAATGCAATATGGGGGCAAGTTTGCTTATTTCAAGGATGCATTTAAACAGCATGAATTTTGGCTACCTCTGCGCGCTGATTGCGTAATGAGAGCTCATCGGCAGATTCAGTTCCTAGAGACCAACCTAAAAGGTGCTGTTCTGCGATATCTGCAAGCGCATCAATCCATTCCGGATTGCTATTGAGACAAGGAATATAGCGATAGTCTCTACCACCGTGCTCTAAGAAAATCTCGCGTGCTTCCATCGCAATCTCTTCCAGAGTTTCTAGGCAATCCGCAGGAAAGCCAGGGCAAAAAATATCAATCCTCTTGCATCCCTCTTTCGCTAATTTCTCAATCATGGGTGCGGTGTAAGGCTTTAACCACTCCGCCCTGCCAAAACGTGATTGGAAGGTCACTAAATATTGTCCAGGTTCTAAGCCCAACGATTCCCCTAGAAGACGACCTGTTTTTAAACACTCGCAATGATAGGGATCTCCCTTCATGAGATTACGTTTGGGCAAACCATGAAAGGACATGACAAAACGATCACCTGCAACAAAATCAGGACGACCATCTTTTTCCCAAGCACTGAGGACTTGACTACGCAAAGCTTGAATGTAGGCTGGATGATCGTGATAGTGCTTAACTAAACGCAATTCAGGCTGATCACGCCAGGTTTTCAATACCCGGAATACTTCGTCAAAACTCGATGCGCTGGTTGTAGCTGAATACTGTGGGTATAGCGGCAGCAACAGCAAACGCTCCATGCCTTGCTCTTTCAGACTGATGAGGGCTTG
>TBL_comb48_EPIDRAFT_1002571_pt1 | contig 12590 bp, 10 predicted proteins | sample TroBogEpilimnion_37_FD_10681 | JGI IMG/M metagenome (IMG submission 10681)
ATTGAAGCGTCCAGCACAGATCGCTCACTCTCTTCGAAATCTGCACTCTCTCCAATTTATGCCGAACACAATCGGGCTCTGATCGGCGCCTGGTATGAATTCTTTCCGCGCAGCGAAGGTGCCACTCTCAATAAAGATGGCACGATCACAAGCGGTACATTTAAGAGCGCTGAAAAGTCCTTGCAGCGCGTAGCTGCCATGAATTTCGATGTGCTGTATTTACCTCCGATTCACCCGATCGGCTATGCCTTTCGCAAGGGGCGAAATAACACCCTGACTCCGACGGCAACAGATCCCGGAGTTCCTTGGGCGATAGGAAATGCTGACGGTGGCCATGACAGCATCAATCCTGACTTAGGAACGATGAAAGATTTCGAGCATTTCGTAAAAGCTGCGGAAAAACTAAATATCGAAGTTGCGCTGGATTTTGCTTTGCAATGTTCTCCAGATCATCCTTGGGCGATCGCGCATCGCGAATGGTTCACAATTCGTCCCGATGGCACCATCGCATACGCCGAAAATCCGCCGAAGAAATATCAAGATATTTATCCAATTAACTTCGATAAAGATTTTGAGGGAATGCTCAATGAGTCCTATCGGGTATTGAACCTTTGGATCTCCAAAGGAGTCAAGATATTTCGCGTGGATAATCCACATACCAAGCCGGTGCAGTTCTGGCATGAGTTGATTGGCCGTATTAATCGCGAATACCCTGACGTTCTCTTCTTGTCGGAAGCATTTACGCGCCCCGCAATGATGCACGCGCTCGGCAAGGCGGGATTTCAACAGTCTTATACATACTTCACCTGGCGCACCACCAAGCATGAATTAACAGCATACGCGAGTGAAGTAGCTCAAGAGACGAGCGCTTTCTTCCGTCCTAACTTCTGGGTCAATACGCCAGATATCTTGCCATTCCATTTACAAAGCGGTGCTCCCTCTATCTTTGCGATGCGCGCAATGCTCGCTGCAACTATGACTCCATCGTGGGGAATGTATGCAGGATACGAGCTATATGAGCATCTTCCAATCCGCGAAGGAGCAGAAGAATATTTGGACTCCGAGAAGTATGAGATCAAAGTTCGCGATTGGTCTAAACCTACGCTCGCACCATTTGTTTCACTTTTAAATACTATTCGTCGCGAAAACAAGGCGCTCCAGCGTTTACGCAATCTGCGCTTTCACCCTACCGATTCTGATTCGATCATCGCTTATTCGAAGCGTGAAGGCGATAATTTGATTTTGGTGATCGTTAATTTAGATCCTATTCACGCACAAGAAACAATCGTGCACTGGAACTTCTTTGACTTGGGTTTAGAAGAGCGTTCCTTTAACGTGGCAGATTTGTTGAGCGGACATTCCTTTGAATACACACCACATACCTGGGTGCGGATTGATCCTGCTTCGCCTGGAACACCAGTGGGCCAAATCTTGAAAGTGACGCTATGAGCAACGGATTAGGCGAACTCGATATTTACTTAATCGGCGAGGGCCGTCATGAAGAGCTCTGGAAAGCACTCGGTGCACAGGTACGCGCAGGGACTCCTCTGGAAATTTGCTTGGAACCAACTTTTCGGTCTGGGCGCCCAATGCCCGCGCAGTAGCGCTGATGGGATCTTTCAACTACTGGGATAAGAATTCCAATCCAATGGTCTCACTCGGGTCCAGTGGTATCTGGGAATTGTTTATGCCCGGTGTAGGGGCAGATACACCTTACAAATATTCCATCTTGGGCGCTGGTGGCAATTGGGTAGATCACGCCGATCCCATGGCGCGTGCTACCGAACACCCACCGCACACGGCATCGGTTGTGTCTGAAAGTCGTTATGAATTTAAAGATGGGGCTTGGCTTGATAAGCGCGCACATGCAAAGCCCTGGGAAGAAGCGCTTTCGGTCTACGAAGTTCATATCGGCTCTTGGAAACCAGGGCTCTCTTATCGCGACCTTGCCACCGAATTAGTCGCTTATGTTAAAGAGTTGGGCTTCACCCACGTTGAATTCCTACCGCTCTGCGAACATCCCTATGGACCATCATGGGGTTACCAAGTCACTTCATTCTTCGCTCCTTCATCTCGGTTCGGCTCACCCGATGAGTTACGTTATTTAATCGATTCCTTACATCAAGCCGATATCGGCGTCATTATGGATTGGGTTCCAGCGCATTTTCCTAAGGATCAATGGGCTCTAGCAAAATTTGATGGAAGCGCACTGTACGAACATGCCGATCCCCGTCAAGGAGAACATCCCGACTGGGGCACCTTAATCTTTAATTACAACCGAAATGAAGTTCGAAATTTCCTAGTCGCAAGTGCGCTCTACTGGTTGCAAGAATTTCATATCGATGGAATTCGCGTTGATGCGGTGGCTTCGATGCTCTACTTGGATTATTCGCGCGAAGAGGGAGAGTGGATCCCCAACGAACATGGTGGCCGCGAAAACCTAGGCGCCGTTAAGTTCTTACAGGAACTCACATCTACCTGTTATCGCGAAGTACCAGGTTGCATGATTATCGCTGAAGAATCAACTGCGTGGCCTGGGGTTACACGATCAACAGATACTGGTGGTCTTGGCTTTGGATTTAAATGGAATATGGGTTGGATGCATGACACTTTGGAATACATCCAAGAAGACCCCATCCACCGCATGTATCACCACAACGAGATCACCAAGGCAATTCTTTACGCCTGGTCCGAAAATTATCTGCTTCCCTTTTCTCATGATGAAGTGGTGCATGGCAAAGGTTCGATGATCGCCAAAATGCCAGGAGATCGTTGGCAACAACTGGCGAATCTGCGCGCCCTCTATGGATTTATGTGGGCCCATCCCGGAAAGAAGTTGCTCTTTATGGGTTGTGAATTTGCGCAATCGCAGGAATGGGATGCATCGCAATCCCTGGATTGGCATCTGACGGAATACCAAGAACATCAACAGATTCAAAAGACCGTAAGTGCGCTCAACCAGAGTTATAGGCAACTTCCAGAACTCTGGCAGCGCGATATAACACCATCTGGATTTGCGTGGCTTGTCGTGGATGATGGTGCCGCCAATGTTGTCGCCTTTGCCAGATTTGGCCATGACGGGCGCCCACTTGTCAGCGTCACAAATTTTTCCCCAGTTCCCCAGTTGCACTATAAATTGCCGCTGCCGGGCGATCACACCTGGAAGTTAGTGCTCAATACCGATGATCTAAGTTTCGGTGGATCGGGCGTTGCACCGCTAGATATTCAGACAATTACGGGCGAATATAAGGGTTTTGCAACCCATGCCATCTTGGCAATTCCTCCGCTAGCTACGGTCTGGCTATCGCCTAAATAAGGCACCTTACGTAGACGGTATTGTGTCCCGGTGGCTCGCGGCGATCAAAGATTCTTAGGTTCTCACCTCACACACGAAGGCACCAACTTTGCTATCTGGGCACCTTCTGCGACAAAGGTCGAGCTCTGTCTCATTGATGTTGTTGACGGCAATTTTGTAGAGACCCGCCATGATCTCGACGATCGCAGTGGTCCGATTTATCACGGTTATTTCCAAGGGATCCACGCTGGGCAACGCTATGGATTTCGCGTATATGGTCCTTGGGAACCACAAAAGGGTTGGCGCTTTAACCCCAATAAATTATTGATGGATCCCAATGCGCATATTCTCGTTGGGGAATTGCAATATGTTCCCGAAATATATTCACACACCGCCAGCGATGGAAGCGGCACGGGTGATGTCAACGTTATGGATACCCGAGACAATCTAGCTTTCGTTCCGCACTCTGTTGTAGTTGAAGGAAGCCGAGTTCAAGATACTCGCCCGATAACAAGTTGGTCGAAAACAATCATCTACGAAGCTCATGTGCGCGGGTTGACCGAATTCAATCATCAGATTCCCGAGGAAGAGCGTGGGACATATAAGGCGTTAGGCCACCCCACCACTATTTCTTATCTGCAAACCCTTGGAATTACGGCGCTGGAACTCTTGCCGATTCATCAATTTATTACCGAGCCAGCGGTACATGCTCGCGGGCGTGCTAATCATTGGGGCTATAACGCCATCGCTTTTTCTGCTCCCCACAACAGTTACGCCGCCACCGGTGATCCAGTAGCCGAACTTCGCGAAGCTGTGGCGAAGTTACATGAAGCGGGTATCGAAGTCATTCTCGACGTGGTCTATAACCACACAGCTGAAGGCGGAGTAAATGGTCCAACACTTTCATTCCGTGGCATCGACTCCCGCAACTTCTATCGCCGTTCCACTGACAACGATTACGATGATTTCACCGGCTGTGGCAACACAGTAGATGTGCGTCGTCCCCACGTAGTTCGCATGATTATTGATTCGCTGCATTGGTGGTGCGAAGAGATTGGGATTGATGGCTTCCGCTTCGATTTAGCAGCGGCTTTGGCGCGCAGCCACGATGAGATTGATGGAATTTCTGCGTTGATTGTGGCGATGGTTTCTGATCCAGTTTTACGTGAACGTAAATTGATTGCAGAACCTTGGGATACCCGCGGATATGCCTTGGGATTTTTCCCGTATCCATGGCGTGAATGGAATGACAAGTATCGCGATGCGCTGCGTAAATTCTGGTTGGCTGAAGCAGGCGGAGCAGCTCCTACTGGAGTTGGTGAACTTGCCACCCGCCTATCGGGCTCTCACGACATTTTCGCTTATCGCGGCCCGACTTCGACTATAAATTTCTTAACTGCCCACGATGGTTTTACCCTCAATGATGTTGTGACGTATACGAGCAAACACAACGATGCCAACGGCGAAGAAAATCGTGATGGCACCGATAACAACTATTCCTGGAACGCTGGCATCGAAGGTGTCACCAACCACTTCACCATTAATGAGATTCGCCAGCGCCTCAAGAAATCAATGATGTCTAGCCTGCTCTTATCTTCTGGAATTCCGATGATCACGATGGGGGATGAAGTCGGTCGCACTCAGATGGGATCGAATAACGCGTATTCGCTCCCCGATCATAAGCGCGGTGAAGAACTACGTGATGAGGCCGCTTTTAACGGCGGCTGGGCGCTGAGTTGGAAATATGATGCTCATCAGATCGATATGTTGGAAACTACCGTTAACCTGATCCAACTGCGCAAGAAATATCTGATGCCGGTGGCACGGATGTTCTTTACCGGCCAACTCGATCTCAATACCTCTCGCAAAGATTTGGCATGGTTCTCGCGCCATGGGCTAGAAATGACTCAGGCCGATTGGGACAAACTCGATAACCGAAGTCTGATGATGTATGTCGAAGCCGATGAAGATAGTGGCATGTTGATTATGTTCAACGGTTCTATTCTCCAAAAGGAGTTCACGCTTCCCGGTGTGCGCATTGGTGATTCATTTAGATCAGTTTTTGATTCTGCAGAAAACGTATTGCATTACTCACCACGCCTGGCAGTCCCCGAGAGCAAAGTAATCTTGCAAGCACACGCAGTTCAGGTCTGGCTCGTTAATCGAGATATAGCCGGAAAGTAGTCGCGCTCAGAACATCTTTTCAAAATGTGGAAAACTAGTGATCATTATACCTCTAGAGGTATAATTCAGGTATGAAGATTTTGAACAGTTCTGCGATCATCGACGAGGCTCGACGTTTGTCTGGACTTACTCAGGCAGAGCTGGCGAAGCGGGCCGGCACATCGCAATCTGCCGTAGCCAGGTATGAAAATGGGACATCATCTCCATCAACCGCGACACTTCAACGGCTGACACGAGCAGCCGGGTTCGAAATTCAAATAAAACTTGTTGCGGTGTCGTCAAGCGATCTCTCTTCTAAAAGGGCGAGCAAATTGCGCAAGAAGCGTGGTGAGATAAATATTCTCCTTGCAAAAGCGGGTGCGACCAATCCTCGGATCTTTGGGTCAGTGGCACGTGGCGATGATAACGATGCTAGCGATATCGATTTGCTCGTCGATTTTGACATTTTAAACGGTTTAATCCCAATCTTGGAACTTAACAAGAAGCTCTCAAAACTACTAGGCGAAAAAGTTGAAGTCTCACCCTCGTCAGTACTAAAGCCGAGCATTCTTGAGAGTGCATTATCAGAGGCTGTTCCACTATGACATCGAGAACAGACAGTGAAAGATTGGCAGATATCAAGGAGCGCATTGAGCGTATCAAATTTGCCGAAGTCACTCTAAAGGAGGCAGAGTCTGATCCGGAATCCTCGGAAGCGTCCCAGATCGCTTTTGATGCAATTCTCTATAACTTATTAGTTATTGGAGAGGCCGTTAAATCGTTGTCGGAGGAACTCAAAAAAATCTGCGAAAAAGAAGTTGGTTAGCTTCTAAGTAACGATCTCGCCTTTACCGACCACGACGAGTCCTGATGCAGTCACTGTAAACCGCTTGGAATCTTTTTCAAGATCGACACCGAGCTGAGCGCCAGGTAGTACGGTTACATTCTTATCGATGATGGCATTTCGAATAATTGCACCGTTACCGATATCGACATTGGGCATGACCACTGAATTTTGGATAACAGCACCAGATGCGATGCGTACGTCATAGGAGACAACCGAGCGCTCTACGCGACCGCCAGCGATAATTGAACCCGCGCCTACGATGGAATCGACCGCACTTCCAGCGCCGCTGAATTTAGCGGGTGGAAGCGGTGGCAGATGTGTAAGCAGTGGCCACTCGCGGTTATACAAATTGAAGATCGGATGGATCGAAACGAGATCCATGTGGGCTTCGTAGTAGGACTGAATATTTCCTAGATCGCGCCAGTACCCGTGATCGCGTTCGGTCTCGCCGGGAACGATGTTGAGGTTAAAGTCGTATGCAATGGCCGATCCACGACTAGAAAGCATCGGAATGATATTTGTTCCCAAGTCATGCTTGCTAAGCTCATCGGCGGCATCTTCGAGCAAAACTTCTTCCATTGCCTTGCGATTAAAGATGTAATTGCCCATTGAGATAAGCGACCATTCGGGTTCGCCGGGAATCGAAGGCGGGTTCGCTGGCTTCTCGTGGAAAGCCTTAATTGTGATTCCATCGGGTTCAAGTTCGATGACACCAAATTCGCTAGCCTGATTTTGCGGAACACGAATCGCCGCTACGGTAACCGCTGCATCATATTCTTTATGAAAGTCGAACATCTGCTCTGGATCCATACGGTAAACGTGATCGGCGCCAAAGACGAGAACATAATCGGGATCTTCGTCGTGAATCAAATTGAAGTTTTGCAAGATGGCATCGGCGCTGCCGGTATACCAACGTGGTCCAAGGCGCTGTTGTGCTGGGACTGTTGTAACAAAGTTATCGGTGAGCGAAGACATACGCCAGGTGGTCGAGATGTGCTTATCAAGCGAGTGCGATTTATATTGAGTCAGCACTGCGATCTTGCGCATATTTCCATTGACGAGGTTAGAGAGTACAAAATCGATCAAGCGATAAGCGCCGCCGAAGGGGACCGCCGGTTTTGCTCTATCGTGTGTAAGGGGAAGTAGCCGCTTGCCTTCTCCACCAGCTAATACGATTGAGATTAATTCGTCTCTGCTGCTCATGGAAAAACGGTATCTTACTTTTTCCTTTAAGATAAGAGCGTCACCGTCGGATGGGAGCTGGCATGAAAGTTGGGATTGTTACCAAAGAGTGGCCACCACACATTTATGGCGGGGCCGGTGTCCATGTGAAGTATCTAGTTCAGAGCCTGCGGCCTTTGGTGGATGTCGATGTTCATTGCTTTGGCGAAGCTCGCCCAGATGCCACCGCCTACGAATTGTCGGCTGCAGAACAGCAACTCAATCCCGCAATGCAGGCACTGATTACCGACGCCCAGATCGCTTCGAACTTGGCGGGGGTAGATATCGTTCATTCCCACACCTGGTATGCCAATATGGCAGGCCACTTTGCCAAAATTTTGCACAATATTCCTCATGTCATCTCTGCCCATTCATTAGAGCCAGATCGCCCTTGGAAAGAGGAGCAGATCGGCGGGGGATATCGAGTTTCTTCCTGGGCCGAGAAGACCGCCTACGAATCTGCCGACGCGATCATTGCGGTATCGCAAGGGATGCGACGCGATGTCTTGCGGGCCTATCCAAATCTCGACCCCAATAAAGTCCATGCCATTTTGAATGGGATAGACACCGATACTTACTACCCTCAGGCTAACCCCAAGCTTTTAGATTCACTGGGCATCAATGGTCCTTACGCAATTTTCGTAGGTCGTATCACTCGCCAAAAAGGCCTAGCCCATCTGCTTAAAGCGTGGAAGAACGTAGACCCGCAATTCGGTCTAGTTCTCTGTGCAGGTAGTCCTGACGAACCCGGAATTGGCGCCGAAGTCAAAGCTGCGATCGAAGAGCTGCAGGCCACCCGGGACAATGTGGTCTGGATTAGCACGATGGCCCCACAGCCAGATGTCATTGCACTTTTATCTAGTGCAGATCTCTTTTTATGTCCCTCTATCTACGAACCGCTCGGCATCGTTAATTTGGAAGCAATGGCTTGCGAGACTGCGGTCCTTGCTAGTGATGTCGGTGGAATCCCAGAAGTTGTTGCCGACGGAGTTACTGGCGAGTTGATTCATTATTCGGGGGATGCTGCAGAATTTGAGGCGGCATTTTCCACAAAGATAAATGCCTTGATGGCAGATCGCGATTTATTGCGTAAATATGGCAGCGCTGGACGAGTTCGCGCTATCGACCAATTCAGTTGGGATTCAATCGCCCACGAAACGGTCGCCTTATATAAGAGCCTTATAAAATAACGCGATAACTCGCCAAGGTTACATCCGTTGCGTATGCAATACGCACCCCAGCGGCCTTCGCAGCAGCTAGTCCATCAACGATCTGTTCGGTCAATATTTCTCCGGGTGCTACAACTGCTACCCCGGGCGGATATGGTGCAATCAAATCAGCGCTAATACGTCCCACCACTTTGTCGGCGGCGATCATTTCGGTATTAGCAAAATAGGCGTTGCGCATACTGGTGCCGAACAGAGGAACGACCGACCAACTCAGCGCCGTTGCCGATTGGCGTGGCGCACCTTGTAAGCGTTGCAGAATCGGAATTAATCGATCACCCAAAAGATCAAAGTCGTCGCCATCATCAGCGAAGGTGGCCAGAAATACCATGGTGTCGTTATCTGCCATCTCGACGCGAATTCCAAATTTAATTAATTCGTTCTCGATCGCAACGCCACTGGTTCCTAATTGATTGGCTCGCAAAACGATCTTGGTCGGATCAAAACGCGCCGGAGCAAAGTCGGTTGTGTTGAGAAAGATCGGTAGATCAAAGTGTGATTGCACCCGAGCTTTAAAGGTGTTGACATTGTTAAGCAGTTGACCCAGCAGTTGATCTCCACGCTGTGCCAAGAGCGCGCGCACTCCATCGATAGATGCCAGAGGAGCACCAGCTGGTGATGTTGTATGAGTAGTTTCAAAACTTTGTTCCACCCGCGCCAAGTTGATGTATTTTCCCTGCACCAACAAGAGCGCCGATGCGCTATATCCTGGCAGCGCCTTGTGAACGCTGGTGATCAGTGCATCAGCACCGAGTTGCAGGCAATGCTTGGGTAGATCTTTATGAAAACCAAAATGGCCACCCCAGGCGGCATCAATGACAACTGGAACCAATTGAGCATGAGCGGCGGCGATCAGCGGCCCCAGATCTGAAATCGTTCCTAGATAGCCAGGTTCAGTTAAAAGGATAGCAATTGGTTTTTCACGCAGAACTCTTTGTACTTCGCTGAGGCTAATTCCAGTGGGGAAGCCAGTTGCTTCGTCGATATCGGGAACCATCCAAATGGGTTGCAGATCTGCCAGTACCAGAGCGCTGAGAACCGACCGGTGCGCTGTTCGCGAGACCGCTATCTTCTGGCCAGGTTGGCCCAGGGCCAAGATGATCGCTTGGTTGGCGTGGGTCGATCCACCTGTAGAGAACCGGGCGTAATCAGCCCCCCACAGGTGGGCAGCCAATTCCTCGGCTCGCTTCAGAGTTCCGTGAGTCAATTTAATCTCGTCGAGTCCTCCGTAGAGAGGCGTATCACTATCGACAACAGCTCCTAGCCCGTGATCCAACTTGTCGGCCTTCTGTTTATGCCCAGGAATCGTAAAAGGTAGCCCCGCACTTTCGAAGTAAGAAAGGTAGGCATCGAGCGTCGGCGCCAGCTCGCGCAGGGGTTGGTGGGATCCGCCAGCGGAGTGCGAGTTAGAAGGTGTTCCCTTTGCGTTCACCATCAGAGCCTAACCCTCAGTAGCCCCTGTTAGAAATCTGGTCGTACACTTTTCCCATGACAACACTGACAAACCTAGAGCAAGTACGCCGCGTGGTCACAGCAATTCCGGGACCCAAATCAAACGCTGCTATCGCCCGTCGCGCAGAAGCAGTCGCGGGTGGACTAGGTCTTACATTCCCAGTGGTGATCGAACGCGCCAGCGATGCCATCATGCTAGACATCGACGGTAATCAAATCATCGATATGGGCTCTGGTATCGGCGTCACCAACGTAGGCAATAGCGCGTCGCGCGTTGTCGCAAATGTCATCGAACAGGTTCAAGCATTTACACATACCTGCTTCACCGTCGCCCCATACATGAATTACATCGAAGTCTGCGAAGCGCTCAATCGCTTGACGCCAGGCACTCACAAGAAGAAGTCGATGCTCGCGAATTCTGGAGCAGAAGCCGTCGAGAACGCGGTCAAGATTGCGCGCCATTACACCAAGCGCCAAGCGATCGTAGTTTTCGAACATGCCTACCACGGACGTACAAATTTAACGATGGCGCTTAATGCCAAGAATATGCCGTACAAAGATGGCTTCGGTCCGTTCGCTCCTGAAATTTATCGCGTACCAATGCCATACGAGTATCGCTGGCTTGGACCTAAAGAGACGATCACCGCAGATGCGATGGAGATGATCACTCACAAAATTGAGAAAGAGATCGGCGCACACAATGTCGCTGCAATCTTGATCGAACCTATTCAAGGCGAAGGCGGATTTATCGTTCCACCTAATGGATTCTTACCTGCGCTCGCGGCATATTCACGCGAACATGGAATTGTCTTTATGGCCGATGAAGTACAAAGTGGTTTTGCTCGTACCGGACATATGTTTGCCGTCGAAGAAGAGGGCGTAGTTCCAGATATCGTGATCACCGCAAAGGGAATCGGTGGTGGCTTGCCACTCGCCGGCGTTACCGGACGCGCAGAAATCATGGATTCATCCCATGTCTCTGGCCTCGGTGGAACATTCGGTGGAAACCCAGTTGCGTGTGCTGCCGCTCTGGGAGTACTTGCCACCATTGAAGAAGATGGTTTGATCGAGAATGCCCGACATATCGGCAAGATCTTGGGCGATGGGTTACGCGCACTTGCTGCAAAATACCCAGTGATTGGTGATGTTCGTGGCCGTGGTGCGATGCAGGCAATCGAACTTGTAGTACCAGGATCAATCGAACCTAATAGCGCAGCCCTGTCAAAGGTTCTCAAGTACTGCACTGCACAGGGTGTCTTCATTCTCTCTGCAGGCACGTATAACAATGTGATCCGCTTCTTGCCACCACTAGTCATCAGTGACGAACTGTTAGCAGATGCGTTGAGCGTTCTTGACGAAGCTTTCGCAACTCTCTAAAAAAACGGGTTAAGCAACCAGACCCATCGAGACGGCTTTGACTGCCGCTTCGCGACGATCGCTCACTGCGAGATACTCGTAAATGCGCATTGTCTCGTGGCGAATTGTTGAAACCGAATAACCTAGTTCGCCGGCAATTTTAGAGTTGGTCTGCCCCGTAGCGATTCGAGTAAGAATTTTAAGTTGACGTTCGGTCAGTGTTTTTAAACCTTGGACGATTCCATCATACGATTCTTGCCATTCTGTGGCTTGATAAGAGCGACGACTAAATAGAAATAAAGTGAGCGGATCAATAATTTCGCTGATGAGAGATTCCAGTTCAATGATAGATGCATTGGATAATGGTTCTTTCATTTGAATCGTGATAGTTCCTACTACTTTAAAGCGAATCTTCATTCGAGCGGCAAAGAGTGTTCGATCAGAATTCCAACCAAAGTAATCATTCTTGTATTGAATATCTTGGATGCGCCCTGGATACCAATCTGCATCGCCGTTGCTAACCTTTTGGTGGGTCTGGGATGGCGAAAATCCAAAATCTCCCAGACAGACAATTGAACTATCGGCAGTATTGACCATGGTGATCGAAAGCTTCTCTGGGTGGAAATTTTCTAGAAACTCGCTCTCGAGTGACTGCGCTACTTCATCGCCGGTGGGGTCGCAGAGCAAAAATTCCATAACTCGGGAACTCGCCCGAGATCTAACTAGTACATCTGGCATGAAATCCTCCTCAAGAGCCGTTCAAATTGGTGCTTCTTGATCCAAGGGCGTGGGGGTTACCCCACGAACAATCCGAGAATACTCACATTTTGTGATTTTGACTAGTCAGAACATTTGTTTTCTTTGAGGCGTGAGGGGTAAACGCCTAAGCGGCACAGGGGGCGCAGGGGGCAGAGCGTTAGCCCCCGGCTCAAAGTGGCCTAGTTCAGGATTTTATAAGGATTCTATGAAAGTCTAATTCTTGCATTTATATCGCTCGGCCAGATGGCCGAGTTGGAACTCGTGGATTTGG
>TBL_comb48_EPIDRAFT_1002572_pt1 | contig 12589 bp, 10 predicted proteins | sample TroBogEpilimnion_37_FD_10681 | JGI IMG/M metagenome (IMG submission 10681)
GGAGAGCCTGAAATCTTGAGGCCAGCACCTGTGACGACGGTGGTTCCTGTGTAAGTGTTGTTGCTGCTGAGATGGATCACCGGCGAGTGGTTCAAATACACAGCCACTCCATAGCGATGAGCCTGCAGGCTGGTGAAGATGTCATTGCGTCCGTCGCCATCGAAGTCATACGCGAACATCTGAGCGCCACCGCCAATACCCGCCGCGAAGCTGTGCTGCTCCCAAGGTCCCGGCTTGATCTGTCCCTTTCCAAAAGGACAGCGCCACCAATGGCGGGCCTCCAACAGGTCCATGTGTCCGTCTCCATCCACATCGCCAACTCCAAGACCATGGGTGAACTTCGCCACCTTCACATCCTCCGTCACTGCCATAAAGGGCCATTTCTCGGTCGGCTTCTCCCAGTTTGGCGCGAACCAGCCAAACTTGCCCCCGGTGCTGCACACGATCTCCGGTTTGCCATCGCCCGTGATGTCGGTGAAGACGGGCGATTCGTTGTCCACCACATCGGCAACGATGTGCATGGGCCAGGGCTTGTCGTCATGCGTGCCGGGGTTCAGGTACATCCGCGCCTCCTTGCCGGGGAATCCAAGGATCAGGATGTCGTTCTTCTGGTCCGCGTTGAAGTCCTGGACGTAGGCGAAGAAGTTGTCCGAGTAGCCATTGATGCTGAAAATTTTCGGCTCGTAGTAGGAGTGCTTCTTTTCAAACGCCGGCCCCTCCCACCAAAACGGCCCCGCCACCACGTCCGCTTTACCATCGCCATTGATGTCGCCGATGGCCGCGCCTTCGGAGTAAAAGTCGCCGTGGAGCTGCTGGCGCTTCCAGGTGATCTGCGTCTCCGCATGGAGCTGGGTGGCGGCGAGGAGAAGGAAAAGCAGGCGTTTCATGATTGGAGAAGTGAAACGCTATCAGAAACCAAAGCCAACGGACAAGTTTTATGAGCAATCGGCCATACCTCTGTTTATTCTGCATCCATGCCACCCGTCGTCATCCTGAGTGAAGAGCCCATCCAGATCGCCCAAACCGTGTTCAAAGCCGGTGAAGGTGCCGAGGCGCAGTTTCTTGGCGTCGTGCGCGGCATGGAGGACGACAAGGTCATCTCCGGCATCCACTACAGCGCCTACCTGCCCATGGCGGAAAAAGTCCTGCAGGACCTCGTCGCACGCGGCGAGCGCGAGCACGGCCCGCACCGCGTTTTCATCCAGCACCGCCTCGGCTTCGTGGCCGCCGAGCAGCCGAGCATCGTCATCCGCGTGCGCACCAAGCACAGCGCGGCGTCTTTCGAGCTGTGCCACTGGTACTTGAAGGAGATCAAGTCCCGCGTGCCGATCTGGAAGAAGCCTGTCTTTGCGGAACAGGGGTAACTCGACTTTGCCGCAGAGGGGCTGAGGAGTAGAGGTGGCGGAGATTATGAAGGTCTAAAAGCTCTGCATTCTCCGCTCCTTTGCCCCTTTGCGGCAAAAACGAGTGTCCATAAGGACTCCGAATCGTTGCGAGCCACCAAAACCAACTCCATATCTCCCGAACTATGCCCACGCCCCCCTTTCACTACCAGGAACTCCTCGAACTCGGCACCGATGACACCGAATACCGTCTGCTGACCAAGGAACACGTCTCCGTGCAGAAATTCGGCGAGAAGGAAGTCCTCGTCGTGAATCCCGAGGCGCTCTCCCTGCTGGCCAACCAGGCCTTTCATGACATCAATTTCTTCCTGCGTCCCAAGCACCTCAAGCAGGTGGCCGCCATCCTCGATGACCCGGAAGCCAGCGAAAATGACCGCATGGTGGCGCTGACGATGCTGAAAAACGCCGACGTGGCCTCCGCCGGACTGCTGCCCTTCTGCCAGGACACCGGCACCGCCATCATCATGGGCAAAAAAGGCCAGCAGGTCTGGACCGGCGGTGGAGATGAAGCCGCGCTCTCGAAGGGCGTGTACCTCGCCTACACGGAGAACAACCTGCGCTACTCCCAAAACGCCGCATTGAACATGTTCGACGAGAAGAACACCGGCACCAACCTCCCCGCGCAGCTCGACATCTACGCCACCGATGGCGATGCGTACAAATTCCTCTTCATCGCCAAAGGCGGCGGCTCGGCCAACAAAGCCTACTTGTATCAGGAAACCCGCGCTGTGCTCAATCCGAAGGGCATCGTGAAGTTCCTCAGCGAGAAGATGGTCTCGCTCGGCACCGCCGCCTGCCCGCCCTACCACCTGACCTTCGTCATCGGCGGCACTTCGGCCGAATCGACGATGAAGCACGTCAAACTGGCTTCCACCAAGTACTACGACAACCTTCCGACCACCGGCAACGAACACGGCCGCGCCTTCCGCGATGTCGAACTCGAAGCGCAGATGCTCGTGGCCGCGCGCGAGTGCGGCATCGGCGCGCAGTTTGGTGGCAAATACTTCGCACTCGATGTGCGCGTGATCCGCCTGCCGCGCCACGGTGCCTCACTGCCCATCGGCATCGGCGTGTCCTGCTCCGCAGACCGTCAGGCCAAAGGCAAGATCACACGGGATGGCGTCTTCATCGAGAAGCTCGAAACCAATCCCCTGCCCTACATCCCCGAAGAGCTGCGCCATCGCAAGGACACCAACGCCGTGCGCATTGACACCAATCGCCCGATGGCCGAGATCCGTGCCGAGCTCAGCAAGTACCCCACCACCACACGCCTGCTCATCAACGGCCCCATCATCGTCGCGCGCGACATCGCCCATGCGAAGCTCAAGGAGATGCTCGATGCTGGCAAGCCGCTGCCCGACTACTTCAAGAACCACCCCGTGTACTACGCCGGCCCGGCCAAGACACCCGCCGGCATGCCCAGCGGCAGCTTCGGCCCCACCACCGCAGGGCGAATGGATAGCTACGTCGATCTCTTCCAAAGCCACGGCGGCAGCATGATCATGATCGCCAAGGGCAACCGTGGCCAGCAGGTCACCGACGCCTGCAAAAAACACGGCGGCTTCTACCTCGGCAGCATCGGCGGCCCCGCCGCCATCCTCGCCAAGGAAAACATCAAGAAGGTCGAAGTCGTCGAATTCGCCGAACTCGGCATGGAAGCCATCTGGAAGATCGAAGTCGAAGACTTCCCTGCCTTCATCCTCATCGATGACAAAGGGAACGATTTCTTCCAGACCGTCGGCCCAGGGTGCTCGGTGAAGCATTGAGGCAATTGCCCTCGATGATCTGTTTTTAGCGTGGTCGTGGCGCAGGTGCCGCGCTGACCACTGCTGCACCCGCAAGCCTTCAAACCCATGCTATAAAATGTCGCAAGCCGCGTCTTGCAAGACACCCGCGGTGCGGCGACACTCCAGGCGCACCCAACAACACGCACACGATTATGGCCAAAGGCAACAACGCTCATAAAAAGGAAGTCAAAAAGCCGAAGAAGGAAAAGCCCAAGCCAGCGCCTGCGGGACGCAAGAGCTAGGCTTGCCCTAGGAATCTGGCATGGTTTGCACCCGGCCCGGCTGCTGATCGAATCAACTCATTGCCTCATTGGGCAATGTGAAGAATTTCCACAGCTTCTACTTCGCGCGCATTGACCGTCTCTCAATGCGTGAAGATCTCGACTGGCTTGAAGCCAGCGAAAGCGGCCACCTTTCTGGCAAGTTCCGTAGTGAGCTCAATTCAGACTCACATCCTCAGGCATGCCGGCCATCACTTGGTACACCGGACCCATGTCTTTGAGAATAGCCGACCACATCTGCGTCGGTTTTTCGACGGTGAGCACGAGAGGACGCGCGCTGGTTGTGATCCAAGAACGCACTTCTAGCTCGCTTTCGAGCTGCCCGCCGCTCCAGCCGGAGTAGCCGACGAAGCCGCGCACATCATGCCCAAGGCTGAGTGCCTGCAGAGCGTCTGCCACGGAGAGGTGCGTCTGGCAGCGCAGGGTGCGGCGGCGCTTGTTCCAATGCAGCGCGGCAAAGGCCAGCTTGTCCGTCGAAACCGGGCCACCCATGAACACGGGAACGTCCCCGAGTGCTCCCAGATCCTGATCTGGCAGCAGATCGGCCACACATTGCTCCAGCGGTCGGTTCAGGATGTAGCCAAAGGCACCGTCCTTCGCGTTGTGCGCCGCCATGAAGACCACGGAGCGGGCGAAATTGGAGTCGCGCATGGCCGGTGAGGCGAGCAGAAGGCTGCCACTGAGGGAAGGCGATGATTCGTGGGTAGGTTCCGAATTCATATCAAGGTCTGACGCAATAACTACGCCAGCCGCTCGATTACGCATAGAAAAAATGTGTGCTGACCTTGTCATGGTCAGCACACCTCTTTATCAATCAGGTCTTGCGGCGGTGTTAGGCGGCGGCCACTTCAAAGCCCTTGCGGTAGGTTTTCGTGAGCAATGGGTCCGCCTCGGGCGCATTCGGGAACTTCAGATTGGCTGCATCCCATTCCAAAACCTTGTTCGCCTCTTCCATGCGGCCCGTGATCGGGTCGATCTTCGGAATGGCCAGGCGCGTGGCCACGTTGCCGAGTTGCACGGTCTCCGCCAGCGGCCCGGCGTAATGGAAGCCATCGCTGGTTTTTTTGCTAGCAAGGCAGGCATCCACCCAGGTGTGCCAGTGGCTCCGGCCTTCCTCTTTTGGGTATTGGAAGCCGGTGAATTTGTCGAGAGGATACAGGCGCGGCCCGGCCACGTGCGCGAGCACCATCGTGCCGCCTTCGCCGATAAAAATCGAGCCGCTTGAGGGCAGATCAATATCTCCGGGCATCTGCGCGAGCTTGTGGCTCGGCTTCAGACCGCCGTCCATCCACGTCAGTTTCATCGTCTTGCCTGCGGTGTAGGCCGTACCGGGGAAGACGTAGTTGATGGTCTCATGCGTCGGCCAGATCTGGTTGTTGATGCCGCTGTTCTTCGCCTGAACGCTGATCGGTGCGGTCAGATCCAGCGCGGTGAAGACCGGGTCCATGATGTGGCAGCCAAAGTCGCCGAGGCCACCGCCGCCGAAGTCCTGCCAGTCGCGCCAGATGAAGGGATGGTAGGCTGGGGCATACTCGCGCATGGGTGCGGCACCGATCCACAGATCCCAGTTCAAATTTGCCGGTGCCTGAGCCGCAGGTGGTGGCTGGAACATGCGCGTACGCTCATTGCCCGTGACTCCGACCCACGAATAGACTTCTTTGATTTTGCCAATCGCACCTTCTTTGATCAGCCTCGTGCCCATGCGGTACTCGATGGACGAATGGATCTGGTTGCCCATTTGCGTGGTGAGGTTCTTCTTCTCCGCCCACAGGCGCATCTGCCGCGCCTCCCAGACCGTGTGCGCCAGCGGCTTCTGGCAATAGACATGCTTGCCTTTCTGCATCGCGGCCACGGCCACAGGTGCATGCATGTGGTCAGGAATGCCCACCGTCACCGCGTCAAAGCCGTCGCCCAACGTGCTGAACATCTCACGATAATCAGAGAAATGCTTCACGCCTGGAAACTCCGCATCCGCCTTGTCGAAACGATTCGCATCCACATCGCAAAAGCCGACGAACTTCACTGCCGCATGCGAGCCGACATTGTGCAGATCGCTGTATCCCATCCCGTTCACCCCCACACAGGCCACCTGGAGCTTGCTGTTGAGGTTCTGCCCACGCACCAACGCCGGAAAAGCGACAGCAGCGGAGGAGAGCGTGGAATTCTTCAAGAAGGAGCGGCGGGTCGTGGGCATGAGGATCGTCGGTTGGTTTGAGTGCCTCAAACCTACGCTGCTTTGATGACTGTTTGATCACAGCATCGCACGCAGCCCTGTCCAGCGCTTGCGGCTCTCCTGCCTGCTCACGGCTAGCGAAAGCGCCCGCTCATCGCCAACGAGGACGCAAAGCTTCTTGGCCCGAGTGATGGCAGTATAGATCAGGCTGCGCTCCAGCAGCACGTAATGCTGCGTGCTCACGGGAAGGATCACAAAGGGGAATTCGCTGCCCTGGCTTTTGTGAATGCTCAGCGCGTAGGCGAGCTGGAGTTCGTCGAGTTCTCCGGGTTCGTATTCAACCAGGCGGTCGGCGTCGTAGCGGACGTGAACCTTCACCGGGTCGGCATCGATCGTGACGATGTGCCCGATGTCACCGTTGAAGACTGACTTGTCGTAGTTGTTGTGGGTCTGGATGACCTTGTCGCCAACGCGGAAGGTCACGCCAAAACGCTCGATCTCGAACTTCAGCTCGTTGGGTGGATTGAGCGCGAGTTGCAGCGATTGATTGAGCGAGATGGTGCCGAGCAGGTTGCGATTCATCGGCGTGAGCACCTGAATGTCGCGGATGGGATCGAGGCCGTACTTGGCGGCCAAGCGCGTATGGACCAGCTCGACGAGCGTGTGCTTGATCTCCTCCGGCTCGCTGGCGGTGAGGAAAAAGAAATCGCTACTGCGCGAAGGCTTCAGATCGGGCACCTGCCCGCGATTGATCGCATGGGCACTGGTGATGATGCGGCTGCTCGCGGCCTGGCGGAAGATCTCGGTGAGCTTCACGCACGGCACCTTGTCACTGGCGATCAAGTCATGCAGCACCATGCCGGGGCCGACGGAAGGAAGCTGATCGGCATCTCCCACAATGAGCAGATGCGCGCCTTCGGGCAGCGCGGAGAGAAACTGCGCCATCAGCGGGGCATCAATCATCGACGCTTCGTCCACGACAAACAGATCGCCCGCGAGCGGTTTGCCACGATGCCGCCCCCACTGACCTTCGCCTTGGTATTCGAGCAGGCGATGCAGCGTCTTAGCCTCCAGCCCGGTGCTTTCGGTCAAGCGCTTCGCCGCGCGTCCGGTGGGAGCTGCGAGCACGAGTTTGACCTGCTTGCTCTGCAAAATGAGCAGGATGCTGCGCAGGATGGTGGTCTTGCCCACGCCGGGCCCACCGGTGATGATGAGCAAGCGCTGCCGCAGAGCCTCGCGTACCGCGCGCTGCTGGCTATCGGCCAGTTCCTTGCCCGTTTTCTTCATCACCCAGCCGAGCGCGGCGTCTTCGTCGATGCTCGGATAGGCCGCAGGCAGGCTGGCGAGTGACTTCACATTCGCTGCGATGCTTTGCTCCGCTGCGCGCAGGTAGGGCAAGTATAAAAAGGTGCCGTGCCGCTCGATCTGATCACTCGCGATGAGCGCATCAATCTGCGGCGCGATCAACGCCTCCACACCGAGCAATTCAGTCGCCTTTTTGACCACCTCAGTCTCTGGAAGGGAGCAGTGGCCGTTTCCTGCCGCCGTCTCGAGCACATGCAGAATCCCCGCCTTGATACGCTCCGGCGCGTCTTCCGCCACGCCCAGCTGATAAGCGATGTCGTCCGCTGTTTTAAAGCCGATGCCACGGATATCCTGCGCCAGCCGATACGGGTTCTCTTTCAGCACCGCCAGCGCTTCGTCGCCGTAGGTTTTGTAGATGCGCAAAGCCCGCGAGGAACTGATGCCGTGCTGATGCAGGAACAGCATGATGCCGTGAATCGACTTCTGCTTGATCCATGACGCACGGATCTCGATGCGGCGCTTCTTGCCCACGCCTTCCACGTCTTCGAGCTTCTTCGATTCGTTCTCGATGACGTCGAAGACCTTCGGCCCGAACTTCTCGACCATCCGCTTGGCATACTTCGGCCCGATGCCCTCGATCAAGCCGCTGCCAAGGTAGCGCTCGATCCCGGCCAGTGAATCCGGCCGCCGGAGCTTCAGCGCATCTGCCTTAAACTGCGGCCCAAAATCTCGGTTCGGCTCCCACACACCCCGCGCTTCAAACTCTTCACCGGCGACCACTCGCGGCGCTTTACCGATCAAGCTCACGACATCGCGCCGCCCTTCTGGCACGATCTTTAGGATGCAGTAGCCATTGTCCTCATTGTGAAACACCACGCGATCCACGAGTCCACGCAGGACTTCGGGTTTGGGGGTGTTTCGTGGGGCTGGCATGGGGGTAGGCTAGCACTGCGGAAATCCGATTGCCAGCGCCAGCGCCTACATGCTAATTCACATTATGTTTAGAACAGCGATTCCCTTTGGCTATCTGTTCATAGCGGTCGCACTTTTCGGCCTTTTGATCGTGGGCTTGACATGCTTTGTCATTGGCTGGCGCACCCAAACACGTCCGCTCCAAATGATAGGTGCCGGGTTATCTTTCGCAGTCGTCGGAATGATAGCTGTGGATATGATCATGGACTCCCTGCTGGAATGGAACCCGCTGGTTCGAAATGATGCTACGGTAATTGGAACTTGGTCCGGCGAGCGGAGCATGTGGAAGGATCTGGCTGAAACCATCACGCTTCGCGCGGACCACACATACGAGTATCATTCGGACGAAGAGAGATTTAGTGGGAAATGGGATCGCAATGACTGGAACCTCCACATCACGGCCGAGGGCGGCTTCGATTCAATGATGCGCTTTATCGAGTACTCAGGCGAGCTCAGGCTCCTCCACCACCCGCCAGATGACCCGGACACCTGGGATGGTGACCTGGGTTTGAAGCGAGTTCTGCCGGGAGCCGCCAGACTTAAGTAGTCAAGTTGGAGAAGCGCACGAGGCTCTTGCTCCGTATCCTCACCCGTGATGCCTCGTGCGGAACTCCTTCGGAGTCATGCCGGTGCGTTTGCGGAACTGCTGGGTGAAAGCGCTTTGATCGCAAAAGCCGTGATCGAGGGCGATTTGGATGATGGGTGTGGATGTCTTGGCCAGAGCCTCGGCGGCGGATTGGATGCGTGTGCGCAGCAGCAGTTCGTAGGGGCTGAGGCCGAGGGCGGCACGGAGCTTGCGGTGCAGGTGACGCTCGGAGACTCCGGCAGCGCGGGCGAGTTCGGCCGTGGTGACGACCTGCTGACAGTGCTTGCGGGCGTATTGGATGGCGGCGGTCACCTCGCGCACATCGTGCTGGCGCATGCGGTCTTCATCGCGCCGCGTGATGCCCATGACGCCGATGACCTTGCCGCGCTTGTCGAGCACGGGCAGCTTGGTGCAGAGGAACCAGCTCAGGTTGTGCTGCTCGTCATACCAGACTTCGAGGCGGTTGATGAGCGGCTTGCCACTGCGAATGACCTTCTGGTCGTCCTCCCGGTAGGCCTTGGCAACTTCAGGCGGGAAGAACTTTTCGTCCATCGCGCCGATGAGCTCGCGCTCACTCTTGATGCCGAAGCGTTCATACGTGGCGCTATTCGCCGCGATGTGTCGTCCCTCGTCGTCCTTCATGAAGAAGAACACGCCCGGCATGTGCTCGAAGATGGCCCGCACTCCTTGCGGATCGGCGATCCGGTCGAAAAAATCGGCTTGGAGGCGGGGCAGCGTCATGGCCGAATTTTAACAAAAATTGGCAGTCTGTCACCAAAGGAACGAAGGGTGGCGGAAGTATGTAAATGGCGATATTTCAACCCCTGTCCGTCATGCACCTCCGATTCCTTTCCTTACTCGCCTTCGCTGGCACTGCTGCCTTCGCGCAGACGAAACCAACTTACACCTTCCCCGTCAAGGCGCTGACCGCCGAGGAGGAGCTGAAAACGATCCAGTTGCCAAATGGCTACTCACTGGAGCTGGTTCTGAGTGATCCGATCATCAAGGAGCCGACGGCCATCGCCTTCGACGGCAACGGCAAGATGTACATCGTCGAAATGCGCACCTATATGCAGGACATCGACGGCACGGACGAGCTGACGCCGAAGAGCCGCATCTCGCTGCATGAATCAACCAAGGGCGACGGCGTGTTCGACAAACATAGCGTTTATCTCGACAACATCCTCCTGCCCCGCATGGTCCTGCCGCTAGATGACCGCGTGCTGGTCGGCATCACGGATACCAATGACATCACGCTGCATCGCGATGCGAATGGCGACGGCGTGGCCGATGAGCAATCGCCCTGGTATGTGGGTGGTCCACGTGGCGGCAACATGGAGCATCAGCCCAGCGGCCTCGTGTGGGGTCTGGACAACTGGATTTACACGACCTACAACGGCTATCGCCTGCGCTGGAATGGCAAGGACGCCCCGCTCAAAGAAAACACCGCTCCAAACGGCGGCCAGTGGGGTCTGGCACAGGATGACTACGGCAAGATGTGGTGGAGCAATGCCGGTGGCGAAAAGGGCCTCTGGAATTACCAGGCACCGATCCTCTACGCCGCGATCAACGTGCCGCAGCAGAAGAGCGATAAGTTTGACACCGTGTGGCCCATCGTCGCACTGGGCGATTTCCAGGGTGGCCCTGGCCGCTTCCATTCGCCGGAAGACCTGCGCTTGAACCACTTCACCGGCTGCGCCGGACAGACGATCTATCGCGGCGACCGGCTGCCCAAGGAACTGTATGGCAATGCTTTCCTCCCCGAGCCGGTGGGTCGCCTCATCCGCCGTTCCATCGTCGAAGTAAAAGATGGCATCACCACCGTGACCAACCCGTATGAGGCGGAGATGAGCGAGTTCATCCGCAGCAGTGACCCGAACTTCCGCCCGCTGAACATGACCACCGGCCCCGATGGCTGTCTGTACATTGTCGATGCCTATCGCGGCATCATCCAGGAAGGCAACTGGGTCAAGCCGGGCAGCTTCCTGCGCGGCGCCATCGAGCCTACCGGCATGCAGCACGTCACTGGCCATGGCCGCGTGTGGCGTCTCGTCCACAAGGACTTCAAACCCGGCCCGCAGCCGAAGATGATTGGCGCGACGTCCGCAGAACTCGTCGCGAACCTCACGCACCCGAACGGCTTCTGGCGCGACACCGCGCAGCGCATGCTCGTGGTGAAGAACGACAAATCCGTGGTGCCCGCTCTCATCGAGATGGCCACGAAGAATGACAACCATCTCGCTCGCCTGCACGCGCTGTGGACGCTCGAAGGTCTCGATGCCATCACGCCTGACATCATCCACACCGCGATGAAGGATGAGCACCCGCAGCTCCGCGCCAATGCCATCCGCGTGGCTGAATCCCTGCTGAAGAAAGGCGACACCGCCTTGATCGCCGACATCAAAGCCCTGCGTGCCGACAAAGACCCGACCGTCGTGCTGCAAACGCTCTACACCAGCCGCCTTTTCAACTGGCCGAACTGGAAGCTCGAAGCGCAGATGGCGCTCATGACTTCTCCCAGCGTCGGCGTGAAGGAAATTGGCGCGCAGTTGCTCGTCGAGGCCCCGAAAATCAGCGGCAGTTTCACCAAGGATGAGAAGAAGCAATTGGAGCGCGGCCAGGAAATCTTCCGCTCGCTGTGCTTCGCCTGCCACGGTTTCGACGGTAATGGCATGCCAATCGCCGGACGCGAAGGTGCCACGCTTGCGCCGCCGCTCGCCGGTTCCAAAACGGCGGTGCAGGGAGACGCCATCGTGCGCGTGATGATGAACGGCCTCACCGGCCCGATCAATGGCAAGACCTACGAGGCGCAGATGGTTCCCATGGCTACGAATAACGACCAGTGGATCGCCGATGTCACCAGCTACATCCGCAAGGCCTTCGGCAACAACGGCAAACTCGTTGAGAAGAAGCAAGTCGCCGCACTGCGCAAGGAACTCTCCAAGCGCATCACGCCTTGGAGCATCGAAGAGCTGCAGGCCCTCTACCCGCAGCCGCTGAAAAACCGCAGCGCGTGGAAGCTTACCGCCAGCCATGGCACAAAGGATGTCGACAAGGCTGTCGATGGCGACCTCGCCTCCCGCTGGGACAGTCATGGTTCCCAAGCCCCCGACATGTGGTTCCAGATCGACCTTCCCGAAGCCACCGACATCTCTGGTCTCGTGCTCGACACCGGCAAATCCCACAACGACTACCCACGCCAGTACAAGATCGAGCTCTCACTCAACGGCACCGAATGGGAGAAGCCCGTCCTCCAAGGCAAAGGCGAGGCTGGATCTGCGGAATACCTCTTCCCCAAACCCGCCAAGGCCAAATCCATCCGCATCTCTCAGACCGGCGAGGCGAAGGGAACCTACTGGTCCATTCATGAGCTGGAAGTGCTGGGCGTGGTGAAGTGAGCTTGATCACTGCGTGTTGAAGAAGTGCCGTCCTGTGGCACCTGCTGCGGTTGCATGATCGACCTCCCAATAGATGTCTTCCATGATCGCGGCAGGCGCAGGGAATGCGCTCGCTTTTGCATGGGCCGCCGCGTCTTTGGCTTCTGCAAAGGCGTCCGCTCTGATTCGACTCAGGCCATATTGATCCAACAAGTTCTCTCTCCACAATTGCGTGATCCATAGATCCAGCGGGTCGTGGTTCTCTCTCCGCTCCTCGACTTCCTGTTTGGTGCGGTAACGAAACTTGTTGGCATCCGCGACGGAAAACCCTTCAAACCGATAGGTCGCAATCTCCAAAACGGTGGGGCGTCGGTCGCGATAGGCGCGCTCGATGGCTGGCTGGAGTTTGGCGCGGAGTTCATACACATGGTCGCCATTGATGAGATCCCACTCGATGTTGTAGCCTGCCGCACGCTGGGCCAGTGAGCCGTTGATGGCTGAGGAACGGCGCACGGAGGTGCCCATGGCATAGCCATTATTCTCGATCAGGTAGATCACTGGCAGGCTAAACAGCGAGGCGAGATTCAGTGATTAGACTTGTTACCGGATAATTAAGATAAGTTAATCGAGTTGGGTGGCGTACGTGGTGAATGCTGCAATTCACTCGGATTATCAAGGACGCACGAACCCTCAAAGCCCTCATTG
>TBL_comb48_EPIDRAFT_1002573_pt1 | contig 12586 bp, 11 predicted proteins | sample TroBogEpilimnion_37_FD_10681 | JGI IMG/M metagenome (IMG submission 10681)
CAGGGGTTCGCAATCCAAGTTTAGCAGTCATTCTTGTAGGTTCTGATCCTGCATCGTCAATCTATGTCAGAAATAAACGTTTAGCTTGTGAAAAAATTGGTGTGAAATCGATTGCTTATGATCTACCAAATACTACATCCGAAAAAGAGCTGATCACACTTATTGAGACATTAAACAATGACGCTAATGTCGATGGCATCTTAGTGCAATCTCCTTTACCAAGCCACATTAATAATGATGTTATTTTTGAGACTATTTCACCTCATAAAGATGTCGATGGCTTTCACCCAAAGAATATTGGTCTATTAGCCGTAAGGCAGCCTCAATTAAGATCATGCACGCCTTATGGTGTGATGAAGCTCATTGAAGCCACTCAACTTCCCACGCGAGGACTTGATGCGGTCGTGGTTGGTGCATCTAATCATGTCGGTCGCCCCATGGGCTTAGAGCTTCTCCTAGCAGGCTGTACTGTGACAATATGTCATCGCCATACTCAACATCTTCAACAAAAAATTGAATTAGCAGATATCGTTGTTGCAGCAGTGGGTATACCTGGCCTTATTAAAGGTAGCTGGATTAAACCAGGTGCTATTGTGATTGATATTGGTATTAGTAGGCTTGATGATGGAAAGATAGTGGGAGATGTTGAATTTGATATTGCTAAATCAAGAGCCGGTTTTATTACGCCTGTTCCAGGGGGGGTCGGTCCTATGACGGTGGCCACATTAATGGAAAATACGCTTCTCGCACAAAAGCTATCCACCCCTTAAATAGGCCTAAAAATACCTCAATTACATCTTGCTTTCATAGTCGATCAGTGTAAACTTTCGCGATTATTTTCATTTGTTTTTACTTTAGGATTAAAAAATGGCAGTTAAAAAAGTAGTAGCTAAGAAAAAGGCTCCAGTTAAAAAAGTTGTAGTCAAGAAAAAACCAGTAGCTAAAAAAGTGGTTGCTAAGAAAGTAGCTCCTAAAAAGGTTGTAGTTAAAAAAGTAGTAGCTAAGAAAAAGGCTCCAGTTAAAAAAGTTGTAGTCAAGAAAAAACCAGTAGCTAAAAAAGTGGTTGCTAAGAAAGTAGCTCCTAAAAAGGTTGTAGTTAAAAAAGTTGCTGCTAAGAAACCTATTCCTGCAAAAATTGTTCCGCTCAAATCTAAAGTTAGTAGCTCTTCTCAAAAAGGGTTAAAACAATTCAGAGCTTATGAAGCTAAAAAAGGCGAAAGCTATATGAGTAAAAGCCAACTTAATCATTTCAGGACGATTCTTAACGAATGGAAAACAGAACTTAGTCAGGATATAGATCGAACGGTTCATACGATGCAAGATGAACTCACTTCATATGCAGACCCTAATGACCGTGCAAGTCAAGAATCTGATATGGCGCTTGAACTTAGAAATCGCGATCGTGAACGTAAACTTATCAAAAAAATTGATGAGACTTTAAGAAATATCGAAAGTCAGGATTATGGATACTGCACAGGCTGTGGCGAAGAAATTGGTTTAAAACGTTTAGAAGCGCGTCCTACTGCAACCCTTTGTATTGATTGCAAAACGCTTGATGAGATCCGCGAAAAACAAATGGCGGGATAATCAATTTTTTGAAATAAAAAAACCCGGGAATTCCCGGGTTTTTTGTTGTCTTAAATTTCTTTAAAACGATTAGTCTTCTTTTTTGCTTTCAGATTTTTCTTCAGCAGGAGGAGGTTCGATCAATGCTTTTGCACTTACGCGAACACGACCTTTGTCATCTACTTCAATGACTTGTACCTTAACTTTCTGTCCTTCAGACAAGAAATCAGTCACTGCATTGACACGTTGATGTGCAATTTGTGAAATATGAAGTAAACCATCTTTACCAGGAAGAAGAGATACAATCGCGCCAAAGTCTAACATCTTAATTACGGTACCTTCGTAGATTTGACCTACTTCGATCTCGGCTGTGATTTCTAAAATACGACGTTTAGCTTCTTCACCTTGCAAGCCATCGACACAAGCAATTTTGATTGTGCCATCATCTTCGATGTCAATTGTCGCGCCTGTTTCTTCAGTTAAAGCTTTAATGACTGATCCGCCCTTTACCAATCACTTCACGAATTTTATCTGGATGAATTTTCACAGTAATAATTCTTGGTGCAAATGTAGATAGTTCTTGACGACTACCTTTCATTTCTTTTTTCATGATCGCTAAAATATGTTCACGTCCTTCTTTAGCCTGGCTTAATGCCACTTGCATAATTTCAGTCGTGATACCTGTGATCTTGATGTCCATTTGAAGTGCTGTAATACCATCTTCAGTACCCGCCACTTTAAAGTCCATATCACCTAAGTGATCTTCGTCACCTAAGATATCTGTTAGCACAGCAACACGATTACCTTCTTTAATGAGGCCCATCGCAATACCTGCGACATGGGCTTTAATCGGAACACCTGCATCCATTAAAGCTAGACAACCGCCACAAACTGATGCCATAGAGCTTGAACCATTGGATTCTGTAATTTCAGAAACAACACGCATCGTGTAACTAAAATCTTCTTTAGAAGGTAATACCGCAATCAATGCGCGTTTAGCGAGTCGGCCGTGGCCAATTTCACGACGCTTAGGTGTACCTACACGACCTGTTTCACCAGTGGCATAAGGAGGCATGTTGTAATGAAGCATGAAGCGATCTGAATACTCACCTTGAAGCGCATCAATGGATTGCTCATCGCGGCCTGTGCCTAATGTTGCTACCACTAGCGCTTGTGTTTCACCGCGAGTGAATAATGCTGAACCATGTGTTCTTGGAAGAACGCTTGATCTAATCGCAATCGGTCGGACTGTACGAGTATCTCGACCATCGATACGTGGTTCGCCATCTAAAATTTGTGTACGAACTGTTTTAGCTTCTAAATTAAAAAATTCATTTTTAATTTTGTTTGTTTCGATCGTGTCTGTATCTTCAGTAATCAATTCAGCAAATACTTTATTTTTAATTTCTTCTAGTTTTGCTGAGCGATCACCTTTTGATTTAATTTGAAATGCAGCGTGGACATCTTTTGCTGCTAAATCATGAATCTTCTTAATAAGCGCTTTATCTGGTTCTGGAGCAACCCAATCCCATGGCTCTTTGCCTACTTCTTTAGCTAACTCATTAATCATTTTAATCACTGCTTGCATTTCTTTGTGGCCATGAAGCACTGCACCTAACATCACGCTTTCAGGTAATTCTTTTGCTTCTGATTCCACCATCAATACCGCTGAATCTGTTGCCGCAACCACGAGATCAAGTTCACTTTCTTTTAATTGTGAAGCTGTCGGATTAGTGATGTATTTTTCGTTAATGTAACCTACGCGCGCTGCACCAATCGGTCCATAAAATGGAATACCAGAAATAGCTAACGCCGCTGAAGCGCCAATGATTGCTGGAATATCAGAATCAATTTCGCTGTCAGATGAAACGACCATCGCCACGATTTGAATTTCGTTGTAAAAACTTTCTGGAAATAGAGGACGTAATGGACGATCAATTAAACGTGAAGTAAGTGTCTCTTTTTCACTTGGACGTCCTTCCCTTTTAAAAAAACCGCCAGGAATTTTACCTGCCGCGTATGTTTTTTCTTGATAATCAACTGTAAGAGGGAAGAAATCTTGACCTTCTTTAACATCGTGTTTGCCCACGACCGTCACTAACACTGCTGTATCACCATAACTTACTAATACTGCGCCATCTGCTTGTCTTGCTATTTCACCTGTTTCAAGTGTTAAGGTGTGCGCACCAAATTGAATACTTTTCTTAATTGCTTTAAACATAATTTACCCTTTTCTTTTTTCATCCGTTATTCACTTCTTAATAACGAATACATTAACTAACATTTAACATCCAATAAAAAAGCCGACGCATCTTCCTTTAAAGAAGGATTGCAATCGGCTTCAAAACTTACGAATCAATAAATCTCTTAAACTAATTAATTTAAATAGTTAAAAAATTATTTACGTAAACCAAGACGCTCAATCAATGATTGATAGCGACCTAAATTCTTACCTTTAAGGTAATCTAATAATTTTCTGCGTTGACTTACAAGTGCTAAAAGTCCACGACGTGAGTGGTGATCTTTTGCATTGGTTTTGAAATGTTCTGTTAAATAACCAATACGACTTGTGATAAGTGCAACTTGCACTTCTGGGGATCCTGTATCGTTCTTTGCCTGTTGATATTCACTTACAACTTTGGCTCTTTCTGCTGCTGTTGATGCCATTTAATCTTCTCTCCTCATTCAGAACCGCGTATTTTAATTGTATTCTTTTGATTTAACAATATGTTTTTTATAATATATTTGCGATTAAGCGCTTAGGAAAAAGGTGTCCCTGGAGGTCGGGCTGACCTACTCCTACAAATTGGTCTGATGCACTATATAAGCGCACTTCTTTATCATTTTTACTAATAAAATCAATGCTTTGCCCTTTTTTAATCGCTTCTGTTTCAGCTACGGTTAATTCGACCGATAATAAACCTTCAAGTAAGGCATCGATGGGCATAAGTGCTTTTTCTCGAGACGCCATAGACATACCTTCAAGTGCTTCGATCGTTAACGCTTCTGATAATTGAAAATTACCCGTTTGGGTCCGTTCTAAACCCTTTAAATGGGCGCCACATCCTAATGTCTGCCCAATATCTTCTGCCAAAGTTCTAATGTAAGTACCTTTACTGCAAAGAACTTCAATTGTGAGGATGCTCTCTTCAATTTTTATAAGCTTGATGTCGTAAATTTTGATTTGTCGAGATTTGCGCTCAATTTCAATACCCTCTCTTGCATATTCATAAAGAGGTTTTCCTTCAAATTTCAACGCAGAATACATAGGTGGTATCTGTGTAATATCACCTATAAATTTTTTTAATGTGTCTTTTAATTGGGCTTCATTTAATACAACTTCTTTTTCTGAAACCACTTCTCCTTCTTGGTCTCCTGTCGTAGTGGTGATGCCTAATTGAATCGTTGCGATATAACTTTTATTAGCATCAAGAAGACGATGAGAGAATTTTGTAGCTTCACCTAAACAAATAGGCAGAAGTCCTGAAGCCATTGGATCAAGGGTACCGGTGTGTCCTGCTTTTTTTGCATTAAACAACCATTGAATTTTTTTTAAGGCTTGATTTGAAGAAAATCCAAGCGGCTTATCGAGCAGAAAGACCCCATCAATCTCGCGCTTCATAGACTTCTTTTGCATGGAAATAAATTATTGAGGAGGAAGTGCGTCTTTAATGAGTTGTGAAATTTTCATACCCTCATCAATGGACGTATCGTACACAAAATGAAGTTGCGGTATGCCGCGTGTTGCCATGCGCTTTGATAATTGGGCACGCAGATATCCTGTTGAGCGCTCAAGGCCTTGCATGATCAAAGGGTCATTTGTAGGAGATGTAAAATATATTTTAGCGTGGAGTAAATCAGGGGTGACTTGAACTTCAGTAATCGTCAGCATGCCTACGGCAGGGTCTTTGAGTTCTGACTGAATAAGTTCTGCGAGTTCTCGCTTAATTTGCTCTGAAATGCGATCACTTCTCGCATAGGATCGATTCACCATGGTTAAAGCTTACGCGCAACCTCAACCACTTCGAATACTTCGAGCATATCGCCCACTTCAATTTCATTAAAGTTTTTAATAGAGAGTCCGCATTCAAAATTATTTTTAACTTCTTTGACGTCATCTTTGAAACGTTTCAATGAGTCGAGTTCGCCTGAATGAATCACAACGTTATTTCTTAAGACGCGTACCATTGAGTTTCTTCGAATCACGCCATCTTGAACGTAACAACCGGCGATCGAACCCACTTTAGAAATTTTGAATACTTCGCGAATTTCAACCATACCAATGACGCTTTCTTTTTGCTCAGGTGATAATAATCCACCAAGCGCTGCTTTCACCTGATCCACAGCTTCATAAATAATACTGTAATAGTGAACATCAACTTCGAGTGAATCGATGAGTTTACGAGCGCCTGCTTCTGCTCTTACGTTAAAGGCAATCAAAATTGCTTTTGATGCGCTTGCTAAGTTCACATCAGATTCCGTAACGGCACCAACACCCATGTGAATCACATTTACTTTAACTTCATCCGTTGATAATTTTTGGAGTGATGTGGATAACGCTTCGTATGAACCTTGCACATCAGATTTAATAATGAGTGGTAACACTTTGACGCTACCCTCAGCCATTTGATCAAATATATTTTCAAGTTTGGCAGCTTGTTGTTTTGCTAATTTCACATCTCTGAATTTACCTTGACGGAATAAAGCAATTTCTCGGGCTTTGCGTTCATCATTTAATACCACGACCTCTTCGCCTGCATTCGGCACATCTGCGAGACCTAATACTTCAACAGGAATCGAAGGTCCTGCTTCCTTAATTTCTTTACCTGTTTCATCGAGCATCGCACGAATACGACCAAAAGCTGATCCTGCTAATAATGTATCGCCGCGTTTTAATGTACCTGATTGAATAAGAATAGTTGCCACAGGGCCACGGCCTTTATCTAAACGGCCTTCAATCACGATACCTTTAGCTGGTGTATTTTTAGGTGCCTTGAGCTCTAACACTTCAGCTTGAAGAAGCACTGACTCAAGCAATTTATCAATACCTTGTCCTGATTTTGCTGAGACCTCCACAAACATGGTGTCGCCACCAAAATCTTCAGGCACCACTTCTTGCGCTACGAGTTCCATTTTTACGCGTTCAGGTGCTGCTTCAGGTTTATCAATTTTATTAATTGCAACCACTAAAGGCACATTACCCGCTTTTGCATGATGAATCGCTTCAATGGTTTGTGGCATGACGCCGTCATCTGCTGCCACCACTAAAATCACAATGTCAGTAGCCTTAGCACCGCGAGCACGCATTGCCGTAAACGCTTCATGGCCTGGTGTATCTAAAAAAGTCACCATGCCGCGTGGTGTTTCCACGTGGTACGCACCAATATGTTGTGTAATGCCGCCTGCTTCGCCAGAAGCTACACGCGTTGTTCTAATGTAATCCAGGAGTGATGTTTTACCGTGGTCCACGTGACCCATCACAGTCACGACTGGAGGACGTGTTTCTAAAATAGCTTCTACCGTTGAGTCTTCATCAATCAGCGCTTCAGGATCGTTATCTAAAGCTGCGATCGCGTTATGTCCCATTTCACTTACCACAATCATTCCAGTATCTTGATCTAGAATTTGATTGATTGTCACCATCATGCCCATATTCATAAGCACTTTAATGACTTCGGTTGCTTTCACTGACATCTTATGTGCTAAGTCAGCCACTGAAATTGTTTCTGGTACGTGAATATCTCGAATAATCGGTTCGGTAGGGGCTACAAACGTTGACTCTTCATTTTCTTCGCGATGTTTTGATTTTGATTTAGGTGAGCGCCATCCTGAAGCAGCGCTAGAATCACCGCGGCCTTTCAGTGTGCGTTTTTTAAATTCGCGATCAGACCAATCCTTCTCGCTCTTATCAACTTGTTTTTCTTTGCCTTCCACTTTAACGCCAGCTTTAGAAGCCGGGCGATGAAGTGTGCCTTCACTTAATTTAGCTGCTGGTGCTGCGTTTGCTTTTGCAACCGCTTCTTGTTTTTTTCTAACGTCTTCAGCTTGCGCTGCAGCAAGTGCTGCATGACGCTTTGCTTCATCTTCTCTTATTGATAACTCGTCTTCACCAAGCACATGCCCTTTTGCTTTTGGTGCCGCAACTGATTCAATAGGCTTAAGTTCTTCTATAGGTGTGTCAACAGGTTGCCCATCTTCACGTCTCACGAGCACACGTTTTTTACGCACTTCAACTTGAATGGTACGAGCGCGTCCTGTGCTATCTGTTTTTTTAATCTCTTTATTTTGCTTATGCGTTAAAGTGATTTTATTTTTTGGTGTTTGAGATTGGCCGTGTTCCTTGCGAAGATAATCAAGAAGTGCTGATTTATCTACTTCGGTTAATGAATCTTCTGCTGCTGATTTATTTACGCCAGCACTTTTAAGCTGTTCGATTAATAAATCAACAGGTAATCCCAATTCCTCAGCAAATTTAGTGACAGTTGATTGTCCCATTTAGTACCTCATAATATTCATCGTAGGGTGTATATGCCTTTAAACAAACCAAGGCGCTCTAGCAGTCATAATTAACTGTTTCGCACGCTCTTCGTCCATCGCAGTCATTTCAACCAATTCATCTACAGCAAGATCTGCAAGATCTTCCATTTTCGAAATACCTTTTGATGCAAGAAGATTAGCTGTCGCATCATCCATGCCTTCCATCGTGAGTAAATCTTCTGCTGCTTCTTCAACTTTTTCTTCTTTAGCAATCGCCTCAGTAAGAAGAGCCGCTCTCGCACGTGAACGAAGTTCATTCACCGTGTCTTCATCGAACGCCTCGATCTCAACCATCTCTTGTAATGGCACGTAAGCAATTTCTTCTAATGTACTAAATCCTTCTTGCACAAGAATGTCAGCTACATCTTCATCCACGTCAAGTTTCGCCATGAATAATTGACTTGTACTTGCATACTCTTCTTCATTTTTCTTAGAAGATTCTTCTTCCGTCAGAATATTAATATTCCAACCTGTGAGTTCAGATGCAAGACGAACGTTTTGACCATTTCGTCCAATCGCTTGTGCTAAATTTTCTTCATTCACCACAACATCCATACTGTGTTTTTCTTCATCAACGACAATACTTGAAACTTCAGCAGGTGCCATAGCATTAATTACAAACTGTGCTGGCTCCATAGACCATAAAACAATATCGACACGCTCACCTGCAAGTTCACCTGTCACTGCTTGAACTCTTGATCCACGCATACCCACGCATGTACCTACCGGATCAATTCTTTGATCATTTGCTTTGACAGCAATTTTTGAACGTAAGCCTGGATCACGAGAGGCTGATTTAATTTCTAATAAGCCTTCTTCAATTTCAGGCACTTCAAGTTCAAATAAACGAACAAGAAATTCAGGTGCCGTTCTAGATAAAATGAGTTGAGGTCCACGATGGCTTCTTTCAACGCTTGTAAGATAAGCTCTCACGCGGTCACCAATACGTAAATTTTCTTTAGGGATCATTTGATCGCGCGGAAGCACAGCTTCAATACGGCCCACTTCAATAATGCCATTGCCACGATCCATACGTTTAATCACGCCTGTCACTAACTTTTCATTACGGCCTAAAAAGTCTTCTAAAATTTGCTCTCTTTCGGCTTCACGTACTTTTTGTAAGATCACTTGCTTTGCAGCTTGTGCGCCAATGCGTCCAAATTCAATAGATTCTAAAGGCACTTCGATCGTATCGTTTTCAGCTTTACCTTCTGCACGAGGATCAGTCAGAGATATCTGAGCATCTTCATTTTCAATGAGTTCATCATTCAAAATGGTCCAACGTCTAAAAGATTTATATTCGCCCGTATCGCGATTGATTTCTACGCGCACATCAATATCTTCTGTATTTTTTTTCTTTGTAGCAGAAGCCAAAGCTGATTCAAGCGCTTCAAAGACCACGTCTTTGTTTACATTTTTTTCATGGGCTAAAGCATCTACTAATAATAAAATCTCGCGACTCATTTCAATCTCCGCAACTCATTCTCTAACGTTTAAATTCTGGGCTCAATCGCGCTTTATCAATATTTGATAAAGCAAAACGATAAAGCTCACCCTCGCACATCAACAGTACAGTGTCTTTTTCTGTTCCATCAATGGTGCCTAAAAAATTTTTACGCGTATCTAAAGGCATTCTTAACTTCACAGAAGCTCGCTCACCTTTGAAGCGTTCAAAATCAGCTAATTTCTTTAACACGCGATCCATACCAGGGGATGAAACCTCTAGTCGGTCGTAATCTAAATCCTGCTCTACGGTAAATACGTGACCTAAGTGGTTGCTCACCAAAGTGCAATCATCAATCGTCACTGAATCAGGCTTATCAATATAAACACGCAAAAGCTTTCCTCGATTTGAAATCTCCAAATCAACCAACTCGTATCCGAGCTGCTGCACGGTCTTTTCAATTAATGTTTCAAGCTTTTCCATCTAAGGCTGATTTCCTAAAATTACCCAAGTTGCAGAAACAAAAAATGGGCCTAAAGCCCATCAATATTTTCATGCCGAATTATATCAATAAATTCAGATAATTGAAATCAAAACTTCATTAAAAATCAATACGATCCATCACATTAAAGCACTTTAATCTTGGCAAATTTTCGTTTGCCCACTTGAGCCACAAACTCACTATTTTTAGAGATCATTTTTTTGCCGTCTTCAAGACGCTCACCGTCAATTTTAATACCGCCGCCCTCAATAAGACGCATGCCTTCTGAAGTGCTTGCCACAAGTGCCGCCTCTTTAAGGAGCTGCAAAATGCCTATCGCATCGGCTTGAATCGTGATGTTTACTTCAGGCACATTCTCTGGGATGCCACCCTTAGAACGTGTTTGAAAATTATCTAGCGCTTCGATAGCAGCCTCTTTTGAATGAAAGCGCGCGACAATTTCTTGAGCAAAAGTAACTTTAATATCGCGAGGATTTTGGCCTGCTTTAACACTTGCTTTCCAACCTTCGATTTCATCCAAAGATGCAAAAGAAAGTAGCTCAATATATCGCCACATTAATTCATCTGAAATCGACATAATTTTTGCAAAAATAATCTCAGGTGCTTCATTAATACCTATGTAATTGCCTAGTGATTTAGACATTTTTTGCACACCATCTAAACCTTCGAGAAGCGGCATCGTAATGACACATTGCGGAGATTGGCCAGATTGCTTTTGTAATTCGCGACCCATTAATAAATTAAATTTTTGATCCGTACCGCCTAATTCCACATCTGCTTTTAATGCCACAGAGTCATAGCCTTGAAGAAGGGGGTATAAAAATTCATGGATAGCGATAGGTTGATTAGCTTTATATCGCTTACTAAAATCATCGCGCTCTAACATTCGAGCGACCGTATGGCTTGCAGCTAATTTCAACATACCAGCTGCTCCCAGATCGGTGAGCCATGTTGAATTAAAAACGACTTCGGTTTGATCGCGCTTTAATATTTTAAAAACTTGCTCAGCATAACTCTCGGCATTTTTTTTAACTTCGTCTTGAGATAAAGGTGGTCGTGTCGCGCTTTTACCTGTGGGGTCGCCAATCATGCCCGTGAAGTCGCCAATTAAAAATAAAACGTGATGACCTAAATCTTGAAATTGTCTAAGTTTATTTAATAGAACGGTATGGCCTAAATGAAGATCTGGGGCCGTAGGATCAAAGCCAGCTTTGACTCTTAAAGGTTTTCCTTTTTTGAGTTTTTCAAGAAGCTCTTCTTCTAGAAGAATCTCTTCAGCACCTCTTTTAATGAGCGCTAATGCTTGATTGATTTCAGTAGCCACAAATATTTCCGAATGGTTTTATTGAAGTTTAATAATTGCCATCATTTTAGCCTAAATTATTTTACCAATATGGAAAATAGCGGAAATAAAACATTTACAATCTTACACATGAATGAATTATTTATAGGTCTTATGTCCGGCACCAGCCTTGATGGTATGGATGCAGTGCTTGTCAATTTTGGTGAAAAACCTCAAGACATCAAAATTATGGGTCATAGTTATGTGCCCTATGAAGACACACTTAAAGAGGCTTTATTAAGACTTCACTCACCTAATACTAATGAGCTTGAAGAAAGTCTCATCATAGGCAACACCGTAAGTAAAAAAGCCTATGAAGCAATTGAAGCTTTGCTTAAAAAAACAAACATCGGATCCAAAGATATCAAAGCCATCGGATTTCATGGGCAAACTATTCGGCATCAACCTCAAAAAGGCTTCACCTTGCAGATTGGAAATCCTGCACTTTTAGCTGAGCTTTCCAATATCAATGTCATTGCTGATTTTAGAAGTCGAGATGTTGCAGCAAGTGGGCAAGGCGCTCCATTGGTGCCTGCATTTCATCATGAAATTTTTTCACACCCAACGACTTATCGTGCAATTTTGAATATTGGCGGAATTGCTAATATCACCCTACTAAATCCTAAAACTTCTGTGTCAGGTTTTGATACCGGCCCTGGTAATCTTTTATTAGATCAATGGAGTAAGGCACATCTTCATCAAGCATTCGATGAGAATGGTGCATGGGCCAAAGAAGGTAAAGTTATCGAAACACTCCTTGATGCATTTTTTAAAGATGCTTATTTTGAAAAAACTGCGCCCAAAAGTACGGGTCGAGATCATTTCAATGAAGCGTGGCTTAATAAACACTTACAAAAATCTTACTCAACACAAGATATTCAAAGAACGCTTTTGGAACTTACGGCATTAAGCATTGCAAAAGCAATAGATTCTCATGATGCAAATATTACTGAAATTTATTTATGTGGCGGTGGTGCTTTAAATGGTTTCTTGGTTGAACGCTTAAAAACATTAATGCCTAAAACTAATATTCTACTCACTGATGCACTTGGTTTACCAACACAACATGTTGAGGCTGCTGCATTTGCATGGCTTGCAAAACAAACATTATTTTTAAAACCAGGTAACTTACCTGAAGTCACTGGCGCTAAAGGCTTGCGCATTTTAGGTGCACTCTACCCCGCATAAAGATAGC
>TBL_comb48_EPIDRAFT_1002574_pt1 | contig 12585 bp, 18 predicted proteins | sample TroBogEpilimnion_37_FD_10681 | JGI IMG/M metagenome (IMG submission 10681)
AAAAAGCGAAATACCCCAAAGATTAGTGGTCTAAGGGGTATTTCTAATCAACCCAAATAATAAGGATTTGAATTGACTACCTCAGATTGTAAGACTTGTAAGTATTTCTCCAAACAGAGTTATACAGACATGGGACTCTGTAAGAGGTTCCCAGAGCAACAGAATAAGCACTCCACAGATTGGTGTGGGGAGCATTTAGCTATTAAAGAAACCACAATTACATTGCCAAAACCTGACTTAGAAATAGATCAGACAGAAAAGAAAAAACTTGGCAGACCTCCCAAAAATATAGGGGGATAGGCATGATAACTCCATTAAGAGACAGAATAGCTGTCAGACCCAAGGTTAGAAAGCTCTCAGACATTATTATTGTTGAGAACACAGAAAAGTTTAATGAGGGGACTATTTTTGCAATTGGGCCATTGGTTGACCAAGCAAAAGTAGGTGATTTGATTAAATTTGGAAATGGAACTTACTTAGATTTTCCTATTTTCAAAGAGGCTGATGGTCAAGAGTTTCAGATCATCCAAGAGGCAGATATTTGTGCAATATTGGAGGAATAATGGCTAAAACTGGACTTTATGCAAACATCCATAAAAAGCAAGAAAGAATAGCTAGGGAAAAGGCAGAGGGCAAGCCAGTTGAGAAAATGAGAAAGGTTGGCTCCAAGGGTGCACCAACTGCTGAGGCATTTAAACAATCTGCAAAGACCGCAAAGAAATGATTAATACAATCGTATTTGGTTTTATGGATGGCATTATAGGATGTGCTTTATTAATTCTTATTATGTTAATTGCTTATGCAATTACTGAATACAGGAGCAAAAATGACTAAAAAGCACGACAAACCAATAGAGCACAAGACCACTGGGAAGGGCAAGACCTATAACCCAACAGAAAAGGGTGCTGGAATGACAGCCAAAGGCAGAGCTGAATACAATGCAAAGAATGGGTCAAACTTGAAGGCTCCAGCTCCAAACCCCAAAACAAAGAAGGATGAGGGCAGAAAAGCATCTTTCTGTGCAAGGATGGAGGGAGTTGTCAAAAACGCAAAAGGGCCTGCAGAAAGGGCTAAAGCATCACTAAAGAACTGGAACTGTTAACATGCCATTAAAAAAATCCACATCACCCAAAGCATTTAAAGAAAATATCAAAGCAGAGGTAAAGGCTGGGAAACCAGTCAAGCAGGCAGTGGCAATTGCCTATAGTGAAAAAAGAGAGGCTGAAAAAGCCAAGAAAAAGAAATAAAGGAAACACAAATGTTCAATTTCAAACATGAAGTCCAAGATGTAAACCTCATCATTACAGCTCTAGAACACAAAGCTAGAGATATTCAATTGTTAATCCAAAAGTTAACAAAAGAGGCTAATGCTCAATTACCAACACAAGCTCCAGTAGAGGCAGTTGTTGCTAATCCTGAGACACCTCCAAATAACTAAAAGTTATAAATAAATCAAATATATACTTAAATTTACAATATGGGTGCTCCACTAGGTAATATTAATTCATCAAAGGGAAAATTGTTTCAGGAAAAACTGAGGATGATTCTTTCCCAAGAGCCACATAGAGCTAGGCAAGTTGCTGAGGTGTTAATTAGCAAGGCAGAAGAGGGAGAACCTTGGGCAATTAAAGAGCTGATGGATAGGATAGATGGGAAAGCAGTTCAGTCCACAACTCTTGAGGATGCAAGTGGAAATGTCATCATGCCTCATCTTCAGGTCACATTTGTAAAGCCAGATGGAGCAGAGTGAACTTAATCAAGCTATTAAAAAGGCTGAGTTTCCAGTCAAGCTCCAGTGCCTGTTTGAACCCTCTAGATATAAATGCATCTTTGGAGGAAGAGGGTCAGCAAAGTCTTGGTCTGTTGCGAGAGCATTGCTCATCTTGGGTGCAAAGCAAGTCCATAGGATTCTGTGTGCAAGGGAATTCCAGAACTCCATATCTCAATCAGTTCATAAGCTATTAAGTGACCAGATAGTAGAGCTTGGCCTAATTGGGTTTTATGAGATAACCCAATCCTCAATCAAAGGAGCAAATGGAACTGAGTTTTCCTTTGTTGGCCTAAAGAACAATCCACACAATATAAAGTCATACGAAGGGTGTACCATTGTCTGGGTTGAGGAGGCGCAGGCAGTGTCAGCTAGGTCATGGGATATTTTGATCCCAACTATAAGGGCAAAAGACTCAGAGATTTGGATAACCATGAACCCAGAACTGGAGTCAGATGCTACATACCAAAGATTTATCCTCCACAAGCCTGATAATTGCATCACAACCAAAGTCAACTGGTCTGATAATCCTTGGTTTCCAGAAGTCTTAGATCATGAGAGGAGAACTCTTCAGGCCAGAGATCCAGAGGCCTATAACACTGTTTGGGAAGGATTGTGTAGGCAGACTGTGGATGGAGCTGTATTTGCAAGGGAAATGCAAAGTGCTGAGTTGGAGGAAAGAATTACCAAAGTCAGATATGACCCTACCAAGCCAGTTCATGCTGTGTTCGACCTTGGATGGGCAGACTCCACAGCCATTTGGTTTGTGCAGTTCATAGCCCAAGAAATCAGATTTATCAGGTATATTGAGGACAATCAACAGACTGTGAGCCATTATTTGGCTTTGATGCAAACCTTTGGATATGTCTATGACACTTTGTGGTTGCCTCATGATGCTCAGAATAAGACCTTGGCGGCTCAGGGCAGAACCATAGAGGAAATTGTTAGAAATTCAGGGTTCAAGACCAAAATCATCCCAAGAACCAGTATTGCAGACTCAATAAATGCCTCCAGAACCATGTTCAGAAACTGTTTCTTTGACAGAGATAATTGCTATGATGGGTTGCAATGTCTGAGACACTATAGGTATGAAGTTGACCCAGAGACAAAGGCATTTAGTAAAAACCCACTTCATGACCAATATTCACATGGAGCTGATGCTTTCAGAATGGTTGCCTTGGGAGTCCAAGAGACTAGACCAAAAAGACCAAAACAAGTAAACTATGCACCACCACAATCATGGATGGCACTATAAATGGCACTAGATCCTCAAGAAACAGACTATGACCCCATCATTGATGAGGCCAAACAATTTCTAAAGTTTGCAAATGATGCAGACACCATGAACAGACAAGAGGCTTTGGAAGATCTCAAGTTTGCATCTGGGGGGGATCAATGGCCTGTTGACCTACAAAACTCAAGAAACTTAGAGTCCAGACCAGTTTTGACTATTAATAAACTGGATGGCTATTGCAGACAAGTAACTAACCAACAGAGACAGCAAAGGCCAAGGATTAAGGTTCATGCCACAAATACTGTGGAGGACGCGGCAGATGCCAAAGTAGTCCAAGGCATGGTCAGACACATTGAAGTAAATTCCAGTGCAGATAATGCTTATGACAATGCTTATAACTATGCTGTACGCATGGGTTGGGGATATATCAGAGTTGACCATAGATATGTAAGGGAAGATTCTTTTGACCAAGAAATCTACATAGATCCTATTGACAATCCCTTTACTGTTTATATGGATCCCAACTCTATAGCAGTTGATGGCTCAGACCAAGAAAAGTGTCTGATTACATCCATGATGCCTAAATCTGTGTTTAAGCAGATGTATCCAGATGCCCAAGACACTTCCTTTACCTCTAGAGGAACAGGAGACACTCAGTCTGAATGGATTACTAGGGAAGATATTAGGGTTGCAGAATACTTTTACACAGTCAGAGAAAAAGCCAAACTCTATTTATTGAGTGATGGCTCTGCTAGATTTGCAGATTCCAAGGACTTTTTTGAAAAGATTAAGAGATCTGGGCTAGAAATAGTGGATGAAAGGCCAAGTGTCAAAAAGACCATTAAATGGAAAAAACTGACAGCAATTGAGGTCTTGGAGGAGAGAGATTGGCCTGGCTACTACATCCCAATTGTTCCAGTTTATGGAAGGCATGTGGTCATTGGTGACAAGAGGAAAAAGTTTGGAATGGTGAGACATGCGAAGGACAGCCAACGCATGTACAACTTTTGGGTCACATCCATGACTGAATCTGTGGCTTTGGCTCCGAAGGCTAAATGGATCATGGCAGAGGGTCAAGATGAGGGTCATGAGAATGATTGGGCAAGTGCCAACATCAAGTCAATGGCTACTTTGAGATATAAGCAGACTGATATTGATGGAAACCCAGCTCCTCCTCCAACAAGACTTCAGCCAGAGCCTCCTCCAGCAGGGATTATGACTGCCGCTAGTCAGATCAATGATGACATGGCTACTATTATTGGCATTTATGACCCAAGCCAACAGCTCCCAGGCAATATGTCTGGAAAGGCTCTAAATGGTCAACAAATGCAGATTGATCTGACCAATTTTGACCTTTATGACAATTTAACCAAGTCCATAGCCCATATTGGTAAGATCATTTTGGATCTAATTCCTCATATTTATGACACTGAAAGGGTAATGAGGATTATTGGTGATGATGGAAAGCCAGACCTTTTGACTATTAATCAAAGGGATGCAGTTGGAAGAGTCATGAATGATGTGACTGTAGGCCAATATGATGTGGTGATGGAGACAGGCCCAGGGTATAACTCTAAGCGTCAAGAGGCAGTTGAGGCAATGATGCCATTGCTGTCTGGGAATGAGCAATTGTTCAATGCCGCTGCAGACTTGGTGTTCAGGAACATGGACTTCCCAGGTGCTGAGGTGATTGCAGACAGACTTGCAACTCTGAACCCATTAGCCCAGATTGATGAACATTCTGAGATTCCTCCACAGGCTCAGATGGCAATTAAGCAAGCCCAAGCTCAAGTCCAACAGCTCACACAACAGTTACAGGCTATGCAGTTGGCTATGAAACAAAGACAAGATATTGAGCAAGTTAAGCAACAGGCTGAGACACAGAGGGAGTTGATGAGGCAGACTGCCAAGGCTCATAACACTGAGTCTACTTTGGAGGCTAGGGTTCATGATGTGAACACCAAGGCCATCACAAGCCAAAACAGGTCTGAAATTGAGGCCATCACAGACTTACTTTTGCACAACATGGACACTGCAAGGCTAGAAAGGGAAATAGCAATGAGAAATCAGGAGCAGTACCAAGCAATAATGCAGGCTGACCAATCCATTATGCCTAATCAGCAACAATAATTGACAGTCTTATAATTTTGGGTTATATTGCCCACAAACCTTACTAGTCAGGCAGACTAGGCAAAATACTTGAGGAAACTCATGAGTGATAGACAAGCAAGTAATGTAATTACTTCAGAAAATTCAGGTGATTTTTATGCTAACAAACTTGGTTTAGCTGAGACCCAAAGTCCTGACCCTGCAGAGACTCCCTCACCAGAGGTTGAGCAACCTGAGCTGACAGAGACAAAAGAGGATCAGAGTTTACCAGAGGCACAAGAGGAAACCAAACCAGTAGAGGAAGGTGTCAGAAAGCCAAAACTTGAAAAGAGGTTTGATAAAGTCATCAAAGAAAGGGAACTTGCCAGAGCAGAGGCTCAAAAGGAAAGGGAACAAAGAGAGGCTTTAGAGAACAGGCTTAAAGAACTTGAACAAGCTAGTAAGCCCCAAGTGGCAGAAAACCTTGATAAAGAACCACAGCCTAGTGATTTTACTGATGCATTTGAATATGCAAAGGCATTAGCAAAATACTCAACTGAAAAGGCACTAAAAGACAGAGATATTGCTGAACAGCAAAAGCAAGCAAAGGCAGAGAAAGACAAGGTTTTATCATCTTGGAGTTCTAAGTTAGAGCAAGCAAAGGCTGAACTTCCTGATTATGAGGAAATGATTGCATCATCAGATGTGACTGTTTCAGATCAAGTTAGGGATGCTATTTTGGAAAGTGATGTTGGGCCAAAGATCTTGTATCACCTAGCAGAAAATCCTGAAGTAGCAGAAAAAATTGGCAAGATGTCATTGAATAGTGCTTTGAGAGAAGTTGGCAGATTGGAGGCTAGATTTGAAAAGCCTACAGAGACACAAAAGCCTACTGTTAGAAAGAGCAATGCACCAGCACCTATCAATCCTATTAGAGGGGGTTCTAATGTTGAAGTGCCAATAGATTCAAATGGGAATTTTAATGGCACTCCATCACAGTGGAAAGAACTCAGGAAAGCAGGAAAGATAAGGTAAACAATTTTTAACTTTTTAAAGGAACAGAAATGGCAAATAATTTGCTAACTATATCCAAGATCACCAATGAAGCGTTGATGGTCTTAGAGAACGAACTCACATTTTCAAGTGAAGTTGATCGCAACTATGATGACCAATTTGCAGTGGTCGGTGGCAAGATTGGTAACACAGTCAATGTCCGTAGGCCTGGTCGCTTTATTGGTACAACCGGACCGGCTTTGAATGTCGAGGATTTTAACGAGACTTCAGTGCCAGTTACTCTATCAACGCAGTTCCATGTGGATACGCAATTTACTACGCAAGACCTCGCACTATCTTTAGATATGTTCAGTGATCGTGTGCTAAAGCCTGCTGTAGCCGCTATTGCTAACAAGATAGATAGAGATGGTTTGCAGATGGCGGCATTGCAGACAGCCAACATAGTTGGTACTGCAGGCACACCACCGACAGGCCTCATCACCTATCTAACTGCTGGTGCATATCTTGATGCAGAAGGTGCACCAAGAGATGGTCGCAGAGCATGTATTGTTGAACCCTTTACATCAGCAACTATTGTTGATTCATTAAAAGGTTTGTTCATGCCACAAGAGGCGATCGCGGAGCAATATCGCAAAGGCCTTATGGGGCGGGATTCCGCGGGCACCAATTGGAAACTCGACCAAAATGTCGTAAGCCAAACCTTTGGCTCTTACAGTGGAAACACACTCTCTGCTGACACAACAACTGCTACAGGCCAAATTGGTTACTTGAACAGTGGTTGGTCACAGTATTCAACAATCCAAATCAAAGCATCTACAGCATCTACATTGAATGCTGGTGATGTGATTCAGATTGCTGGTGTGTATGCAACTAACCCACAAAACAGACAGGCTTATGGCTCTGGCAAATTGCGTAATTTTGTAATTCAGTCCACTACAACAGTTGGAACTTCAGCTACAAACATTACAGTTAGCCCTGCAGTCATCACTGGTGGTCAGTTCCAGAACTCTATTATTATTGGTACAACATCTTCAACAGCAGTTGTTACACCATTCAATAACACTGGCACATTGTCACCACAAAACATGCTCTTCCATCGCAATGCATTTACGTTAGCGGTAGCTGATCTTGAGTTGCCCGAGGGTGTGCACTTTGCAGGCAGAGCCTCTGACAAGGAAGTTGGTTTGTCCATGCGTGTTGTGCGCCAATACACCATCAACAACGATTCAATCCCAACAAGGCTTGATGTTCTGTATGGTTGGGCACCGCTGTACCAAGAGCTTGCTTGCAGAATCGCGGCTTAATCATTAACATTTACATTAAAGGAAATAAAAAATGAGTAATCCCGGACCAGCAACCACAGTCTCAGCACACCCAAGTAATGTCACCACTAATCAGGCTTTGCGCTTGATTGGTGTGGCAAAGGGTGTTAACTTGAATGCAGTTGCATTTACCCCAATCCCTGTTAACAACTCCACAGCATATTTGCCAAAAGAGTTGATTGTTACCAACGTAAACAACAATGGATCAGTGGTAAGTTTGTCAACTAGCACAGCACTAGGCATTGCAACAGTAAACTCTGGTTCACCATCAAGTTTATTTGGTGCTCTAACAACTGCTCAACTTGCATCTTTGTCAACTTCCACACTAGGAACTGCCTATGTAGATTCAAGCTCAACCAGTTTGTCTTATGCTAACCAAACTTTATATGCCAATGTGACAGTTGCATCAGGTGCTACTGGAACTGGTGATGTATATGTTTATGGCTATGACTTTAGCTAATACAGCTTAAAAAAAAGAAGAAAAGCTACTCTCAAAAGGGGTAGCTTTTTCTGTTTTAAACAGTACAATTTCAATTTTCAAAGGAAAAAAACATGCCCTCTACCACAATTGCAAGGGGAAATGCTTTAAGCACTTTCTACATTTCTCCCACATTTTCTAATGCCTCTAACACATTAGCGGCCAACACCACAACAGCAGTTACTTATACAGTGCCAGGCCTCCTGACCACTGATTTAATCATTGTTCAAGGTGTAATTGGTAATCAAACTGCTGGTGTCTTTATCGCAGAGGCTGATTGTTTAACAAACAATGTTTTAACAATTCAGTATGGTAATTTGACAGCTAGTGCATCAGCAGTGCCTGCATCTGGTCAATATGTAATCCAGATCACCAGAGCTGAAGGCCCATTACCAGTAACAGCAGTTTAATTATGGCTAATACCAGTGTTTACAGACCTATAGGCCAGACCTATGCTGTTGCAGTAACCACAACTGCTAGTAATTCTTTGAGCATTGTTCCTGTTGGCAATGACCAAATCAATTACTGTGCATTTTTGAATACTGGCTCTACACCTATTGCCATTTCAATTGCTCCTTTAAATCCTACAAGCATTACTGCACCTTCAGCAGTTTTGCCCACTGCAGGAAACACCTCAACATCATTTGTCTTGGGCATATCTATGTCTCAGCCAACTGTGATTGCAGTGCCTGCAAATGGATTTAATTTGAGTGCAGTTGGGACAGCTAATACTCTATATGTAATGCCTGTGGCAGATCAATCATGACCAATCAAGTAGCTTACACAACTTCTTACAATGTTACTGAGGTAAACAACATTGCTGGTAGTCCCTCCATTCAAACTGGATTTGGAACAAGTCCAACTTTGACAGGAGCTAACACAAAATGTTTCCAAGTAAAAATTGGTTCTGGTGGCTCTACTGGAGGCACTATCACTTTACCAACAGCACCAAATGGATGGTCTGCTCAAGCTAATAATGTATCTGAGGCAAACACTGTTTATTTATTACAAACAGCATTTACTCAGAACTCTGTTACTTTGGCATCATTCAAAAATGCTGATGGTACAAGTGCCACAATGAATGCAGGCGATATTCTGCTTATTAACTGCTTTTCATTCTGATGACTGCTCCTGCCCTAACATCTGACCAAAATCTATTGCCTGTTCAGGCATATTTCAATTTGGATGGTAGTTTCAACACTTTTATAGGGCAAGGACAGCCTTTTTATGCTACTTTTAATCCATCTCAAAGTGGGTTAAACATCACCAATAGCACAATAAATAGCACCACAATTGGACTTGTAACTCCATCTTCTGGTGTTTTTACCTCTATTTCTACAGTTACAGGCACTATTTCCACAACTCCAAGCAATCCAACTGACTTGGTTAATAAAAATTATGTGGATATGTTTGTTCAAGGCTATGCCATCAAAGCAGAATGCCAAGTTGCCTCAACTGGGAACCTTACTTTAAGTGGATTGCAAACCATAGATGGCTATACCACTTTAGCCAATGATAGGGTTTTGGTAAAGAATCAAAGCACATCATCACAAAATGGCATTTATGTGGCCTCTTCAGGAGCTTGGTCTAGATCAAGTGATGCAAATACTTGGAATTCACTGATTTCAGCCTTTACATTTATTCAAAATGGCTCAACTCAACAGAATTCTGGTTGGGTATGTACTATTACTAGTGGTGGAACATTGGGAACCACACCAGTGACTTGGAGCCAGTTGGCAAGTGCGGCCAGTTACTTTGCAGGCACAGGGCTGACCCTTTCCTCATACACTTTCAGCATTACTCCAGTTGGCACAGCAGGCACTTATGGTTCTGCATCAACTGTTCCAGTATTTGTTACAAATGCATCTGGTCAGGTGACATCTGTAACCAATACATCTATTAGCATTGCTCCTAGTCAAATTAATGCAACTATTCCTAATTCTGGATTGACTAATAGTTCAATTACTATTAATGGAACTGGCATTAGTTTGGGTGGATCAGCCACTATAACTGCTGTAAATCCAAATGCTTTGACCATTGGAACTGGTCTTTCAGGCACTAGCTACAATGGTTCAACAGCAATTACCATAGCAAATACTGGTGTTTTGAGCTTTTCTGGAGGCACAACAGGCTTTACTCCTAATACTGCCACAACAGGAGCTGTGACCCTTTCTGGCACTTTAAATGTGGCAAATGGAGGCACAGGAGCCACAACCCTGACAGGCTATGTTTATGGCAATGGTACAAGTGCAATGACTGCATCTACAACCATTCCTAATACATCAATTACTGGTCTTGGCACAATGTCAACCCAGAATGCCAATTCTGTGGCTATAACTGGTGGAACTATCAATGGAACATCCATAGGTGCTACAACTAGATCTACTGGTGATTTCACTACCTTATCTGCCAATACAGTTACAAGTACAACTCCAGTATTATCTTTTAATGCCTCAAATTCAATAGCATCATTTGGTTCAACAACTGCTAATTCATACAATCAATTAGTTATTCAGAATTTAAGTAATTCTACTAATTCCTCTACAAATTATGTAATTTCAAATAATTTAGGCACAGACTCCACTTATTATGGTGAGTTTGGTATGAATTCATCTTCATATAGCTCATCTACACCATCAGATTTCTTTTCTATTAATAATGGAGTTTATTTTTCTGGTCATGATGCAGATATATCAGTTGGGTCTGGAAATGGATACAAGTTATACTTTACATGGGGTACTTCAGGTCAATCAGCTCATGTAATTAATGCAACTGGTGCATTAGGTTTTTCAACTAATTTGGGCACAACTCCAACACTTTCAGGAACTACTGGGTTTGGAACATCTGGACAAGCATTAATTACTTCTGGTTCTGGATCTGCTCCCAGTTGGGGTACTTTAGGAATAAGTGGAGGTGGTACAAATGGCACTGCTACACCTACTGCGGGTGCTGTTCCCTATGGTACAGGCACTGCTTATGCATTTACTTCAGTGGGCACAAGTGGTCAGTTTTTACAGTCAAATGGCACAGGAGCACCTACTTGGGCAACTCCAGTAAGCTATGCCACAGTCACTGATGACACTACCACTAATGCAACCAGATACCCATTATTTGCTAACCAAACCTCTGGAAGTTTAAGTACAGAGTACACAAGTTCTACAAAACTTCAGTACAACCCAAGCACTGGTGTTTTGACATCCACATCATTTACTGGTTTAGGCACTGGACTCACAGGCACAGCCTCAAGTTTGTCTATTGGTGGAAATGCCTCAACTGCAACCAGTGCTACAACTGCCACAAATTTGGGTGGTGGAGCTAATGGATCTTTGCCTTATCAAACAGCATCTGGAACCACAACATTCTTATCTGCAAGCACAAATGGCTATATTTTGACTTTGGCTGGAGGGGTTCCCACTTGGGCAACAGCTCCAGTATCAGGAATAACCATTACAGATAATACTAGCTCTAGTTCTACTTATTACCCAACTTTGACCACTGCCACAACAGGCACTATCACTGGGGAGACAACAAGTAGCACTAAATTAAGCTATGTTCCTAGTACAGGAATATTGTCAGCCACAGGGTTTACTGGTGCTCATAATGGAACTGTTGGGGCAACAACTCCTACAACTGGAGCATTTACTACAGTAAGTGCATCTGGTACTTCCACTGGAGCAGAGGTTATTGCCTCAAATGGTCTTTTTGTCAACAATTTAACAATTGGCACAAGTTACACATTGCCATCTGGTTATTCAGCTCATTCAGTTGGGCCAGTATCATTAAGTAATGGAGTAACAGTTACAGTCCCATCTGGTAGCAGATGGATTGTTCTATAAAGGAAAAAAAATGGGAACCTTAGTCTTTCAGCAAACCAGTGGGGGAACAGTCAATGTGGTGGCAAACAACACCACAGGAACCTACACTTGGACATTGCCTGCAGTTACTGACACATTTGTAGGGGTAACAAGTACACAAACCCTGACAAACAAAGGTCTAACAGCTCCAGTTTTAGGGAGTTGGACTACCTCCACAAGGCCAAGCTCTCCAAGTGTGGGTCAAATTGGCTTTAATACCCAAACAGCAATGTATGAGGGCTATACAGGATCTGGTGGTTGGGGAGGCTTGGGAGGAGCACAGGCTAGTGGAGCCATACAAATAAATAACAATTCAATTACATCTAGCTATACAATTATGTCAGGACAAAATGGGCTATCAGTTGGGCCTATTACAGTCCAATCTGGCTCAACAGTTACAGTTTCTAATGGACAAAGGTGGGTGGTTTTATGAGTACAACTTTAGCAGCGGGAACAGCCACAAGTGGCGCAGCGTTATCTTCTGACACTTCTGGAATACTTCAGCTTCAGTCAGGTAGCACACCTACTACTGCGGTAACTATTGGAACAAACCAAGTTGCTAGTTTTTCAGCGACTTCTATGGCAGTTGGTTTATCAACGCCAAGCCAAACTGGTGTTCAAATAGGTGGCACTACCAACCCTTATTTTAGGTCAACATCTAATGGTGGTTCATATACTGGGTTTGATTTTGGGCAAACTCCTGCTGGTCCTGGCATTATTAATATGCGAGATAACTATGGTATAAATTTCTTTACCAACGCTACTCAAGTAATGACACTAGATAATAGTGGTAAATTAGGTATTGGTACAACAAGCCCTGCAACAAC
>TBL_comb48_EPIDRAFT_1002579_pt1 | contig 12575 bp, 8 predicted proteins | sample TroBogEpilimnion_37_FD_10681 | JGI IMG/M metagenome (IMG submission 10681)
AATGTCGTTAAGTTAAGCAAAATAGACCGCGAAGGTGTATTTTTCACAACGCGAATGAGCACGAATAGCCGCGAATTTTTCACGAATTTCAGAGTTCAGAATTCCTCTGCATTCGCGGTCATTCGTGGCCATTCGCGTTTAAAATCTTAACTTAACGACATTGAATGACGAATGGCATTCGAGTTCGGACATTCATTCGTCATTAAAACGCTCCCAAATCCTGCCTACAGCTTCCTCACCTCGACCCGCTGCATCAGCAAATGCTCCTGCCCGGGCTGCACGGTGACGACATCTTCACCGGCGTTGGCGGCTTCGATGCAGAGAAACTCAGGGTAGGCCTCATCGGGAAGATCGGCGAGTCGCTTGGATTTTTCGATCCAGGGATTCCACACCACGGTGGCGAGGCTGCCTGCTTTTTCGATGACGAGTTCGCGGCCCCAGAGCGGATCATCCACGATGACGGCGGCATCCGAGACATACATGCGGTCCACTTCCTGATCGATGGCGATGGTGCCGTGCTGCGGGCGCTTGTCGGGGGACAGGCGACCTTCCACATACTGCGTGCCGTGCAGGCCGTGGATGCTGACTTTGCGCACATCTTCCACATTGAAGTAGGTGTGCAGCGCGCCGGTCATGTCCCAGGCGGTGGTGCCGGTGTTCGTCGCTTGGAGTGTGACCTGCAAAAATGCGCCAAGGTGGACGTGCAGCCGCGCAGTGAAGGCATGCGGCCACAGGGCCTTGGTAGCAGCGGAATCGGATAGCTTGAGCACGATTTCCACCGCCGTCTCGGTTTCGCGGGCCACATCGACCTCCCAGAGCATCTGGCGTACAAAACCATGCGCGGGTTTGCTGGTGTCCGTCGGGTGCGGGCCAAACCACGGCCAGCAGACCGGGATACCACCACGGATGGGCTTGCCCACTTCCAGCACCGCATCGGCGCTCATGTAGAGCACCGGATCATGCCCTTCAGGAATCCAGTCGGTCACATGCGCGCCGTTCAGCGCGATGCGTCCCGTTGCAGCGGGATGCTCAATGACGAGGATGGGATAACCGGCGGGTTCTTCAATGAGAGTAACGGAAGGAGGAAGTGTCATGCGGACGCATTCATAACCGGAAGCTCGCTGGCAGCAACTCCGCCATCGTCATCGCCACCGGTTTTCCATCGCGCAGGAACCACACCGGCGTGTCCGCCCCCGCAAACTCCGCAATCACCTGACGGCAGCCGCCGCAAGGTGGAAACTCAAGCCCCAGCGCCACCACCGCCAGTTCAGCGATCTTCATCTCCGGCCCTTCCTCCGCCACCGCATGGAAGATGGTGTTGCGCTCCGCGCAGATGGTCAGGCCATAGCTCGCATTCTCCACATTGCAGCCCGTGAAGAGGTTCCCCTGCGCCGTCAGCAACGCACAGCCGACCTGAAATTTGGAGTAGGGTGCATAGGCCTTCGCGGCTGCGAAGGTGGCGTGTTCGAGGAGGGCAGGGGGTGGGTTCATCACTTCTTCTTTTTCTTCTTCGGCTCCGCAGCAGGCGGTGCAGGCGCTGGTGCAGCAGATGGCGGGCTGTCTTTGATGAGTCCTGCACGCATGAGCTTTTCCTTCACCGCGTCCACTTTCATCCCGCCGGTTGGCAGATCGAAACCAAGCGTGTCGCCGTTGGGTTTGAAGCCGTTGCCGTCGGCATCGACGTAGATGGGGTTGTTGTAGGCGCAGGGGCGCATCCTGGCGTAGTCGCTGGTGCCGTAGCAGGTTTTTTGATCGCCGTCTTCGTCGATGGCCACGACGATGAGGTGGGCGTCTTGCTCCAGCGGGACGTGAATCTTCTGGTCAAACTTCACGACTCCATCTTTGAACATCTGCGGATGGGTGGCGCGGGTGAAATTGAGCTTGGGGTCTGGGCGGCTGTTCACCAGCACTTGCACGCGGTCGATGTCCATCCAGTCAGTGCATTGCACACGGACGTTCAGATCAATGCCGCCAGCGGCGCGGTCGTCATCTCCGGCGATCTTGCCATTCTGCGTGGTCACTTGCAGGAAGGGGCCGGTGCTCAGCACGAGGTGACCAGCCTTGGCATGCGGGGCCAGTTCTGCCCAGTCGATCTTCGCGGGTTCATCGGTGCTGCTGGGCAGGTAGCAGCGCCAGCAACCAACGCCATTGCCATAGACGGAGTGCGCATCGGCCACGCCGACGGCGGTGACGCGCAGGCCTTGGTTCAAAAGCTGACGCCAGACGAATTCACGCACAGCGGTGACCTTCATCGCCAGCGCGCCTGCGGGGCGGCTGAGGCGGAAGGGCGACTCCGCGAGGATGTCGGTGCCAGGGCCGTTTTCGGCTTCCGATCCATCAATCAGGCTGCCGACGCCGACGAAGCCACCATCCGCGATGCCGTCGCTGTCGCGATCCACAAACATGTTGGAGAGGTCGGGGTGGTTGAACTGAATCCAGCGGTCCGCACGCTCGCCCTGCCAGCGGCGCAAGGTGAGGACGGTGATGCGTGGGTCGTCATTCCACTCCGGCGCGCCGCCGTTTTGCTTGAGCGGCTCTGGCTCAAACGGGAAGGCATTGACGTGCTGGCGGCTGCCGGTGAGTTCGATGCCTTTGACGGTCTTGATGTAGGACTCCAGGCCGAGTGCTTTGATCGTAGGCTCCCAGTCGTAAAAGCGATTGTGCTCAGTCGTGGGGGTGAACTCGACGTTCTCTGCGGCGATGTTGATCAAGCGGCCATCGGTGTCGCAGACGTTGTCGCCGCTGGGTGTGCTGTGATTGTGGAAGTCGGCGCTGATCCAGCCCTTGGTATCGACCAGGCGTTTCAGCGTGCCTTTGAAGACGGACTCCTTGCCTGCCTCGACGGTCACATCCTGCTCCAAATGCGAGTACTCAGGACCACGCACGACCATGACGTGGTATTTTCCCGGTGGAAGTGCTTGAGTAAAATGCCCATTCTCGCTCATGTACTGGTCCACGCAGCCATGCGCGCGCCACTTGGGGCCGAGATCGAGCTTCGGTGCGTCTTTATCCAGCGGTGCGAAGTGAGCCTTGCAGGGGATGGGTTTGCCGGATTCATCGGTGATGTCGAAGCGGATGCCTGCGGCGTCTAACATGACCACCTTGGGGGTCATCTCTGCGCCTTTAATCACCGAAACGGGCCTTATTACCGGAGTTCGACCAAGGTCCTCAATCTGTAGTTTCACAGAACCCGATGGCAGCTTAATGCTGAATTTACCCTCGGCATCTGGATAAGCTGTGATGCTTTTCTCGCCATCGGCAATGAGCACTTTGACGGTCTCGATACCCTTGCCATGGCTATCAATAATCAGGCCATTCACACTGCCCAGATTGTCCCCTTTGACGGCGCGCACTTCTCCCACCGCCTGCGCAGGCGAGGTGCCCACGGCGAAGAAGCGGGAGATGACGACCTCTTGCCCCGGCTTCAGCTCCAGGGTTTCCTCGACCTTATCCGCGCCTTTGACGCTGAGCGTGCCCACGGCGTAGCCGCACTTGTGCGCGGGGTTGATGGCATCTGTCCAGTAGATGTCGTCCGTGGTTGTGCCGGTGGAGTCAAAGCGGGTGAAGTCGGATTTCGTGAAAGTCTTCTGCGGCTCCTGGGTTTCGTTGCGCAGCGTGGTGGTGATGAAAATGCCATGCACGCCGTCTTGCACGCGGTATTCATGCCGCTTGAAGACGCCGCCGTTTTTGGCCGCCGTGGTCACAGATTCCACCGCAGCGCTGCCGGCTTCATTGGCCTCCACCTTTTTCACGTAGCTCACGAAGCCGTGGCCACAGGGGGCGTAGATGACGAGTTGGTCGTTGTTCGCGCCACGCAGGGTCAGGTCATAGAGGCAGCCGGGGGTCACGCCGTCTTCGCCGTAGAAGGTGCTCATGTTGGCGCGGCGATTCGGTGAGTTCTGCGAGATCAGCGCCTCCACCTTATCACTGCGCAAAACGAAGTCGCCCAGGATGCCATCGGCTTCCTTGCCTTTGGGTAGCTCGGCCTCACGACCGAGCGCGGCTTCAAAAACTTCGGCGGCAGGCACGGAGCTTGCGATGAGGAGGGAGAGCAGGATGGCTGACTTCATGGTGGGAATCGAAAGCATTAACCAACGCATCCCAGTGTGACATCTTGTGAATGAAAACAAATTCGTTAATCTCGCCGCGTGTCCCTCCCCAGCAAACGTCTCCTTTGGCTCGATCTCTTCCGTGGTCTGGCCGTGCTGGGCATGGTCTGGACGCATGCGGCCAACACCTTTCTCGATGCTGGGCTGCAAAAGACCGCGTGGTTTCACGAGCTGAGCTACTACCACGGCCTGATCGCTCCCGCCTTCTTCTGGATCGCCGGGTATGTGCGCGCGCATGTGACAGCAGCAGCACCCAAGCCTGCGCTGCCCGCTTTGAAACGACTGCTGCAGGTGCTGCTCATCGCCTACCTCATGTACGTCCCGTGGGGCGATCTCTTCCATGCCCAGGCCTGGCGTGCTGCATGCACGGTCAATGTGCTGCACTGCCTTGCCATCAGCGGCATGCTCATGCTGCTGGCGGAGCGCACGGGCCGCTGGCGTCAGGCGGTGGTGGCTGTGCTGATGGTGCTGTTCGTCGGTCTGCAAAAATCAGCGGAGAGCTGGCATACGGGCCTGCTCTTCATCGATCAATACTTCAATCGCAACCAAGGCTCTTTGTTCGCGCTCTTCCCCTGGGTGGGTTTCGGCCTCGCCGGATTCCTCACGCGTGGAATGTGGAGCGGCAGGGCAGATCGCCATGCCGCGCTGATCTTCGTCCTCGGTGCGCTGCTCGCCTTTGCCCAACCCTACTCGCCTTGGCCCGGTGGACCACCTGAGTTCTTTCTCGAACGCCTCGGCTGGGTGATGATGGCCGCCGTGCTGGTGGCCTGCGTGGCTGATCGCCTCAGCGCCGCCACCGACTGGCTGCGACTCGCGGGAAGGGAATCGCTGCTGCTCTATGTCGTGCATCTGCTGCTGATCCACGCCGTGCCGCTGCCCCGGCAGACCTTGCAGTTTCTCATCGGAGCCACCCAGCCGCTGTGGAGCGTGTTCGTGATCTTTGTGGGACTGTTTGTCGTGTCGCTGGCGCTGGGGTGGGTGAATGAGTGGCGGAAGGTGCGGGGAAAGTAGTCGTGAGCTTTAGCTCGCTCTGGGGTCTGGGGGGGTGGCGTGCGCGCTTTCCAGAGCGAGCTAAAGCTCTCGACTACTTTGCCCAGACCTCCGGCAAGACTGCCGCTGTCTGGCCCGTAGTCTGCGACGCTCATGATTCACTGTCGCCACGCTCTTGCTTTTGTCCTGCTCACTTCCTCGCTCGCTGCGGAGGTGGCGAAGGTGCATCCGGCGCAGGCGATGGGACTGCTCAAGACGCAGTGCCTGGGCTGCCACAATGCGGAGAAAAAGAAGGGCGGGCTGTCGCTGGAGACGCGGGACCTCGCGCTGAAGGGCGGTGAGAACGGGGCGGCTCTTCGTTCGGGCGATGCGGACCATAGCGCGCTGATCAAGGCGCTCAATGACCCGGGCGATGCGCACATGCCGCCGAAAAAGCAGATGCCGGAAAAGCAGATCAATCTGCTGAAAGCCTGGGTGAATGCGGGCGCGCCGTGGGATGATGCGGCGCTGAAGCAGTTCGGCGAGTTGACGCATGCGGACAATCTGGTGGCGCTGCCTGCGGGCCACACGCCTGCTGCGGCGCTGGCCCTGAGTGCGGATGGCAAGCTGCTGGCGGTGGGGCGTGGCAATCAGGTGCAAATTCGTGACGTGACCGCCAAGGACATGCCGGTGGTGGCGACGATGGAGGGGCACAAGGACGTGGTGCAGTCGCTGGCGTGGAGTGCGGACGGCGCGCTGCTGGCGGCGGGTGGTTACCGGATGGTGCGGGTGTGGAAGGTGCCGAACTGGGAAGTCGCGCACACTTTGACCGCGCCGCTGGAAGGGCGTGTCACGGGCATGGTATTCCTACCAGACCATGCCACGCTGATTCTCGCGGATGGAGCTACGAGTTTGAAGGGGCTGCTGCATCGCTGGAAGCTGGGGGAGCTGAAGCCTGCACAGACGGTCGAGGCGCATGCGGACAATGTGCTAAGCCTGGCGATGAGTCGCGATGGCAAGCAGATCGCCACGGGTGGTGCGGACAATCTGGCCAAGGTGTGGGATGCGGCCACGCTGAAGGAAACGGCACGGATCGAGGGGCACGTGGGTCACATCGTGACGCTGGGTTTCAGCGCGGATGGCAAATGGTTGGCCACCGGCAGCGCGGACAAAGACCTCAAAGTCTGGGACATCGCCAGCAAGGAAATGCTGATGCTGCTGGGCGACAAATCGGCACCGGTGAATGCGCTGCTGTGGGCACCGGATTCCACCAGCCTGACCTACTTCAATGACAACGGCGGCGTGCATCGCGTCACCGAATTGAAAACGCATGATGGCGTGCGCCTAGCCTTCACCTCGGGCACGGACAAGCGCATCGGCACGCTCGAAGCGGTGCCGAATGCCGCTGTGGTGACGGCGGATGGCAAGAACGTCTTTGCCGCTACGGATGCAGGCGATGTGTTCCAGCTCGATGACAAGCAAAAGCTCACCAAGCTGAACGGCCCTGCGGCGGTGCCTGCCACGCCGAATCCCAAGGCGCTGTCCTTCACGCAGGACATCCTGCCGGTGCTCAGCAAGGCGGGGTGCAATCTGGGGAGCTGCCATGCGAAGTCGTCGGGACAGGCGGGCTTCAAGCTCTCCATCTTTGCCTACGATCCGAAGGGCGACTACATGGAACTGGTGAAGGATTCGCGTGGTCGGCGTGTGTTCCCGGCACTACCAGAAGATAGCCTGCTGCTGCAAAAGTCCGTGGTGCGCGTGCAGCACGAAGGCGGGCAGCGCTTTGAGCCGGACTCCGAGTCGGCGAAGACCATCGCTGAGTGGATTCGCCAGGGCATGCCGTATGAGACGCCGGGGCAACCTGCGCTCACGGGCATCGAAGTGCAGCCGGTGGAAAAGACCTACCGCAAAAACGAAGGAGGAGCTTTGAAGGTCACGGCGAAGTACAGCAACGGCACCACGCGCGATGTCACGGGTCTGACCGACTACATCTCGTCCGAGAAATCCATCGCTGCGGTGGATGAAACCGGGCACATGAAGACGACCAGCGAAAGCGGTGAGACGGTGATCGTGGCGCGTTACATGGGGCAGGTGGCCATCTCGCGTGTGGCAGTGCCTGCGGACAAACTGCTGCCGCCGGAACGCTATGCCAAGCTGACTGTGCGCAATGAGATCGACAAGCTCGTGTATGCGCGCCTGCAAAAGCTCGGACATTTGCCCAGCGCCGACTGCACGGATGCGGAGTTTCTGCGCCGCAGCACGCTGGATGCCATCGGCATGCTGCCCTCGGTGGATGAAGCGCGCGCCTTTGCTGCGAACAAGGACCCGAAAAAGTATGAGCAGTGGGTCGATGCGCTGCTGCAGCGCCCCGAGTGGGCCGACCACTGGGCCATCAAATGGGGCGACCTGATTCGTCCGAATCCCTCGCGCGTCGGCGTGAAGCCCGTCTATCTGCTGGACCAGTGGATTCGTCAGAGCTTCCGCGAGAACAAGCCCTGGGACCGCTTCGTGCGTGAACTCCTCACTGCGCAGGGCAACACGCACCAAGACGGTCCTGTGGCGATCTGGCGTGACAAACGCGAGCCGGTGGATGCCGCCACTTTCATCGGGCAAATCTTCCTCGGCGTGCGCCTTGAATGCGCGAAGTGCCACCACCATCCGACGGAGAAATGGGACCTCACGGATTACTACCAGATGGCCGCGTTCTTCACGCAGATGAAGCGCAAAGGGCAGGGGATCTCGGCACCGATCAGCGGTGAGCCCGAGCAGATGTGGTTCGCGCCGGGCACAGCGGGCATCGAGCATCCGGTCACCAAGGCCACGCTGAAGCCACGCCCGCCTGCGGATAAGGAAATCACCATCGCTGAAACGCAGGACCCGCGCGCCGTGTTGGCCGACTGGATGACCAACCCGCACAATCCCTACTTTGCACCCGCCATCGTGAACCGCGTGTGGTCCAGTTTCATGGGCCGTGGCATCGTCGATCCCGTGGATGACTTCCGCGCCTCGAACCCGCCTACCAACGCCCCGCTGCTCGACTGGCTGGCGCAGGATTTCGTGAAGCACGGCTACGATTTGAAGCACCTCATGCGCACGATCATGCTATCGCAGACCTATCGCCTCAGCAGTCTCCCGAATGAGACGAACGTGGCCGACTTGAAAAACTACAGCCGCAGCTACCGCCGCCGCCTTCCTGCGGAATCGCTGCTGGATGCCGTGTGCGAAGTCACCGAAGTGCGGGAAACATTTTCTGGTATGCCGCTGGATGCGCTGGCGAAGCAGACGTGGAATCACAAGCTCGAAAGCCAGTTCATGGATGCCTTTGGCCGCCCCAACGCCAGCTCCGAATGCCCCTGCGAGCGCGATGCCAAGCCCAGCGTGGTGCAGGCTTTGCACCTCATGAATTCCACCAAGCTGCAAGAGATGCTGACCAGCGCCAAAGGCCGTGCGACCCGCCTGGCCAAGAGCGACCTCAAGCCCCAGCAGATCACCGAAGAACTCTACCTCGCATGCTACTCACGCCTGCCCACCGCCGAGGAGGCCGCGATAGCCGGCAAGGCGCTGGATGTGGGTGTGGCAAACCGTCAGGCGGCGATTGAGGATGTGATGTGGAGCCTGCTGAACTCGGCGGAGTTTGTGTTTAATCATTGATCTCGATGTCTTGGATGCGACTCCCGCTGCTATGTTTGATTTTTGTTGGGTGTGTTGGCTGTGCGCAGAAACACAAGGTCACTCCCGATCCAGCTTGGTTCAAAGATCGGAGTGGTGATCCATCTCAGATTGAATCGCGTCTTGCCAAGAAGTGGCCAGCAGTCACCGGGTATGTGTTCACCGAGAAGGATGCCCGCGCTTGGAAGCAGCTCATCCGCAACACGGAATGCCACAAGCTCTTCCTGGCCTACAATGGCAAAAACTGCGGTCTTCCTGGCTATAGGAACCTGGACAGCACCGCGATGGTTGCCAATGGCGACTTTGGAAACCGTCTGCTGAAATGTTCACGCAGTCATCAAATTCGAGACCTCAAAATCACCACTTTTGACACTCAGCTCATCGCCCTCATGCTGGACAAGCAGGATGAGGTGATCGCTGCTTTGACGGAAAATGATGGTTGCTTTCAACCTCTTCGAGTGGGGCGTTATCGGGGGAAATGGGTGTTTGATTACCTGTTTTGGAAGCGCGCGCATTCGCTACGCTTCTTTGATAAGGAAATGGCTCGTGAAATGAGACGCATCGCATTGGAAAACGGGCCGGATGAGTGGTCCGATGATCTGTGATAATCAGCCACTTCGTGTTTAATCACTGAAACCGATACTTTTGTTCGCTTTCGCAAGAACTCCCTGGGAGCAGCGTAATTTCCACGTCTCGCATTGTTTTTCCATGTCTCGTCTTACCCACAACTGCGCCGGTCACATGCGGCGTGATTTCTTGAAGCTCGGCCTCACCGCTGCAGGTGGTGGCATGGGCTTCACGGATCTGCTGCGTGCGCGGGCCATGGCGGCGCAGGCTCCGCAGCCTTCGCTGTCGCGTCCGGTGAATTGCATCCTGGTGTGGCTCGATGGCGGGCCGTCGCACTACGAGATGTTTGATCCGAAGCCCGATGCTCCGAGCGAGATCCGTGGCTCATTCGGCACGATCCCCACCAGCGTCCCTGGCGTGCGCTTCTCCGAAAGCGTGCCGCATTTGGCCAAAGCAGCGGACAAATTCACCGTGCTGCGCAGCGTGACGCACAAGGACCCCAATCACGGCGGCGGCAATCATTACATGATGACCGGCGCGCCCACACCGGTGCCCGTGGGCTGCGGTGCCTTCGTGACTTTTCATCCCTCTTTTGGCAGTGTGGTGAGCTACAAGCGCGGCATCAAAAACGGCCTGCCTGCGTACATGACGCTGCCTAGCATCACCCGCAGCGGTGGCCCCAATTTCCTCGGCGCCGAGCACGCGCCGTTCGTTGCCGGTGGTGACCCGAACTCGAAGGGCTTCAAGGTGCGCGATGTGGTGCTACCCACCGACATCAGCGATGCACGCGGCCTGGCGCGTCGTGATCTGCGCCATTCGCTGGACCGCATGAAGCGTCTGAACGATGCCGTGGCGGAAGACCCGGCGGTGAGCTTTGATACCTTTTACGGCCAGGCGGTCGATTTGATCGCCTCGAAGCCTGCGCAGGAAGCCTTTGATATTTCGCGCGAAGACGACAAGACGCGTGATCTTTACGGTCGCAACGACTTGGGCCAGCGCATGCTGCTGGCACGTCGGCTCGTGGAAGTGGGCGTGCCCTTTGTCACCGTGAACTACGGCGGCTGGGATCATCATCGCGATCTGTTCAAGACCTGCAAAAGCGAGTTCATGCAGAAGTTTGACCAAGGCATGGCCGGACTCATCACTGACCTTGATCGCCGTGGCCTGCTGGAAAGCACGCTGGTCGTGGCGCTCGGAGAATTTGGACGTACACCGAAGATCAACAAGGACTCGGGCCGCGACCATTGGCCAGGCGCGATGAACATCCTCTTCGCAGGCGCGGGAGTCCCACGCGGCGGCATCGTCGGTGCCACCGACCCCAAGGGCTACTACGCCAGCGACAACATTTACTCGCCGGAAGATTTCGCCGTGACGCTTTACAACAAGCTCGGCATTGATCCGCATCAGGTGCTGCACACGAATACGGGAAGGCCGGTGCAGTTGATTAACGGCGGCAGGCAGATCAAAGAGCTCTTTGCGTGATGCGCGGAGGAATGACGAATGCCGAACGTAGAAAATTGTGTTTCGGAGCACTCTGGACATTCGTCATTCTGCATTCGTCATTCGTCATTGCCGCAGCGCCGGCGTTCGACAGCCTCTTTCCCGCAGGCGGCCAAATCGGCGCACGAGTGGAAGCGCAAGCCAACGGTAAGGGCTTGGAGAAGGGAACCTGGCTGGGCTGGTGCAGCGATCCGCATGTGGTGGTACTGGCTGGTGAGAAGCCCAACAAGTGTTTTTTGAACATCGCCAAAGAGGCGGTGCCTGGCTCCTTCCTAGTGCGATTTTACAACGAAGCCGATGCCTCGCCGCCGCGCATCATTGAGGTGGGCAAGTTCGACGAAGTGCTGGAGAAGGAACCCAACGACACCCTGGCCGATGTGAAACAGGCCGAAGCGCGGATGAACGTAACCTTCAATGGCGTGCTGGAAAAGGTGGGCGATGTCGATACCTTTCCTCTCCGCGCACAAAAGGGCAAACGCATCCGCTTGGAGCTTCACGGCTACGCCCTGGGATCACCGATGGACCCTGCGCTGCGGCTGCTCAATGAGCGTGGCATTGAGATCGCCGCCGGGCATGACTCGCACAATCTCGACCCCCGCATTGAATTCACGCCGACTGCGGACGGCACTCTGTTCGTGCAGTTGTTCGCGTTTGCGCATCCGCCTGCGGCCGATGTCGCGCTCAAAGGAAGTGCGAATCACGTCTATCGGCTTACCGTTACCGATGAGCCGAAGTCGGTGCCATTCCTGACCGAGCCAGGAAAACTCACGCTCCCTGCGGTGGTCAATGGCTGCCTCAGCAAGCCCGCTGAAGAGGACCGCTACACCTTCACCGCCAAGAAAGGGGACGACCTGCAAATCAGCGTGCGCGCCCAGCGCCTGCGCAGTCCCTTGGACGCCACACTGCGGATCGAGGATGCTGCAGGCAAATCGTTGCAGCAGGCGGATGATGCAGACAAGGACAGCCTGGATCCCACCCTGCGCTGGAAAGCACCGATGGATGGCGAATTCAAACTGGTCATCGCCGATCGCTTCCAGCACGGCAGCGCCGATCATCTCTATGAGCTGAGCGTGAAACCCTTCACGCCCTCGGTCACCGGCGTTCTCGACACGCACGCCTATCGCTTAGAGGCAGGCAAGACGGTCGAAGTGAAGCTCACGGTCAAGACCAACGGCACCTATGCTGGCAAGATCAAAGCGCAGGCCGCGCAACTGCCTGTGGGCGTCACGGCTGAGAGTGTGGATGTTCCCGCCAAAGGTGGCGAGGTTAAACTCACGCTCAAGGCCACAGCGGAGGCAGCAGCGAATCAAGCCCCCTTTGCCGTGGAGATCCTCACCAGCGCGCCCGATGCCGTGGAGACGGTTACCGCGACCTATGCCATTCCATTCACCGAACCACGCGGCGATCTGCTCATCATGGCAGACACGCACCCCTGGCTGACCGTGGTGGCGAGGAAGTAAGGGGAAAGTAGTTCTGAGCTTTAGCTCATTTTGGATTCTGGGTGTGACGTACGCGCTTCCCAGAGCGAGCTAAAGCTCTAGACTGCTTTTAACGCCACGACATACCACACTCTACCGCACAATACCGGAAGAAAGGAATAGACAGTCGGATAAACCAATGCATGCAACATCCTGCAACATTTCTTTTGACTTCTGAAGATCTGACCCAAGCTGTAATAGGGTATGAATCACTCATCACCCTCGAACAGCACCGCTTCCAGCCCTCTTGCCGGGAAGATCAATCGCAAACAAGTGGCTGCTT
>TBL_comb48_EPIDRAFT_1002588_pt1 | contig 12550 bp, 19 predicted proteins | sample TroBogEpilimnion_37_FD_10681 | JGI IMG/M metagenome (IMG submission 10681)
TTGAACTTGGGTCACACGATTATCAGTCGTGGGCTCTGCCATTGAGCTATCGGGGTATATATGGTGCGCTCGGAGGGATTCGAACCCCCACCTCACGACTTCGTAGGACGGAACACTCTCCAGTTGTGCTACGAGCGCATTATTTGGTGGTTCAGGTGAGACTCAAACTCACGATAGGCACCGTATGAAGATGCTGCATTAGTCGCTTTGCTACTGAACCATATAGAAACACTCTGCCGAGTCCTTGAATCTCATGGTGACCCTACTTCACGGCAGGTTCTTGCATTGGTCGACATTTGCAAGTTTACTGTTTATCCGCTGTAGTCACTCAGAATGTTTTTATATGGTGGAGGCCGAGGAAATCGAATCCTTCTAGACATTCTCCTTGCAAGGGAGAACCGCAGCCCACTGCTGCCCCCATATAACTGATTACTTATCTCATTGTACGCCATCAGTCAAGGCGAAATTTATTGGTCTCGGTGGCAAGAATCGAACTTGCGCTACATGCTCCCAAAGCACGGGTGATACCATTTCACTACACCGAGATAAAAAACAACAGGATCGTTTTTGTCGCTAGACATCCAAAGTTAGCTTTATGTTTGCTGAACCGATCCTAAAAACTTGGCTCCTCGACCTGGGTTCGAACCAGGGACCAACGGATTAACAGTCCGGCACTCTACCAACTGAGCTATCGAGGAATAAAAAACTGGCGGTCTTAAGGGGTAACGATCCCCTTCTTTCAGCGTGACAGGCTGATGTGCGTCCATGAACACTTTAAGACCAAATTGGTGGAGAACCAGGGAATCGAACCCCGTATACCGTAAGGTGGATGATTTACAGTCACCTGAAGTCACCAATGCTTCTCGTTCTCCATTAAATTGTTTGGTAGGGGCACAGAGAATCGAACTCTGATTTGCTGGTTAAAAGCCAGCTACTTTCGCCGTTAAGTTATACCCCCATAACTACCATTTGTTTTGCTGACGCACTATTTGCTATGCTTCAACGGAATAGCTGCAGCGTTACCGTTTATTAACATAGTTACTCAAGGTTGACGTTTCCCCCGTGGCTTACATCAGCAAAACAAATGATACCATACTAAAACACATTAGGGTGTCAATGCCTTTACCACCAGGGTCTTCTCACGGTGCCGTCCACCGATAAGGCAATGTCCACATTACACTTCAACTTTATCCAGCACCATCGGAAGGCTTCATGTGATTATGGCCAGAGTCAGCACGGCTGCTGAAATTCTCTGCCAGTCACCTACTGGAGTTGGTAACCCAATGTGTTTTAGTATGGTACNCNNTACNAGAATCGAACTNGTCTTTCCGCCTTGAAAGGGCAGCGTCCTAACCGATAGACGAANNGNGCATTTGACTCTACAAATTTTTAAAGAACAAGTAAGTATTGTATCAGAACATCACTTACTTGGCAACCAGTTGTTGTATGATTACAACATCTGTTTTTTTGTTTCGATTTCTCAAAACATGAATGTATTGTATCACAACCAGATAGTTTGTCAACCAGTCTGTTGTTTTTTTACAACTTGGAGTAGGCAACAGGAGTCGAACCTGCATATACTGAGTTTGCAATCCAGTCCCTAACCATTCGGGTCATGCCTACACTAACTTTTTCCTTGAACTACGGTGTGTTTCATCACGCCTCATAGTCCAATCGTATGTTCCACCATCTGGTAGAACTTTGTTTTCTACTGCATCAACACCGAACATACCTACAATTTCTGTAGTACCATCGGTGATTGTTACGAATTCATCACAGGTCTTAGCCCACATCATGGCACCTGATAATGTTTCGTGTTTAACATCTTTCAATCTTGTTTTTACTAACCACATAATCTCACTTTCATTTGGTACCTCGGAAAGGAATCGAACCTTTTCAAGAACGCTAATCTGGCGCTAAAAGTCTTATAAGGACTCTCTGACTACCAAGTCACCGAGGCATTTGGCGGAGAGTATCGGATTCGAACCGATGCGCCGATTTCTCAACGACAGTTTAGCAAACTGCTGGTTTAACCACTCACCCAACTCTCCATTATTTGGTGGAAGCGGTGAGATTCGAACTCACGGACCCATTCCTGAGCCGGCAGTTTTCAAGACTGCTGCCATAAACCAGACTCGACCACGCTTCCATATAGAAACACATTATGCCCTACTACGTCTCCATTCAGGACTTACTAATGTGTTTTTATATGGCACCCCGTATTGGATTCGAACCAATGATACCGATTTCAAAGACCGGTGCCTTAGACCACTAGGCGAACAGGGAACAATTTTTTGACTCTACAAATTTTTAAAGAACAAGTGTGTATTGTATCAGAACCAAAAGTCCTGTCAACTACACTGTTGTATCGAAACAACAAACAAAAAACCCTTAGAACTTTCGTTACTAAGGGTCTTGTGTTTTTTATCTCTTGGTAGAACTTCTTTAGTCGTCCCATCCTTCATCTACACAAAACCCTTTGGACTCATTCGCCCATGACAAATCGCAATTAGGTGTTAAACTAATTGAGCGATAAATTGGCTGAAAGGATATATGTTTGAGTTTTGTCATAGTTGGTATTATATAGGAACTTTTAAGCCTCGGCAAGCACTTTTTTAAAAAATATTTGGTAATTTTAGGACCAAACACGGAAGTTTTCAAAACAACATGGATTAGAACTATCGTATTTACGGTAGAACAATGAGTTGTTATCTTCGTTTGGAATCCAGTCCGAATACACGGTAACGATTGGGTCCCAATACATGTCGCCAATTTCCAAAATCTTTTCAAATGGAACGGATTCTGGTTCAACGTATCCCATGCGTGGATTTTCAATCATCCATACAATAGCACCCAACATAGAACCTGCAACTTGCATAGAGGTGGCATTTTCACCTTCCATTAACTCACGAGCTCTGTGTATGTCCAATTGAGAACCGTGCCACATACAGAAGTCATCACCGATTAGAAGAACACCAAGTTCATCCATACCAGAAACGATTTCATCTTTAGCAATACGTAGTTCTTTCTGCATGTCCAATTCATTACCACGCATTTCATGTAATGATGCCAATGCAGCATCAGATGCTTGATACACATAGTGTACGGTTGGACGAAAAGACTTGTCCTTTGTTTGGAAGTATTGACTGATAGTGATAGACTCGGAGTGTTGGATACAGTAACCATTGAACTGTCCACCATCAGGAACCCATGACTTCATCAATACAGATGCACCAGGTTGGTGTAAGAATGCTGCCCATCCTTGGGTAGAACCACCTTCTGGTTTTTTGTTTTCGTGTGTACCCCAACCCATTTCAGCAGGCGCACGACCTTCTGCCCAAAAACCTTCACAAGACCAAGTGTTAACAAACTCGTCTTTAGTTTTAGGTGCAGAGATAACTTGTTGGTCACGTTCAGCAATGTGTACAACCTTGACACCAAGTGACTTCATCAATTGTGCCCATTCTTCTTGTGTCTTAGGTACATTAGAACCACGACCACGTTTCTTAGCCAATTGCAACAGAGCACGTTTGGTCAAGTGAGTAACATAACCAGGGTTTGCACCATGAGTTACACAAAGAGTTGCACAATTTGGATATTCTTCCATTGCAGCTCTCATAACATTGTGTGTATGATACAATGTACGGTCAGCAAGTTTAGGAATTGTTTCGTCTGGGTGATGTTCCCAACGTTCTAGTGATGTATCAATTTCCATCACACCGTTTTCTGCACACCATTCTAGTAATGAACGAGCATCAATGTTCAATGATGCATTGATAATCATGTCACCTCTACCAACATACTTGGCCAATTCTTTTTTGTAATTGGATGGTTTGATTTCTTCTCTGACGTAGTTAACACCAGAACCTGCATGACGTTTCAAGAAGATTGCACGGTGATTGTCACGTTCCAATACAGTAATGTTTTTTGGATCACAAACGATGTGTCTTAGAAAGACAGGAAGAATTGCTTGACCGACTGAACCATATCCAATGATAAGAACTTTACCACTGAACTCAGCATACTTTTCATATTTTGTTTTGTCGAAGTCTTTAAAAGATTTAATTGCCATGGTTTTTTTACTGTAAAAATTAGAACATGCTATATTTAGTTATCACTTCCATTTGATAGGTGTAGAGACAATTGGTGTGTTAGGATTCTTAAAACCTTGAAAAACATCCCAAAGTTCTTCTTCTACTGTGAATTTTGTCATTAATCCGGCTTCACGACCATGTGCATCTATTTCCCATGGATGTAACCAGTAATCAACTTTATCTGAATCTATGCGTTTACCTCTCCACATTGATAGTGAGTCATTGGTTTCGCCATGGATAAGTTGTTTGACATGCACCATTTCATGTGCAAGAGTTTCTAGTATTGAATATACACCAATACCAGGATGAACTTCAATTAGAAATTCTCTAGGTTCATTTCTAGTGTTGTACCCTTCTGCACCACAAGAACCAAAGTCCAACAGCTGTCCGTCAAATCGGACTTTGATTTTACAATTATTGCGGATGCGGGTATTCGGAATCAACTCTTTTGCAAAAAAATCAACAGCCCTTTCCACATAAGGTTTGAAGTTTTTGTCTGGACAATTTGTGACTTTGACCTTCATTTTGACCCCCTTAACCTATATTTAGAGGTCAGATTTGCTCTACTTTGACTCCGGCTTTTTCGAGAAATTTAATTCCCTCATCATTCCTATAAACATTGCGATAGAACACACTATTAATACCACTCTGATAGACCAACTTGGCACAGTCCAGACAAGGACTGTGGGTAACGAACAAAGTAGCGCCGTCACCAGACTCTGTGGACTTAGCCAATTTAGCCAACGCATTTTGTTCAGCATGTAAAACCTCTCTTTTTGTTTCCAACAATACCATTTTTGGTTGAACTTTAACTTCATTTTCACAGTTATTGTCCCAACCAGCTGGCATTCCATTCCAACCATAACTGATGATATTTGATTTTTTTACTATCACCGCACCCACATGTAATCTTCTAGCATAAGACATATCAGCAATTCTGAATGCTAAATCCATATAAAGATTATTATATCTTTGCTCTTTGAGTTTTACCTTTTCTCCATCCATCATCTATCTCACTTTCTGCCATAATCATTTTATTATTGGTGCCATTGGTAATCCAAATTTTACCTGAATTTCTTTCATTCCATCAACACATAGTCATTTTTAGAAACACCACATTCTGGACAGTTGACTTCATCAGGTAAAGACAACCAGTCTGCTTCAGATAATTGGTGGCCACAAACTACACAAACGTAAATTCTTTCGCTCATTTCAATTCTCCTAGTTTAACTTGATATGCTTCTGCATGGCGTTTCTCAACTTTAGCCAATGCATCAAAACGTTTTTGTGCCAATGCCAACACTTTCATAAATTGTTCAGCGTGTTCTTTTGATTCTTCAATTTGTTCATCAAACTCTTTGCTTGCGTAAGATAATCCTTCACCATAAGCTTGATTCTTAAATTGAGGATACATTTCCGTAAACTCGTATGTTTCACCTTCAATAGCCATCTCAAGGCATTTGCGGGTATCTGGTTTACCAATCAATAGTTCCAAATGACCCCATGCATGGAGAATTTCTTGGTCTGCGGTGTGTTCAAAGTGTTTTGCAACATCTTCAAAACCTTCTGCACGAGCCAACTTGGCAAAGTAACGGTATTTGATATGTGCCATTGACTCACCGGCCAATGCACTCTCTAAGTTTTTTAATGTATTCGACATAATTTTCCTTCATTGTTAAAGTAACCTGACTGATTACTTATCATAGTATAACACTATTTTGACAGAAAATCTAATTGATTTTATCTATCATCATTATTGGTGCGCCCACTAGGACTTGAACCTAGGACCAATAAATTATGAGTTTACTGCTCTGACCAACTGAGCTATAGGCGCATTAAAGATTTAAAAATTTGTTGTTGTAAAGATACCGCACTATCAACAAACGCAAGATTATCAAAGTACTTATCATCAAAGTAGGATTGAATTTTACCTTTTGTTGCCTGAATAGTGGCTTCTTTTTCACCTTGTGCAACTGTAACAACAGTCATACCATTTTTCTTGGCGATGTGTTGCATCACCTGATTCTCTGATAGGCATTGTGTATACAAGGTCTTTGCACCTTTAGACATTGCCCATGTTGCACCACGAATGAATAATTCTTGTCCTAGACCTTTACCACGAAATTCTGGTGCAACGGTGAAACCCATTTCAGCAGTATAATTCCCATCTTTGGTTAGCGGACAAAAAGAAACATGAACAGAGCCAACAACCCCAGCGTTTTCGTGTTCAACAATAAACCACATGTTCTTGAAACCAAATTCGTCAAAGGCCTTATCTAAGTAATCAATTATATTAGCATCGGATGCAGCATAACCAAATCTCAAGTAACGGTCTTGACCAACAATGTCTTCCAAAAAATGGTCGTATAACCGGTTCGCATCTTCTTCGGTTGCAATTTTACGCGGAATCATTTCACTCTTTCTAAAGAATCTTTACGCATCCAATGTGATACTTGTGTCAGTTCTTGTGAAGGTTCACGTTTACAGACAGACAAAAACTCCACACCATCAATTTCTTGGGTTGGCCAGTGTTTGAATGTGTACACAATTTCTCTTGAAGAAATCACTCGCATTTTAATAAAGTCTAATTTTTTCATAATATCACCATTATACATGAAAAAAAAGGGTCTGTCAAGACCCTTTCTTATTACTCTTTAGAGAATAGGGGAATCTTTTTGATGGCGTCTTGCATCTTTACCATATTAGACAAACCTATCTTCAACATACCGTTTACCAATTCGGCATTTTCAATTTCTACCTTATCGGCAATAGTGAATTCATGTGTGAAGTTTCGGTTAGCAATTCCTTTGTAGATGAAAGTATCTGGTTCATCCTCTTTAGCGTTGCCTTTAACGACAAGCTTGTTACCTTCTAGAGTAACTTCAATATCTTGTTTACCAAAACCAGCAACAGCCATTTCAATGACGTATTCGTTTTCGGACAACTGTTTGATATTGTATGGAGGGAATGCCGCTTTCTGTAGTTTTTTTGAAGCCTTTTCAAGTTCTTCAAAAACATCGGTGAAGCCGATTGTGAAAGGGTCGAAGCGATGGAAGTTGAACATGTCGTTCATAGTTTTCTCCTAATTAAAGCAAGATTAAATTTGGTACCCCGAAGGCATACCGGTTAAGTGCTGGTTACGTTTTCCAGCGGTAATAACGTCTACCCGTTTTACTAACGCCCCTAAGGTAGGTGGAGCACCTCAATTTGGCGGTGTTTCTTGTGCAGGTACAACTCGCAAACCTGTTTTCCCATCCCGATGGGAATATTACATATTATCCAAACCAGTTTGATGACCAGCTAAAGCACCTTCATGCCATTCTTTATGTTCAGGAGTACCTTTTTTGTGTGGATTTTGTTTTAACATCTCAGACTTTCTTGCTCGGGCAGTTTGTTTGAAACCTGAATCCATGGCGTGGTCAGCAGCAAAATCATGTCCAGTTTGCCAGTGGTCTTCACCACCTTCTTTTGTTTCTACAATCTGTTCACCCAAAAGTACCTTGATTACAGTTGTTCTAAAGTCCATGTTTAATTCCTTTTTGACTTATTTAGTTACTCTGTGGTTTTTTACCAATGTTATACTTGGCGGTTAGTTGCCATTCATCCTTCTCTTTGTGAGACAGAATTTTAACCTGTGAAAGGAAGATAGGTTCTGGTGTCTGAGTTTGTTCTTTATTCACAATCTCCAACAGACCCCAATCAGCCAATAGGTTTGCAATGGCATTTCTACGTGCCAAATCATTCTCGGTAATATCAGCAGGTTTACCATCCAATGCAAATAGTTCTTTGAAGTGAACAATGTAGTATTGTCCACGTTTGTGTAAAATGTGGCAAGATTGGAATAACGTTTTGTCTTTTTTGGATGCTACACCGATACGGGTCAATGTCTCACGCACTTTTAAAAAATCATCTTGTTCCTTCAATCTCACTTCAACCAAATCTTTAATGTCAATCATTTAGTTCCGCCCTTATCTGTTTTTATTCTTATTTCAGCGATTTGTTCGTCAGTAAGGATACGGAGTGCTTCTTTGGCCTTTTCATTGGAGTAACCAAAATACAACTTGACACACTCAATATCCTTGTCTCTGTTAGCCTTTTGCCACGGTTGGAATTTCCGTTTCATAGGTCTAACACTATTTAGAAGGTACTGGTATTGTATGTCTTTGTCGATATTTGGCCAAAGATTCATGTCGTTTGCATAATGAATACAGTCGATATGATAAGATAAGGCACGGTTAACCAAGAAAGGTGCATAGTCATTATAGTCCTGTTCAACCTGCATGACCGATTTACCGGTCTGTAAGATTGACGGAACGATTTCTTTGAATAGGTCTGGCATTACTTGAACTCACATTCAACCATGATTTCGGTCAAACATGCAATCAAGTTAATTTCGTGGTCTGCCACAAACGCAGCTTGATACTGATATTTGGCAAGGATTAGAACCAATTGTGGAACTGAACTGCCTTGCAGTTGTTCATATAGAGAATCATACAGACCTCTAAAGATACGTGCCTGGTCGTTGTCCAAGTTGTTGGTGACCCATTTGCGACAGGCCGCAAAGTCTTTGTCTTTCAGTGCTTTGATTAACTCGGTTATCTGCACATCGGAAACTGATGCAAGAATACCTTTATCAATTGTGCCACTAATACTATAGCGCTGAAGCTCGTTAAGAATACGGCGATTATCAGGGAAATGTTTCGTAATAACTGCTGCAACCACTTGCTTGTCATAGGTTACTCCTTCTTGAGTCAAGATGTTTTCAACACGTTTAAAGAATGATGTAGCCATCTTGGCTTTAGAACCATTGGCTTTGAAGTCAATCACGGTACAACGTGAATGAATAGGATCAATAATCCGGTTTTTAAAGTTACAGGTGAAGATGAACGAACAGTTAGTTGAAAATTCTTCAATGGATGCACGTAGAATCGCTTGGGCATTGTGTGTTAGATAGTCTGCCTCATCAATGATGATGACCTTGCGGCCGCCTGCCAAGGACATTGCGGATGCATAGTTCTTAATCTTTACACGAATGGTGTCAACGCCGTTTTCATCTGAACCGTTAATGATAATATAATCACAACTAATCTCATCACACATTGCTCGTGCAACTGTGGTCTTACCGACACCTGCGGTACCACAAAGTAATAGATTAGGGATTTCTTTCTTGTTGACAAACTCTTGAAAGGTTGCCTTCATTGCATCAGGCAAAATGCAGTCTTCAATTTTATGTGGACGATACTTCTCTACCCACAGCATGTGTTCGCTCATTCAAATTCTCCATAATATAAAAACATAGTATAACACGACCCGAAGGCCGTGTCAAGTTCATTTAGATTTTGATGTAATTTTCTTCCTTATTAGCAATATCTTGTGGTAAACAACCTTCAATATTCCAAGGAAATTTTCCGTTTTTAGAATAGTACTCAAAAACTTTCACCAAAGAATCTTCCAACGATTTAAATTGTTGAACCATTTTTTGGCGTCTATCATTAACATCAAAAGCTTCAGTTGGTGATTTGGTATGAATTGTGAAGTATGATTCGATACCCTTTTCAGAATAACGTCTAGCAGCATTCATAAGGAATTCATACTCGTATCCCTCCAATACTGACCATCCATATTTTTTTCGTTTGAAATCGAAATTACCACCACAAACATAATCAGTATTCTTTGATAAAAAATCTTCAACGTCTTTTGCGGTATATGTAATCACATCACGATATACATTACATCCATTCTTCAATAATTGTCGAACAGAATCTCTAACAATTTTAGCTTTGGTGTTTCCGTGCATATTTGAACAAACTTCATTGACATATTCTCGGATACTATCTTCATTAGGTTGAACTAACTTTGAACTGTGAGCAATAAGTCTGACAATAGTATTGACTACATCATCTTCCGTGTTCGCAAATGATGGAGCATGGTCATTTTCTTTTAATTGAAAAGTTCTTATGGAATCCTCGTAACCATAATCATCACAAGGAATATCATAAATGTCAAAAATCCATTCAGTAAATCCTAAATTACGCAGAGCTTCAAAACGGTGACCTCCAGCAACAAGTTCATATTTTGTAATTTTACCATCAAAAATTCTTGAAACTTCTCTTGCCACAGGAGGCATTTTAGAATAGTCAAAACCATTTTTTAATGAGTTTTGTAATCGTTGAATGTGTGACACATTTTTTCCATGTGTGCGAACAGAGTTGTCTTTTTTAAGTGGTGGAACATAAATTTCGTCCAGTTTAATTACAATGCGCTTTTTAAATTTTGCACCTGGAGAAATGATTTGGCCAAAGGTGACCAATAACGGGTCTAACGTTTTTGTATCGAACATAAATTTTCCTTAAATTTAACACAAAGAGATGCAAAGTGCAAACTCATTAATGTGCTTGGGTTTAAAATGTGAGGTATTGAACCTCATTTATATATATGTGTCATTTTAGATTTTACGCCAAATGTCATTCTCTTTGACGTAAAGTTTACCGTCAGGACCAGGTACAATATTGACCTTTACTTCCTTTTTGGTACCTTCTACATATTCATCACCGAAACCACTTACCATATAATATCCATTCATACTATATGCAGGTTTTGGTTTTGGTGTACCGTATGTTGCCATCAATTGCAACACAGGTTTACCTTCGAGTTGTTTTTCCAACTCTTTGGTGGGTAACTCATCTTCTTTGTAGACAATGCGTTCCTTGACCTCGGCATATGCCTTGGCACCTACCGACAAAAGGCCTAAAAGGCCTAATGTCTTTGCAAAACTTCTTCTGCTAGTTGGGTCCATTACTTGACCTCGTTCATGCTTTCAAACAAGGCTTCAAACTCTTTGTATTCCGCAACTTCAGTTTGGAAAGAATTCTTGTGTTGAACTTTTGCCATACGTTTGATAATCTTCTTAGGAATCTTCAACTCATCGGTTGCTGCATCAACAATGTCTTTGATTGCTTGGTTGTTTGAATCATTACGGTTCATGTGCAATACAACTTCATCAACATAACCTTTGAGTTTCTTCAAAGATGTATCATCAAAATCACCGAACAAGGTGGTTACTTTGGTCATTTGATTTCTCCATTAATCAAACCAACTGCAACGTCATAAGATTCTTCAACAACGACTGTACCTGATGGAATAGTGATGATGGTTTTACCTGCAACTCTTGGATCAACTTCTGAAGTTGAAGGTGCAACGAACACAGCAATAACTTTTAAAGGGTTGATTGCCACAGGACTATTTGAAATGCTGTCATTAAATTGTAGTAACATATTATTCTCCGAAGGTTGATTCTTTGGCTTCAATTGCAATGAAGTAATGCAAATCGCCAGCTTTGTTTTTGAATGATGCAAGACCTGCCTTAGAGATTCGAATATCATAAGAATCAGGAATCATCTTGAAGTTTTCAGTCAGGAAAACTGCCTTGAATTTGTTACCATTATCATTAGCACCAATTTCTGTGGTGTTAGTGTGTGCGGCATCATCTTTAGGATTGAACACTGTGACGGAGATACTTTCACCATCAGACTCAAACGCAATGTTAGGAGCACCCAACACAGCTGCGTTCTTCAAAACTTGAGCCAAGTCTTCTTGTGTCAATGTGAATGAACCATCAACAGAAGGCAACTTCAAGTCTTTATCTGGTGCAGAGACAATCATGTTCTTTGCAGTCATACGATACTTGGTCTTTGAACGGCCATTTTTGAAGATGACATTTTGTGTTTCAAAGTCCAGTTCAGTTTCTTTACCCAAAGAATGTACAGACAAGAACTGGTTCAAGTCATAGATACAGAAGTCTTGTGGGAAGGCGTCTTTCAAAGTCGCCACAGCCAATACAGTCTTTGTAGAGGAAATGGTTTTGATAGTGTTGCCTTTTTTGAATTCCAATCCAGAGTTAATCCCTGCAAAGTTCTTCAAAACGTTTAGTGTCTCGTTAGACAATTTCATAATATACTCCTTATTTCAATTCACTGATTATACTTGATCCATAGGAAGATGCAAGACTTCTAATCAAGTTTTCTTTCAAGTCTTCCATAGTACCTGAATTTTGAATAGTATGGTCAATAGAACCACCAATCCAACGCCATTCAGATTCATGTACACCTGATTCATTCAACATATATTGTTCTTCTTTATGTCCGCCGTGGTTTGCGGAAGCTGCAATAGAATACCAATGTGGTCTTACACCACGTTCAATTTCAATTGTAACACCTTGCATTGAGTGTACAAATTCAATTTCATTTTGGAAACGAACATCGGTAATAACATAGTTTTGATATGGATTATCTTGCATGAATTTCTTCAAACGAATCACCCAAAAATCTTCGTGAAATACATCACGACCAACTTCTGTACCCATCAACTGTAATGCCAATCTAGGAGTAAATTCACGACCAAAAGACTTAGACCAAAACTCATCTGGTTGTTCTCGCCATTCACGGGAGACTTGTGTA
>TBL_comb48_EPIDRAFT_1002596_pt1 | contig 12513 bp, 8 predicted proteins | sample TroBogEpilimnion_37_FD_10681 | JGI IMG/M metagenome (IMG submission 10681)
CGCGCCAACCCCGCCGCCGAACCCGGCACCCCGCCCGCCTTCCCCAACACCAGCGACACCGTCTACCTCGCCGTCGTCGACCGCGAAGGCAACATCGCCAGCTGGATCCAGAGCATCTACGCCAGCTTCGGCTCCGCCATCGTGCCCGACGGCATGGGCTTCGCGCTCCAGAACCGCGGCGCGGCCTTCTCGCTCGACCCCGCGCACCCCAACGTCCTCGCCGGCGGCAAGCGGCCCTATCACACCATCATTCCCGGCTTCATGGAACGCGACCGCGCGCACGTCGGCTTCGGCATCATGGGCGGCGTCAACCAGCCCCTTGCCCATGCGCAGTTCATTTCCAACGTGGCCGATTACAACATGAACCTGCAGAAGGCTCTCGAAGCCCCGCGTTTCTTCCGCGGCAACCCGGCCGGCTGCGATGTCTCGATCGAGGCCCGTGTCCCCGCCGCCGTCCTCAACGCCCTCGCACAGATGGGCCACCAGATCACTCTGCGCCCTGAATATTCGCAGGAAATGGGCCGCGGCCAGGCCGTGCTCCACAACTCAGAAACCGGAATCAACTTCGCCGCCTCCGACCCGCGCGCCGATGGCGCGGCAACTCCCGAAGGCATCCCCTGCTAAGCTCCTCACACTTTCACCGAACCCCTGTCTCCGGCTCGTGGCTGCCGGTACGGCGTGAATTACTTCGGCACGCAGAGTTCTGCGCCTGCCGCCCGGAATGCCTTCCGCGCTGCGCGCTGCCCGTTACCTGAGCGTGCGTTCTTCCGCCGGCAGTTACCACGGCGGTTACCACGGCAGTGCGAACCCCCTCTTTGCATGGAAATGGCTTGCTCGGAGCTGAGGCCCTTCACCGCCGCATGTTAGAATTTCCCAGTGCGTTCCGGAGCGGGCCGCGACCCTCGTGAGTTGCTCAATTGCGGTTCGCCAAGATTACCCTTTTTTGAGGGACTCCGGGGAATCGCGGCCTTTGTCGTCGTCATTTTCCATCTTCGGCTGACCTTCTTTGAAATAACCGTTTCGGACACCAGCCAGCATCTGACCTTCCTGCCCTATAATCTGGCCCGCCTGTTCGTGGCGGCTTTCGACGGGCTGTTCTGCGGCAATTTTGCCGTCTGGTTATTTTGGATTATGTCGGCGTTTGTCCTCTCCCTGCAGTTCTTCCTGCGGACTCACCGGCCTCCCGCCACCGCCGCCCACGATTATCTTGAGGACGCCTTCTGGCGTCGCTATCCGCGCCTGCTGCTGCCCGTCCTCGCCTCCGTGATCTTTGCCTATGTACTTCTCTCTCTCGGCCTGATGCATAACCTGTCCTACGCTCACGCGCATGGCTGGCCCTTTGACCTTGGCTGGATTTCGCGGTGGTACCGCCTCTCCCCAAATCTGGGCGGCGCTGTCTGGTCGGCCGTGTGGCAAAGCTTCTTCGCCTATCGTGACGAATCGTCCTACAATCCCGTCGTCTGGACCATGGAGAAGGAATACCTCGGCTCGCTGTTCCTGTTCGCGTTGCTGAGCCTCCTCGGCCACCGCAGGAGCAGGCTCGCGGCATATCCCCTGATTGCCGTGGCCAATTTTATATTTGAGCTTCACTGGCTCAACGCCTTTTTAGCCGGCATTGCGTTGTGCGATTTTGCCGTCAGTCAAGGCGTCCTGAATCCCGCGCAGGGCGTACGCAGCTCCCGATGGCGGGATGCCCGCCGCAGTCCCCTCGCCGCCGCCTGCCTCTGGCTGCTGGTCATCGTCTGGGCCGGGCTGCCGAACTATCGGGGCTTCTCGTACCTCTTCGCCGGGATTGCCGCAACCGCGCTCACCCTGTGGTCCACCGTCACGCAGCAAATCCTGTCGAGTGCCGTTCCCATGTTTTTGGGAAGAATTTCTTTCGGGCTTTACCTCATTCACCTTCCGATCATCTGCAGTTTTTCCTGTTGGGCGTATCTCGCCACGGCCGGTTCGGTGGGAGCAACGGCCGCGGTGGCCTGGGTTTCGGTGGCCACGTGCATATTGTCCGTCTGCCTCGGTAATGTTCTCCACGTCCTTGTGGAACGGCCTGGTCTGCGTTTTTCCCGGTGGCTGTCCCGGCTGGCAATGAGCGAATTACGGGGGGACGTCTTTGGGGGCCGTCCTTCGTCACCTTACGGGCAGACCCGGATTCCGCCGGATGCTGGCGCCCAAAATAATGTAACGGAGGCGCAGAGTGTCGAACCCTGATCTGGAAATACTACTGCCGGTTCACAACGAAGGTGAAAGTATTGAACGGACAATTCGCGAGATTTACGACGAATTGTCGCCGGTCCTGCGTATCGGCTTCATCATTTGCGAAGACGGCAGCAAAGACAACACGCAGGAGATTCTCCGCCGCCTCGCGCAGGAATTGCCGCTGCGCCTGAACCTGAGCGTGGGGCGCAAAGGATACTCGCGCGCAGTCTGTGAAGGCATGAAAATGCTGGAGGCAGACTATCTTCTTTGCCTCGATTCGGACGGCCAGTGCGACCCCAAAGACTTCCACGCATTCTGGGCAGTCCGTAACGAGGCGGACGTGATCCTTGGCTGGCGCACCACCCGCGCCGACGTATGGACGAGACGTGCCTTCTCCCGTTTCTTCTACCTCATCTATCAACTGGCGTTTCGAACGCCCGTGCACGACCCGAGCTGCCCTTTTGTCCTGTTCAAAAAACCGCTGGCCAGGCGCTTGTGTTTGGAACTCGGCGCCATGAAGCAGGGCTTCTGGTGGGAGTTCGTGGCCCGCGTGCACCGGCGGGGCTACACGATCCGGGAACTGCCTGTCCACCACCGCGAGCGCCTCGCCGGTGCCACGCAGGTGTACCGGTGGCGAAAGATGCCGGGCATTTTCTTCCGCCACGTCGCCGCCATTTTTCGCATCTGGGCTGAGACGAGGCAGTAGCGCTTTCCCATGCCGCCGGAAATCAGGAGCACCGGACGTTCGTTCGGCGTGCGGGTCGCCTCTGCAATCGGCGCGCCGGCCGCGCGTTGGGGTACGCCGCTCGCCGCCTGGGCTGCCCGCCACGAGGCCTGGTGCCTCGCCGCAACCCTCACCTTCATCGCCGCAAAACTGGTAAACGCCGCTCATCGCCCGTTCTGGTATGACGAACTGTTTACCTTCTACATCTCGCGCCTGCCCCGCCTGGGACAACTCTTCGAGGCGATTCCCGCGGATGGTAACCCGCCTCTCAGCTACCTGCTTGTCAGGTATTCCCTGCGCGCGTTCGGCGAAAACGAACTGGCAGCCCGTTTGCCCTCTATACTCGGCTTCCTGATGGCGTTACTGGCCATCTATACTTTCATCCGCCGGCGCGGCGGCGCGGTCCCCGGCCTGTTAGGGATCGCGTGTCTGACAACCAGCATGATGGCCGATTACGGCAGCGAGGCGAGACCGTACGCCCTGCTGCTGGGCTTTACCGGAGTCGCCATGGTCTGCTGGCAGGCGGCCGGTGACTCACGCCGATTCCGGCTGGTACCTTTAACCGGACTCGCGCTCGGCATCGCCGGAGCCATCGCCAGCCACCACTACGGCGTCCTGCATGTCGGAATTCCCCTGCTGTGCGGCGAAGCCGTTCGCCTCATCCGGCGGCGGCGATTGGACTGGCCCGTTTACGTCGCCTGCGCGGCGGGTCTGTCAGCGCTGGCCCTTACTTTGCCATTCGCTCGCCGTACGCAGGGCAACATGCTTCGCTACGTCAGTGATTCCGCGTCTTTCTGGGCCCGCCCCCATCTCCGGAGCCTGCTGAGCTACTACTACATGGCAAACCCGTGGTTGGTGCCGGGGTTCCTGCTGCTGCTGTGCCTGACCTGGGCGGGTTGCGGCCCCGGCGACGAATCCGGCCCCGCGAATCGCGGAAAGCACGTTTTCCCGGAACATGAGATAGCGGCCGCGCTGGGCCTCGCACTGCTGACGCCGGTCATCGTCGGCGTCTCCTGGCTCTCAACGGGCTACTACATCGCGCGCTATGCAATCGGAACCGCCATGGGGATCGCCCTGCTGATGGGAATGGCGGCGGCGCGGCGCGGACGGAACCCGTCCCATGGCCATTCTGCGGCCGCTCTCTGTCTGGCGGCGCTCGTCGTCGTGAACGCGGGCTCTGCTGCGATCGGGTTTGTCTTCCCCACCGTTACGGCCCCCGTTGCCGCTGCCGACCCGCCTCCCGGCTCACTCCTTGAGACGATACCCGGGCAGGAGCCGATCGTGCTCGCGAGCGCGCTCGATTACATGCCCACGTGGTGGTACGCGTCGCCGCAACTGCGTCAGCGTCTGCACTATCTGGCCGATTTGTCGTTTGCCGTTCGCCAGGCCGATTTTCTTCCCGAGTATTCGCTGGTGACCAATCAGCAGTTCATCCCGTCGAAGCCCGATGACTACCGAAGCTTCCTCTCGCTTCACCGCGCATTTCTTCTCTACTCCAGCGGCACCCAGCGACTGGAATGGAACCAAACGCGTCTGCTGAGCGAGGGTTGGGCCCTGCAGACAATCTACAAAGCAGGGAAAGTCACCCTGTACCGCGCGCAAGCCCCCGCGCCCCGGTAAGCAAGGTCTTACTTTCCGCCCACCGAATACGCCAGCAGCACGTTGCCGGGCGTTTCGCGCGGCCCCGGATAACCCGAATTGACATAGATCACGCCGCCCGCCACCGTGGGTCCCGGCCCGCAGATCGCGCCTCCGTGGGCCCCGATTCCATTGGCGGTTTCATAGCGGCGCGCCGTATCGGTCTTCCAGATCACATGCCCGTCATCGGTCGAATAAGCGCGAAGATAACCATCCGCCGACCCGGAAAGAACCACTCCCGGAATGTGTGTCACGGCGGCAAGTTGCGCGGGATGGCACTGCCCCGGTCCGCTGTCGCACTGCGGCGGAGCGTACCACACACGCTGCCCCGAATTCAGACGCAGCGCAAACGTGCCCCCTCCGCCGTCGCGCAGGAAGCCCGCCGTGGTCCGATGCCACAGATGCACGAATTTGATCGACATCCGGCTCAGAAACGGCTCCGCTCCGTTGACGCCGAATACATCGTCCATATCCGACAGCGCAACGTAGGCGTTCTGCTCGTCCGTCGCCAGCCCGAACATCACCCCGCCCAGCGGACCGCCCTTGCCAATTTCCGCGTGCCACAACAGCTTTCCCTCGTTGTCCGGATCGAAGGCATAGACAATGCCCGATTTCTGGCCCGCGATCAGAGCGCGCCGTCCATCCTGCAGCCCCACCAGTACCGGCGGGGAACCGAAGTCCAGATCGTTGCCATGCGGTTGCGGACAGTTCGCCGGGTCGCCGTCCACGCAGGCCATATTAAACAAATCCCCCGGCGCCGCCTGCCGCGACCAGAGCATCCGGCCCGTAGCCATATCGAACGCCAGAATGGCATCGCTGGTACTCGCCTCCGGCACGGAGTGGGAGTCACCCGTGGCCACGTAGATCGCTCCCTTCAACGGGTCCACGGTCGGCGCCGACCAGATGCCGGCCCCGGAAGGCCCCCATTGCTGTACGTTCCGGGAATTCCGGCCCACCGGGCGGGCCGGCGCCGGAATCGTAGGGCTCTTCCAGATCACTTCACCCGATCCGGCGTTCAGCGCCGCCAGGCTGCCCTGCAACCGGCAGCACTCAAACGCGGGATCCCCGGCCTTTGCGTCCTCGCTCGATGTGACGGGTACATAGAGTACGCCGGAATAGAGCGCAGGCGATCCGCTGATCCGCGAAAGCGGCGACTCGTCCACCGTCGTCTTCCAGATGAGGCTGCCGGTATCGGCATCGACCGCATAGGCATGGGCGCCGTTGGCGCCTGTGTCGCCAAAGTAGGCCGCCCAGCGCGCTCCCGCACGGCCAACCGTGATGGCAGTCCGAACATTCGCCGACGCTTTGAAGACCCAGTAGACACAAGCCGACGCCGCGTCGATCGAGTAAACGTTCCCCGTGCTGGTGCCAAAAAAGAGCCGCCCGCCGGCAGCGGTGGGCTGTCCGTACATTCCTTTTACGCCGGGCACACCGAATGCCCACTTGAGCTTCAGTTGCGCAAACGAATCGGCCTGCAGCCCTGCCATAGCCCCGGATTGTGACCTGTGATTGTTGAGATCGGCGCCCCAGCCGTTCCAGTAGCCCCCCGCAAAGGGCTCGTCAAACCCCGTATGCCCCGCGGAACAAAAAGCCCGCCTCGGCATTTCCACCGCGGCGGACGGAAGGTCATCCGCCGATAACTCCACTCGGCCCGAACGGGAAAACCCTCTCATCATGAGTTCGCGCACCGGGGTGCTCAGCGTCAAAAGCAGGCCGAGAAGCGCTGCCGCGAAGCACAACGAAAAGATCAGTTTCTTCATAGTCTTGTTTCACCCGTCTCGCTTCACCCGCCTCGCTTCACCCGCCGGGCGGAGGATTCCCGCCTCGTCCGGAAACGGCCGGGGTTCAGGGCCGCTTCCTCGCCAACGGAATCTGGTCATCGGGAATATGCTCGTAAATCGACCACGCGGCCCGCTCGGCATCGGACAGCCCCGGCAATGCTGCGCTCCTCCAGGAATCCCGTTCCTCCTCCAGCATTTCTGCCATCAGGCGTTCATGCGGACTCAGCGATTCCGCCGCGCGGCGATGCCAGATGATCACATCCACCGGATCGTTCTTGAGCGCCGCCGCCAGGTCCTTTTCGGTTCGGTATTTCAGGACGTAATGCCGGCCGAACCAATCCTGTTGCGAGAACATCTTGGTCGGACGAACCAGTTGGTAGCCCGGACGATGCCGATCCTGAATCGCGAATTCGGCGATCATCGGCCCTTCGAGATCCGAAGCGACCAGGATACGTTTGTCCGCCCGCCCCGGCCGGCCCACGATGGCGCTTACCACCCGCCGGATCGGATACTCCGTCGGCTTCTTATACGCGCCCCATTGCGTTACCAGCATCACTGCCGTCAACACCGCGGCGCAAACCGGTACAAGTGTCCCGGCTTTTACCCCGCGCCACAGGAACCGCTCGGACGTGGCCGGCCTCCCGGCAAACCACCTGGCAGACCACCCGGCACCGGCAGACAACCCGGCACCGGCAGACAACCCGGCACCGGCAGACAACCCGGCACCGGCAGACAACCCGGCAAACGAGATCGCCAGCAAAGTGGCCGCTACTCCAAGAACGTGGCGGGGTTCGGGATCGATCGGCGACGCAACAACAAGCGCCAGACTGCCCGCCGTCATCAGAGTCAGGACCGTAAGATCCGCATACCAGGCGCGGCGCGCCACCAGCGCAGCCACCAGACCGGCGACGACAACTGCCGCAATCGCAGGGGGAAAAACACCGAAGGCCTCGCCAATACACACCACGACCCTGCTGAAGACCGTTGCGCTTTGGGCCTGAGGCAAGCCGACCGAATACCAGTTCGCCGTCCACACAACCCACGGGCCAACCAACAGAATGATGACTCCATGCAGGGCCCAAAAGCTGTGCTTACGCAGCACGTCAAATCTGCGCTCCACCAGAACGGCGGCCAGCGGCACAAGGCAGATATAAGCTCCGCTGTACTTGGTCAGTGTGGCGCACGCACAACAAACACCGCAATAAACCGCATTCCGTACGGTGGGCCGCTCCAGATACGCCAGCACACGGACCCCGGCCGCCAGACAAAAGCAGACGACCATCTGATCGGTCATCACCGCCGTGGTCCAGTGTTGAACTTCAGGCAGGCTCAGGAACAACAACCCGGCACAGCAGGCGGCGGCCGACCCGGCCCGCCGGCGCACCAACCCGTAAACCAGCCACGCGGAACCGACCGCGGCGGCCGCCGACACCAGCAGCGCCTGAAATCGTCCAACTCCGGCCACCAGAAACACCAGTCCTGTGATGAGGTAGAGAAGCGGTGGCCAGTAGCCCACGGCGAAAAACGGGTAATGCCGTTGGTAGTCAGAGGCGAACTGTAAAGGCGGCGTCGATAAGCCCGAGGCGAGGTAATCCCGAATCATCACCGAACTGACAAAGTGAGACGGCTCGTCCGGATAGGAAACGAATGCGGCATCCCATGCCCCGGTCGAAGCCTGGAGCACAAGACAGTACAGCAGATACGCGATAGCCACCCCGGTCCCGGCCGTCGCCGTGTTCCGGACAATTCGGGCAAAGGAAATCGCCTGCCCCCTCTGCACAGGCAGAGTGCGACCGTTTGTGGACTTCGTATTCAAAATCTGGATTCTGCCGCGCGGTCGCGCGACCGGGCAGCGCCGACGTCAGCCTGAACTGTAACCGCCTGGTCCTTACCGCTCCTGTCCACCGACCAGAGCACTTGTAACGCCAGACCACTTGTAACACCCCAACACTTGTAACACCCGCAACACTTTTAACACCCGCAATACTTGTAACACCCGCAATACTTGTAACAAAAGATAGCACGCAAGTATTTCCGTCAGCCATTCGATCGCGTAGCTGTGCCGCAGCCCCACGTGAATCAGATAATTCGGCAACGGATAGACCGCCAGGATGGCTCCAATGACCGGGACGCTGACCTCCCCCGTCCTGCTCCAATACCAGAACCCCGCCAGTCCAAATCCCGAAATGAACCAGAGCAGGACACCCTTGATGAGGCCGCCCGTGTCAACAGGGAACCAGTAAATCCAGAATCGCTCCAAAGTCTTCGCCGCAAAACGAGCGGGGTGCGTGGCGATCCAGTCGGCCGCCTGCGCCATTGCCTCGCGGTTGTAGGCCACCTCACCCATTTGCCTCACCTTCAGCGCTTCCGCGCGGTTCTGGAGGGGATGGTACCGGTCGTACAAACCACGGCGAAGATTGATCGGCTCCCGCGCACTCGCGCTGTCGTTATTTGAAAAGCGTAACTCCAGACCCGTATTCGAACGCGTCACGATGAACGACCCCAGTTCCCGATAATTGCGAACCGCCCACGGCGCCAGCAACAGACCCACCGTTAAGATCTGCGCCACCCCGAATCGCAGGCTGCGTCCCCTGAACAGCGACCCTGCCAGGAGCACGATCCACAGCGGCATAAGGGCGGATGCAAACAGGAGGCTGACACCCCAGCACGCGCCGTGTCGCAGCCCGCTGCGGAACGAGAAATCCCCGCTCCTCCACGTCCACACCGTATGCGCGGTCAGCAGCAGCAGCGCCAGCGCCGTGTAGTTCGCCTCCCAGTCACCCGTTGTCTCGGTTTGAAACTTCAGCGGCAGCAGCGCTGACAACGTGCCTGCCGTCAGCCCCGTGATCGTTGTGAAACCCAGTATCCGCGCCACCGTCGGGATAAGCGCGCATTGCAGCGCGGTGACCGCGCAGGCCAGCAATTGTTTGACAAGTTCGGCTGGAATGCCCGTTCCGAAGAGGCGATAAATCTGGCTCAGGATGATCGGATATCCCGGCGAAACATGCGCCGTTGGTCCCGTAGCAAGGGAATACGGGTTGGCAAAACCCTGGCCGGCCGCCAGTGCGAGTGCAACTCTCTCCAGTTCGTACCGCTCCAGATCGAGGTACTGGCGCATGCCGACCACCAGGGCCGCCCGCACCGCAAACGCCACCGCAAACAGCAGCCAGAACGACCGGAGTGGCCCGTCCGCGCGATCCCGAAAATTCGGCTGCAGATGAATCTCTTGATTCTAACGTCACACATTTAAAATCGGCTCTGCCGAAGGTGCTCATCCGTGTTCCGCCGCCACTGTCGCATGCCCGGAAGTAATCTCGTCGTGCGGCCTCCCGCCCGGTCACACCACTCGCCCAACTCTATTCCCCCTCATATCAACCACTTCCCGCCGTGCCAACGGCTCCAAATCCCGCGGACCTTTGACCTTGCGAACTGTTCGACGCCCTCCATAATTTCCGCAATGCGCCCCGTCCTGCCGGATCGTGCGTTTCGCCGCCAAAGCGGAATGCTCAATCATTACGAGAGGGCTGCTGCAAAAAGGGGCGGTCTGGCTTTCGACACTGTGGAATAGGAGTAGTTGCTATCGCTCAATGGAATGCCGTATCGTGAGCTATAGAAAGATGCGCTATCGCTCATGAAGTGGAACTGGCAAAGATCGGATTGGCCCAACTTCTCCTGGGACGCAAACCGGTTGCGCAAGGCCGAGGCGCAGTTTCTCATCGGAAGCGGCGTGTTCGCCGGCACTCTCCGGCACCTGGGCACGGAAGATCAGGAGCAGTTGACCGTTGAAGCGATCAGCTCGGAGGCGATCACCACTGCCGAGATCGAAGGCGAGTTTCTCGACCGCGCGAGCGTCCAGTCCTCAATCCGCCGGCAGTTCGGTCTTGCGACGGACCACCGCCGCGTGAAACCAGCCGAACAGGGCATCTCGGAGATGATGGTCACCCTCTACCGGACCTTCGCGGAACCGCTTTCCGACGAGATGCTGTTTGGCTGGAACCGGATGCTCACCAACGGACGCCGCGACCTGACCAACATCGGCAGCTACCGGACCGGCGCCGAACCGATGCAGGTTGTTTCGGGGAATCTCGGCTCACCGACGGTGCATTTCGAAGCGCCGCCCTCTGCCAAAGTGCCCCGCGAAATGACGCGCTTCGTGAAATGGTTCAATCGCACCGGACCGGACGGACGTGATGCCCTGCCGGCGCTGACAAGAGCCGGCATCGCGCATATCTGGTTCGAATCGATCCATCCGTTTGAGGACGGCAACGGGCGCATCGGGCGCGCGATTTCCGACAAGGCGCTGGCGCAGTCGGCCGGGCGGCCAACCCTCACAGCCCTTGCCGCCACCATGCTCATCAGGCGAAAGGCCTATTACGCGGCGCTCGAAGCTGCGAACAAGAACATGGATCTCACGCCCTGGCTTTGCTGGTTCGCAGGGATTGCGATCGAGGCCCAGCGGCGAACAGCGGCCCAGGTGGAATTCCTGCTCGACAAGACGCGTCTTCTCGATCGGTTGCGCGCGAGTCTCAATGCCCGGCAGGAGAAGGCCATTCTGCGGATGCTGCGGGAAGGTCCGGAAGGATTCAGAGGCGGGCTGAGCGCGGGAAACTATATGACGATCACCGGAGCCTCACCGGCGACTGCAACGCGCGATCTCGCCGATCTTGCGGAAAAGGCGGCTCTCCTTCGGACCGGTGAACGGCGCCACGCCCGTTACCATCTGGCGATTGGTTTGCGTCCCGTGCAACCGGTTCAGATCGACCCGGGCGGCAACCTGCGCTAGTGCCTACCGAAAATCGCGTGCCTCACCGCGAAAGACCTGCCGCCGATGCCAGTCAATCACATGTTCCCCGGGTAGCGCCTCCTTCCGGTTCGGCGTGCGGAGGGGCCGGCCACTCAGGGCGTGGAACAAGGGTTCAACCTGTTCGTTACCGTGGAACCTTGACGAGACGAGGATACGCCGGTCATCCGATAATGAGATGGCCCCGCGGTCGAGCGCCTGATGGTGGATGCTGCAGCAGGCGAGCCCGTTATTGATCGAGTCTGCCCCTCCGAACTGGCACCAGTGGATGTGCGCGGCGTCAAGCGCCAGATCTGCCCGGTCCAGCATGGCTCCAAAACCACAGAATGCGCAACGATGATCCCACGCCTCGATCACCGCGCTTCGGAACGCTCCGTCGCGCCGGACGTTCCTCACGGTGCCGCTGAGGTCCAGACCTGCGGCGCCGGCGATGCCCTCATGCAGGGATTCCGGGAAATGGGCTGCCAGCAGTTGTCTGGCGAGTTCGCGGACGGCTTCGGGCCGCTTTCGAAGCTCACTGTAGATCGCTTCCGGAAAACCGCCGCCGACCTTGAATTCGCGAAGTTCGCTGCGGAGCGGATTCTTGCTGCCTTTTCTGGCAGTAAGAGGGAAATCCGTCTGAATCTCCCAGACACCATCCGTCTGCAGATGATAGAACGGCAACTCCGGATGGTAGGACCTGCGGGGAGGGCCGAACTCCTCGAGCAGCGCAGTGAGGGGCGCCTCGATTTCGTCAAACGGCAACAGACGCTCGCTGGCCGCTTGAAGACGACCCAGAGCGAGAAGGACCAGAAGCGGCTTGTGAGGGGCTCTTTCTTCGCCACGACGCCAGACGTTTAAGTCCTTGAACTGCCGCAAAATGGCGTCGGTCTTTGTCACACTTGCCACCAGCATATCAGGTATGAAAACCGTCATTCGGAATGGATTGCCGAGTCGGCGATTTGCCCGGAATTGTCACCGTTCCGTTCTGTGACGAAAGCTCAAACCCCATATCTTCTCTGTTTCGATGAACGGCCTCGAGCGAGACATCCCAAATGGTTGGCTCATCGCATCGGCAAGGCGCCGATTATTCCCGATCCCGGTCTGGGAAATCGCGATGGGCCCATCCCACGTCGAAGCCCCCTCGTCGGATTGGTCAATTCCTATGACAGAGCGTCTTAGACAGGGATTCGCCGAAGTCTTCAGACACGACGCGGCCTCCCGCCCGGTCACACCACTCACGCAACTCTATTCCCCCTCATATCAACCACTTCCCGCCGTGCCCTGCCACTCCCCGCCCGCGCGGGTCCACAATGTGGTCGGTATGAAAAGAACCACCTCCGAAGCCCGTGCCGCAGCCTCGCGTGCCAACGGCTCCAAATCCCGCGGACCTG
>TBL_comb48_EPIDRAFT_1002600_pt1 | contig 12505 bp, 12 predicted proteins | sample TroBogEpilimnion_37_FD_10681 | JGI IMG/M metagenome (IMG submission 10681)
TCGCGGTGCGCTGCTTGGGCGCCGTAGCGGATGACGATGGAACCGAGGCCGGGGTCGAGGACCGAGAGGAAGGCCACGGTCGTCGTGACGAACCCCCAGAGGCCGAACAGGACGAGGCCCAACCGATTGACGATGAACGGGGTGAGGATGAGGCCAATGGCGACGATGGCCACCTGGCTGGCGGCGACCGCACTCGAGTTGAGCGCGACAGACCTCCCGAGTTCTGGTGCTGGTGATGGTTCAGCGTTGTCGCCGGCAGCAGCCATGGCCGTCATTCTCCCAGACGGCGGACCGCTCGGACGAGGATTCGCCCGGTAGCGTTGACCTATGGCCACACCTGCCCATCGTCGGCTGCTCGTCGTGAGCCATCCCGCAGTCGTTGCGGCCAACCAATCGGTCTTCGCCCACCTCGCACGCTCCGGCATCGATCTCCACCTCGTGACGCCAGCAACCTGGGAGCACGCCTACGACGACGCACCCTTCGAGGCGGCGACCGACCCTGCCCTCGCAGGACGCCACACGACCTTTCGAGTTCTCGGCCGGGGTGCACCCCAACGCCACCTCTACCTCGGCCGCATCGTCAAATTCCTTCGGGTAACGGCACCCGACGTCTGCTACGTGGAAGAGGAGTGCTTCTCGATCCCTGCCCTGCAGTGGGCGCTCGTCGCCCATCGGCTCCGGATCCCCTTCGGCATCCAAGCGTGGGAGAACCTGGATCGACCGCTGCCAGCGCCGGCTCGATGGATTCGCCGCTTCGTCCTATCTCGAGCATCCTTCATCGTGGCCCGGACGCCGGCAGCGAAGGCCATGGTTGAACAGTGGGGCACGTCGGCTCGAGTCGAGGTCATCGGGAGCCCTGTGCCGAGCACTGACCTCGCTCCCCGAGTCCATCACGACGGGTTTGTGGTGGGCGTGGCAGGACGCCTCGTTCCCGAGAAGAACCCGCTCTTGGTGGCCGACGCCGTCGCCGCCATTGACGGAGCCGTGCTGGTCGTGGCCGGCGATGGACCACTGCGCACGGCGTTGGAGGAGCGCCCGAAGGTCGAGGTTCGGACCGACTTCACCCATGACGAAATGGCATCGTTCTTCGCTGGCTGCGACGTGGTGTGCCTCGCCTCTCATCCAACGCCCACCTGGGCTGAGCAGTTCGGTCGGGTCCTCGTTGAAGCCCTCGTCCAAGAAACCCCGGTGATCGGCAGCCGGTGCGGCGAGATCCCCTGGGTCATCGAGCGCACTGGAGGCGGCATAGTTGTCGACGTGGATGACCTCGAAGGTCTCATCGACGCACTCACGGCGCTGCGCGATGACCCAGAACGACGACGCGTCCTCGGGAGCCTCGGGCGAACCGCAGTCCTCGGAGTCTTCTCGGTTCCGGTCGCTGCCCGTGGGCTGGCTCAGGTGGCGGGACTCGGCGACCTCGATTAGCGCTGGCGGATGACCGACGCCACGACCTCGTGCAAGGTGGCGGTGAAGCGTTCGGCGCTGAAGGATGCCGCGTGACGGGCAATTGTGGCGTCGTCGAGATCGGCGAGCGCCCCGGAGGTCATGGCATTGACCACGGCGTCGACCGAGAGCGCATCGATGAGGATCCCGGTCCGACCGTGGTCGATCGTGTCGAGGTAGCCACCGGCACTGAGCGCGATGGTCGGCGTGGCGAAGCTGGCCGCTTCGAGCGGCGTGAGCCCGTAGTCCTCGTAGCTGAGGGCGAGCAGTGCTCTGGCGTTGCGGTAGCACCACCGAAGGGTGGCGTCGTCGGCGACGCCGAGGAAGGTGACGTCCGGCCCGGCCAGTGCTTCGAGCCGCTGTCGCTCTGGACCAGAGCCAACGACGACGAGGCGTTGCCCAGCTGCGCTCGCAGCAGCCATGGCGAGGTCGATGTTCTTGTAGGGCAAGAGGCGTGCAACGCTCAACAAGAATCCCGGCTCAATGCCGGGGACTGGTCGCTCCTCGCCGCCGGGTGTGAGCGCGGGTGGGGGAGGGACGACGGTCGCCGTGATGCCGTAGGCCTCGGCGATCATCGCTGCCGTCGCGCTGGAGTTGCAGAGGTACTGCGTGGCCGTGGCTGCTGCTCGCACGTCCCAGGCCCGAAGGGCCGGCTTGAGGACCCGATCGGCGAGAGCACTCAGACTCACGCGTCGTCCGCCGAGGTAGCGGTTGGCTTGGTAGATCCATCGAGCAGGCGCGTGGCAGTAGACGATCTTGGCGCCCGTCGTCGTCACCCCGTGCGCCCAACCCGACGACGAGCACACGGTGACCTCTGCATCGATGACGAGACGCTCCATGGCAGACGCGTACAACGGGAGACCGAGGCGATGGTGTCGGCGGAGGAGCCCCACGCGGTTGAGGGGTGTGGTGCGAAGGTCGACCTGAGCGAATTCCTCGTAGGTGCTCATGGGGTCGTAGAGCGAGGTGAAGAGCGGTGCGTTGGGGAAGGCACGAACGAGATCGAGGACCACTCGTTCCGCTCCGCCACGCTGGGTCAGGTAATCGTGGGCGAGCGCCACCGGTGGTCGATCAGTAGGCACCGAGCCCTCGGAGCATCGTCCGGGGGGTATCCCACATGATCTTCACGTCCCACCACATCGACCACGACGCGACGTAGAGGTAGTCGAGCTCCGCCAAGTCCTCGCCCGAGAGGTTGTTGCGTCCAGAGACCTGCCAGAGGCCCGTGATCCCGGGGCGCACTTCGTAGCGTCGGGCCTGCCACCCAACGGCCACGGTGGACTCTTCAGAGATGAAGGGACGGGGGCCGACGATGGACATGGCACCCGTCAGGACGTTCCACAACTGGGGGAGCTCGTCGAGACCGGTCTTGCGCAGGAGTTTTCCGACTCGAGTGATGCGCTCCTCTTCACTCAACTTGTTCCGAGTGGCGAAGAGGGGAGCGTTGTCCGCTGCTGCGGGAACCGAAGGCGCCGGTGGCGAGAACTGCTCGACACGCATGGTGCGGAACTTGAGGATCGTGAAGGGCCGTCCGCCCCGACCCAGTCGCTGTTGGCGGTAGAGGATCGGTCCTCTCGAGGTGAGGGCAACGGCGAGGCCGATGAGGAGGAGGATGGGGGAGGCGAGCACCAAGGCAATGCCGGAGACGGTGAGGTCGAAGGTTCGCTTCACGAAGCGGTCGAGCATCGACATTTGGAGGGGTGCAGCCTCAATGAGGGGGAGGCCGGAGAGTTCGGTGAAGGTGCTCCGCCAACTGAGCAGCTCAAAGGCGCGCGGGACGATGGTCAACTGGGCGACACCTTGGATGTCTCGGAGCAGGTCGATGAAGACCGGCGTTGGGTAATCCACCTGGCCGACCATCACCTGATCGATGTTGTTGGCGACGCAGATGTCTCGCAGGTGCTCAATGGTGCCGAGGCCCTCGCCCCGTTGCAATGGCGTGCCGGGGACCCAACCGACGATCTGGAAGCCGCCTTGGAGGTCGAGGTGGGTTCGGTAGCGGCGCAGGGCTTCGCCCGAGTCGAGGATGAGGACGCGAATGGGGTGCCGACGGAGCACCTCGTGGCGGTGGACCGAGCGACCAACGGGCACGAGGAAGATGGCGAAGACAATGGAGCCGATGACGTGGGTGGAGTTGGCCTCGTAGATGTTGAAGACGCGGTGCACGACTGAGGTCAACAGAATCGACAGCAACCCCCCGCCGCTGATGGCGAAGAAGTAGCTGCTCATATGGGTGAAGGTGCTCTGGTTCCCGGTTCGCCGAGAGCTGCGGTAGTTCCCCGACGCTGCCATCCCTAAGACGAGGCCAACGGGAAACCACACTTCGTGGACGATGTTGTGCCAGTAGTTGCTCAACTGGTTTCCCGCCACGGTGGACAGCGATGCGACGATCACGAGTCCGAGCATCGCCGACGCTGAGCCGAGGACGAGGTCTAAGAGGACGAGTTGCACGGTATGCCACACCGACCCGACCGTCGAATGCGGTCCCGGGGTGGAGTCGCCAAAGGGTTCGAACGCCGCTACCGCGTCACTCGTTCGTGGATCCTTCGATCCTTCGATGGTCATTGCTCACCAGTCCGATCGGCACAACGGCACTCTGCAGCCCCAGCAGATTAGCCAAGGGAGAAGTCGTTGTCCCCCCAGTAGGCGTGCATTGACGTGATGAGTCCATCGTCGTTGAACACCATGACCTCAATGCCCGAGATGTGGGCGGTGCTCTCTCCGAGTCCGACGACCACGTCGAAGTGGAATGCGGCGGTGTCGAGCACGGTGTGGATATCGGTGGCGGTAAAGGTGATCGTCTCCGCTCCACGCACGACCCCTGCCCACGAGGCCCGGACCTCATCTCGGGTGTACTGCCCAGGCTGGCCAATGGGGTCAATGCGCGTGCAGTCCTCGGCGAAGAGGTTGGCGTAGGCGTCGACGTCCATGGAGGTAGCGACGGTGGCGTAGCGCTGCACGAGATCGTGGAGGTTGAGTGGAGTGGTCACGTCCTACCTTCCCACGGCGTGGAGGCCACCGTCTACGACGATCGACGCGCCGGTGGTGGCGCTGAAGAGGTCCGAGAGCAAGGCGATGATGGCAGCAGCCACCGGTGCACGATCGTCGACATCCCACCCGAGCGGCGCGTGGTGGCTCCACTGCGCAACCCCAGCACCGGCTCCAGGAATGGCACGTGCCGCTGGGGTGCGGAGTGGTCCGGCGTCGACGACGTTGATGCGGATGTTCTCTGGTCCGAGTTGGACGGCGAGCGACCGAACGATCGACCCCAGGGTTCCTTTAGCGACACCCATCCAGCCGTAGCCGGGCCACACCCGATCGGGGGCGAAGGAGAGGGCGACCACCGAAGCGCCGCCAGGGGCCTGTGCGAGCAGGGGCTTGAGGGCGAAGGTCAGCGCAGCGAGGGAGGTGGCCGAGATCTGGAGCGTCTGGAGGACCTCGGACACAGAGGCGATCGAGAGATCGTCGCCCAGTGTCGATGGCGATCCGCCAGCGATGGCGTGGACAACGCCATCGAGGTGGGCTACCCCCAGTCGTTCGGGGAGCGAAGCGAGGTGGTCGTCGTTCGTGACGTCGAGTTCGACGAGCTGAATGGGTGCGTCGAGGCTCGAAACGGCCCGCTGCGTGACCTCCATCGCCCGGCCGAAACTGGTGGCGATCACCGTGGCGCCTTCAGCAATGGCGCGCTCGGCAGCGGCGAAGGCGATCGAGCGCTTCGTCAAGATGCCGGTGATGAGGATGGTCGCGCCATCGAGGAGACCCACACCTTGAGGGTAGTTGGCCGAATGGTGGACGGCCATGTTGCGCGAGAATGAAGGCATGAAGATCGGCATTCTCGGTGGAACAGGTCCTGCAGGACGCGGCCTCGCAGTTCGGCTCGCAAGCGTTGGTCACGAAGTCGTCTTGGGCTCACGTGACGCTGATCGGGCCGCGGAGGTGGCTGCGGAGGTACGGCGCGACGCTGGCGGTCGAGCCGAGATGGTGACCGGGTCGACGAACGACGTCGCTGCTGGTGCCGAACTCGTGATCTTGGCCACGCCATTCGAGAGTGCGCTGGCCACAGTGACCGCCCTTCGGGCTGACCTCGCCGACAAGGTCGTGGTGTCCATGGTCAACGCGCTGACGAAGAACGGCCGCGAGATGCTCGGCATGTACACCCCGCGCGGCTCGGTGGCGGCCATGGTGCAGGCGGCGTTGCCCAACTCCACCGTCGCAGCCTCCTTCCACCACCTGCCTGCCGGCAAGATGGAGGACCTCGACTCTGGCCTCGAGGCCGACGTCTTGGTCTGCTGTGACGACCGGTCGGCGACTGACGTGGTGATTGGCCTCTTGGAGCCCATCGACGGGCTTCGCGGGCTCGATGCCGGGTCGCTCAGCCAAGCCGCTGCGATCGAAGCCTTCACTGCGGTCGCCATCACCCTCAACATTCGCTACAAGACGCACTCGACCATCAAGATGGCCGGGCTCTAGGCCTTGAGTATCCAGCTCTACGACACCGCTCGGCGGGCAGTGCTCCCGTTGACGCCGGGCCCGATTGCCAAGCTCTACTCCTGCGGCATCACCCCGTACGACTCGGCCCACCTCGGCCACGCCTACGTCTACTTGGTCTTCGACGTGCTCGCTCGCCGCCTCGACGACCTCGGCCACGACGCTCGGGTGGTGCGCAACGTCACCGATGTCGACGACGATCTCCTTCGCAAGGCCCGAGAACTCGGCGTGCACTACCTCGACCTGGCGGCGAAGGAAATTGCCAAGTTCGATCGAGACATGGCGCTCCTCAACCTGCGACCGGTCTACGCCGAGCCCCGTGCCACTTCTGCCATCCCGGAGATTCTCTCGCTCATCGACGCTGCAATCACCAACGGGCACGCGTACCTCGCTGGTGATTCGGTGTACTTCGACGTCTCGAGCTTTGCGAGCTTCGGCGCGGTGAGCCACTACGACCGAGCCACGATGCTCGAACTCGCGAGCGTCCACGGCGGCAATCCCGATGACCCGCACAAGCGCGACCCGCTCGACTTCGTGCTCTGGCAACCTTCGCTTCCCGACGAGCCAGCGTGGGAGTCCCTGTGGGGACCGGGGCGCCCAGGGTGGCACATCGAGTGTTCCGCGCTCGCCCTGCGAGAACTCGGTGAGAGCTTGGACGTCCACGGTGGCGGTCGAGACCTCGTCTTCCCGCACCACGAGTGCGAGACCGCCCAGTCGGAATCGGTGACGGGGAAGCCATTCGTCAGCCACTGGCTCCACGTGGGCCTCGTGGGCCTCGATGGCATCAAGATGAGTAAGTCGCTCGGCAACTTGGTGTTCGTCGACACCCTGGTCGATCGCAGCGAACCGGCTGCGGTGCGCCTCGCCCTCCTCGACCACCACTACCGCACCGACTGGGAGTGGACCGACCCCCTCCTCGATGCCGGTGTCGAGCGCTTGGCGCTGTGGCGGTCGAGTGTGGATGGCTCGCCATCGTCGGTGCTCGATGACGTTCGTGCCGCCCTCGACGACGATCTCGCAACTCCGGACGCACTCGTCGCCGTGGATGCCGCTGCTCGAGCGGGGGCGTCCGTTCGAGAAGCCGCCGACCTGCTCGGCGTTAGCCTGTAGTCGACCTGAACAACGAAGGAGTCCGGTATGTCCCCCCACCTCACGGTGACGCTTCCCGATGGCAGTCAACGGGAGCTCGATGAGGGCACCACCGTTGCTGATCTCGCCCAGAGCATTGGCCCTCGTTTGGCGAAGGCTGCGGTCGCAGGATCGGTGAACGGCAAGTTGGTTGACCTCGGGGCGCCGTTGCACGATGGTGACGCCGTCGCCATCATCACGCCGAACTCCGACGAGGGTCGAGAGGTCCTGCGGCACTCGACCTCACACGTGCTCGCACAGGCGGTAACCCGCCTCTGGCCGGGTGCTCGCTACGCCATTGGTCCGGTCATCGAAAACGGCTTCTACTACGACTTCGATCTCCCCGATGGTGCGCGCTTCAGCGACAGCGATCTCGAGCGCATTGAGGCCACCATGCGCGAGATCATCAAGGAGAACCAGTCCTTCATCCGCAGCGAGCTCTCGGTCGACGACGGCCTCGCCCTCTTCGCCGATCAGCCCTACAAGTGCGAGATCATCACCTCGGTCGGCCCCGATGCCGGTGAGGTCGACGCCGCTCCTGAAGAAGTTGGTGGTGCGGTCGTGGTCTCCACCTACCGAAACAGCGAGTCCTTCGTCGACCTCTGCCGGGGCCCCCACGTGCCGTCGACGTCCAAGCTCGGCCACTTCAAGTTGATGCGCGTCGCTGGCGCCTACTGGCGTGGTGACGTCCACCGTCCGCAACTCCAGCGCATCTACGGCACGGCGTTCGAGACCAAAGAAGCGCTCGAGCAGCACCTGTTCTTCCTCGAAGAGGCCAAGCGTCGAGACCACCGAGTGCTCGGCCACGAACTCGACCTCTTCAGCTTCCCCGATGAGATTGGGCCAGGTCTCGCCGTGTTCCACCCAAAGGGCGGAACGATTCGGCGCGTGATGGAGGACTACTCCCGCAAGCGTCACGTCGAGGAGCACTACAGCTTCGTGAACTCGCCGCACGTGACCAAGGCTGAGTTGTTCATGACCTCAGGGCACCTCGAGTGGTACGCGGATGGCATGTACCCACCCATGGAGCTCGACGACGGTCAGCAGTACTACTTAAAGCCCATGAACTGCCCGTTCCACACGCTCATCTACAAGTCCCAGCAGCGCTCCTACCGTGAGCTGCCACTGCGGTTCTTCGAGTTCGGCAGCGTGTACCGCTACGAGCTCTCCGGTGCGGTCCACGGCCTCACGCGCGTTCGTGGCATGACCCAAGACGACGCCCACATCTTCTGCACGCAAGAGCAGATGGGGGAGGAGCTCACCCGACTGCTGACCTTCGTGCTGGACCTCCTGCGAGAGTTCGGCCTGTCGGACTTCTACTTGGAACTCTCGACGCGACCCCCGCTCAAGTCGGTGGGATCGGACGAGGACTGGAACGTGGCCACCGAGACCCTGCGCACCGTTGCCGAGGGGGCGGGCTTGGAGCTCGTGCTCGACGAAGGCGGCGGCGCCTTCTACGGTCCGAAGATCTCCGTGCAAGCTCGTGACGCCATTGGTCGAACGCACCAGATGTCGACGATCCAGCTCGACTTCCAAACCCCGCAGCGCTTCGAGGCAGAGTTCGTCGGTCGTGACGGCACCAAGCAGCGCCCCATCATGATCCACCGTGCACTCTTCGGTTCGGTGGAGCGTTTCATGGCCATCCTCATCGAGCACTACGCCGGAGCGTTGCCGACCTGGCTGAGCCCGGAGCAGGTTCGCATTCTCCCCGTTCGCGATGACCACGAGGACTACGCCCACGAGGTGGCGTCGGTGCTCGGGCTCGCAGGGGAACGTCGGACGCGAGTCGAAGCAGCGGACGAACCCCTCGGCGCGCGCATTCGTCGGGCCAAGCTTGAGAAGGTTCCCTACATTTTGGTCGTCGGCGATGATGACGTTGCCCATGGCACTGTCGGCATCAACACTCGCGGCGCCGCCGATCCATTCCGTGGAGTCACCGTGCAGGACTTCAGTGCCTACCTGACCCAGGAGATCGACGAGCGATCGTCCGTGCAGTACGGCGCCAACTGATGGGTCTGGACCACCTGTGGGCTGCGTGGCGCAACGCCTACGTCGTCAAGGCGACTGCTGATGAGCGAGAGGGCGTTGGCGGCGGCTGCGTGTTCTGTGCGCTGAGCGACCTCGAGCCAGCGGCGAGCAACGGCGTGCTGGCCACGTCGACGTCGACGTTCGCGGTGCTCAACGCCTACCCCTACGGGTCGGGACACTCCCTCATCTTGCCCAAGCGCCACGTCGCCAGCCTCAGCGACTTGAGCACTGAGGAACGAGCCGAGCTCTTCGAGCTCTGCTTCGACGTGACCCAAGCGATTGAGTCGGCGTATCAGCCTGACGGCATCAACGTCGGTGCCAATCTCGGCCGAGCAGCCGGGGCAGGAATTCCCGCGCACCTCCACCTCCACGCGCTCCCACGGTGGAGCGGCGATACCAACTTCATGACGGCGATTGCCGAAACACGAGTGATCCCCGAGTCACTCGAGACATCCTGGGAGAAGTTGCACGCCCACTTCGGCTGAACCCCGGGGCGCACGAGGGCTCGGTGTAGGCTGAGGCAACGTGCGAACGGCGTCTGCGCTGCAGAGGTCGGTGGTCGATCCGACCATGACGCCAGTGGAGGTAGCGATGTTCGACGGACGGTGGCGCACAGGCGTCGATCGTGCAGCTCGACCGGTTGGAGTGTTCCTCGTGCGAGCGGGAGCATCCGCTGATCTCATGACCTTCTCGGGTCTGGTCTTCGCGGTGGCGACCGCCGTGGTGATCGCCAATGGCTGGTTCCCGCTCGCCATCGTGCTCTTGACGTTGACCGGTTTCCATGACGCCCTCGACGGCGCAGTGGCCAAAGTTGCAGGAACGGCGTCGATTCGAGGCGCGTTCTTCGACTCGGTGACCGATCGCTTGACTGATGCCATCTTCCTCGGTGGCGTGGCGTGGTACCTCTCGGTGCACAACGGCGGCCGAATCGTGCTGCTGCCGTTCGCGATTTTGACCGTTGCCTACCTCATCTCCTACGAGCGGGCCAAGGCGGAATCACTCGGGATTCCTGCCAAGGGCGGCCTCATGGAGCGAGCTGAGCGCACCATCATCCTCGGCGTTGCCCTCCTCAGCCATACCTTCTTCATTCCCGTGCTCTGGGTGATGTTCGCCCTCACGACCATGACGGCAATGGGCCGCTTCCTCCGGGTGTGGCGTGCGGCATCGGGCAAAGATGAAGCGACGCGGTTCGCCGTCAAGATGACGCAAGCGACGACGGCGTGGCGAGAAGCCCACGCTTCGGGTAGTCGACGACCACCGCGGGAGAAGGCGACGCAGACAGCCAAGGCGCTCGGAGCGCGACGTGCCGCTCGCCAGGCTCGAGCAGCGCACGACCGCCACGGCGGCCCGACCACGAACTAGCGGTGGCTCGGATCAACCGGACCCGCCTGTTCACGACCCTCGCGAGCCTCCTCGAGCGAATTCCCGTCGGTCTCGCAGTTCGCATCGCCAGCGTCGTTGGATCGGTGCTGTCGTTGCGGGATTCAGCAGCCCGTCGCACGGTGGAGCGCAACGTCACCACGATTCTGACGGAGCGTTCGCATGGTCGGGCTCCCGACGCAGCACTCGTGCGACGCTACGTGCGCCGTAACTTCGCAAGCTACGCCCGGTACTGGGCAGAAGGTGCGACTCTGCCGCGTATCGACCGCCACGAGCTCCTCTCGCAGATCTCCATCATCGAGGGCGAACCAGCGCTCCGAGCGGCGATGGCAGCTGGCAACGGCGTGATCTTGGCCCTCCCGCACATTGGGAGCTGGGAGTGGGGCGGTGCCTACCTCGCCGCGCTCGGACTGCCGATGACGGCAGTGGCAGAGCGGCTCGAACCCGAAGAGCTCTTCCAGTTCTTCGTGACGAAGCGCAACGCCATGGGACTCGGCGTTGTCCCGCTCGACGAGGGGGCGACCGGTGAGCTCAGCCGGATTCTGCGCAGCGGTGGCCTCGTGGGGCTCTTGTGCGACCGCGACCTCATGGGTGGCGGGCAGCCAGCCCAGCTCTTCGGCGAGCCCGTCACCATTCCGAAGGGTCCAGCCACCTTGGCGCTCCGCAGTGGAGCGGCGCTGTTCGTGGGCGTCGTGTACTCCGGAACGGGGAGCGCGCACTACGCCATCATCGAGGGTCCGCTCAACACCCAACGTGTCGACGGACTCCGCAAGGACGTCGAACGGGTGACGTCGGACATCGTTGCCCACCTCGATGGTCTCATCGGGCGTGCCCCCGAGCAGTGGCACGTCTTCCAGCCAATCTTCACGAGCGAGGGTGACGCCCGGTGAAGATCGGCTTGGTCTGCCCGTACGCGCTCAGTCTCTACGGGGGCGTGCAGGGTCAGGTGGCAGGTCTGGCCTCCACCTACGCAAATGCGGGCCATGAGGTCACCGTTGCCGCCCCGGCAGCCACCGGACCGGTAGCCGACGCACTTCGGCGTCGTGGTGTGACGGTCATCGATGCTGGACCAACGGTCGGTATCCGTGCCAACGGGTCCGTGGCGCCGATTGCGATCAACCCGAACGCTGCGGCGCGGGTGCGGCGAGGTTTGGTTGTCGCTGGCGTTGAGGTGATCCACGTCCACGAGCCCGTGGCACCGGTTGCTGGGTGGGGATTCCTCATCGCGCCGGTGGCGCCGATGGTCGCAACCTTCCATCGATCCGGTGGGGGAAGGTGGCTCCGTCTGCTCGCGCCGGTTCGCCCCCTCGTTGGTCGAGCCTTCGATGCATCCTTCGCCGTGTCGCCGTCTGCTGCGACCTTCGCCCGGTTGGTGACGACGGCGACGACCGAGGTGCTCTTCAACGGCATCGAGCTCCCCCCTGCACGCGCACCGCGCCATGCTTCGCTCCCAACGATTGCCTTCATTGGTCGCCACGAGCACCGCAAGGGCCTCGAGATCCTGCTCCGAGCCCACGATGCGCTCTCTGACGTCGACCTCGTCATCGCCGGGGCCGGTCCAGAGACCGAGGGGCTGCGGGCACGGTTCCCCGAAACGCACCATCGACGTTGGTTGGGAGTCGTCGACGATGACCAGAAGCGGGCCCTCATGTCGACGGCCGATGTGGTCTGCCTGCCCTCGCTCGGCGGGGAGTCCTTCGGCGTCGTCGTCCTCGAAGCGCTCGCTGCGGGAGCAGTGACGGTCGCAAGTGCAATCGACGGGTACACCCAAGCAGCGAACGGCCATGCGCTCCTCGCTCCGCCAGGCGATCCTGGCGAACTTCGAGAGGTACTGGCCGAAGCCGTGGCGATGGCAGCGTCTGGCACTGGCCTCGCATCTGCAGCCGCACGAGGTGCTGCGCGCGCCCACGCGGCGAACTGGTCAATGGACGCCCTGAGTGCTCGGTACCTCGAGGTCTACCGGAGGGTCATCGCCGCCCACGCGACGAAACCGGTCTAATTGCCTCGGCGCCAGCCGGTAGGTTTGGGGTCGTGGCAC
>TBL_comb48_EPIDRAFT_1002606_pt1 | contig 12491 bp, 9 predicted proteins | sample TroBogEpilimnion_37_FD_10681 | JGI IMG/M metagenome (IMG submission 10681)
TTCCACGCTCACACGCTAGTTCCCTGCTCTAGAATGACTACTCTGCAGTTTTACTGCGGGTGTAGCTCAATGGTAGAGCTCCAGCCTTCCAAGCTGGCCATGCGGGTTCGATTCCCGTCACCCGCTCTCTGGGGTGCTGGCGAAATAAACGCCACATTGGTGGCGAAATAGTTTCGTCAGTGCCCAACTCAAATCTTCGCGAGCAAGTCGCGAAGAGTCTGGTTTGTAGAGACTGACGGCCAGTAGGTCCAGCCGTCAGAGGCACGGCCCTCTCTCACCGCTTCAGCAGCGATGTCCGGGCTCTCGTAACGCACACCACCCACAAGAATGCCGTAGTCATCGGTGACAACGGCGCTCGCTGTCGTAAGACCCTCGGAGGTTGTAAGAGTGCTGCCGACTTCGAGCAGCCCACCATCAACCAAACTCGCTAAGCGCTCATTAGGTAAATCAATCTCCAGTTTCGGGGAGAATTAATGCAGATTCTGCAAGTATTTTGCTGTGAACATTATGACCGATTTGTTAGGGTTTTGGTGAAACTCCAAAAAATTCCTAAATAAGCAAGTAACAATTAGGGTGAGCATTTCGACTTCACTGCTTTGAGAGGTGTCGATCGGCCTTCTTAATGATGATGGTTCGCTTCCAGAGATTTCATTTTCGAAATAGTTAAGTTTTGAACAATCAGAAGCCCGAGTCCAAACTCTCTTTATCGCGAGAAGATCGGCAACAGAATCAGACACACCGAAACGCGCGAAACTAAATTCTCACAACTACAAACTGAAACTAAATTTCCCGTTTCGCAAGTGCAGCGGCTGCGATTTTCTCGACTAGTCCTGAAAATCTCGGCGTTTCAGATGAAATCGCCTTTTCGATATCGGCTCTACGGCCCACCACCGTCACCTTTGACTTGGCTCGAGTCACAGCGGTGTACAGCAGTTCACGCGACAGCAGGCGAGTTTCTGGGGTGATCGAAACGACAACATGACCGAATTCTGAACCCTGCGATTTGTGAATAGTCATAGCCCACCAAGGCTGCCAGTCATGAATTGCAGTTGGGGGAAGCTCTCGCCCGCTTACGTCATCACTGACCAAACTTGTCGTCAAACTTGTCGGAGAAAAAATTAGACGACCTTTAGTTCCTTCTCGGATAAGACCCGTATCGCCATTTGTCACGCCGTTTATGGGGTCTGTCTTCACCACGAGGACGGGCATGCCTTTACAATTTGGAAGTGCAGGAAGTGGCCACATCCTTACTGAACGCGCGATGCGATCGACCCACCAAGTTCGACTCAAAGGTTTGTGATGCTGAGCTGCCAGAACCATCACGTCCTCCAGGCCCTTCTTAATGTCCTTGGGGTCAGAGTCCCTCGAGGCCAAATCTATTAGTCCCTCAGCACGAGCAATTACCAGCTCAGTAATTTCTTGACCTCCGTCGCCCATTTCACCGGACTCTGTAACTTCAACGTGAGACAATACAGAAGATTCATTTTCGAGGAGTCTAAGGGCTTTAGATGCGTCTCCGTCTCTAATTGCCGTAAAAAAGGCACTAAGTAATTCTCGATCGCCAGCGCCCATTCCTTCATCCAGTCGAAAGAGTGTTGTGAGCTCGACTGCCCGCAAATGTGCCTTTGCATCCACGAGGTCATCCATCACGGAGCCTACGTCAATGCTACGCAGTTGGTTCCTATCCCCAACCAGAAGGATTCTCGTATCTTCGGAAGTAGCACGCATCATTTCAGATAAAAGCGCTAGGTCGACCATCGATGTTTCATCACAAATGACGAAGTCAACATGAAGCGGATCGCTTCGCCTTCGCCTCGGAACTAAAGGGGTGATTCCGAGAAGTTTATGAATTGTTGTTGCCTTGGTCTGTCCCAGAATTTCGGCTCGCTCTTCAATGCCCGACCCTGCGATGGATAAAGCGGCCTCCAAAGATTCGTTAATTCGCTGCGCAGCCTTACCGGTCGGCGCGCAGATCTTTACCGAAGCTTTCCCCTTAGTTGCTTTGTGAAGAGCAAGCAAAATTGTCGCCACGGTGAAGGTTTTTCCAGTACCAGGCCCTCCTGAAAGTACTGTCACTCGTTGAGAAAACAGAGATTCGGCAACTTGCTTCTGCGGACCAGATCCCTTGGTCGTGAAGAGCAGGGCAAGAATGTCCTTCCAATTTTCTGGCTCCGGTAGCGCACCGGTTCCCAGCGGCATGACAAGATTTCGAGCGATTTCACGTTCCATTCGAAGGAGTCGGTCAACATAGAGTCGGCCGTCGCTTATCACTAAAGGTCGAACTTTTTCCTTGCCGTCTCCGAACACATCGCCGGTTAATGCTTGCGTCCACTCAAGCTCGCCGAAAGTATTAAAAGGCGCTGGTAGCACTGATGACAACTCAGGGAGTGAACTGAGTTCACTAAGTTTTATGCAGGCTCCGCCACGATCCATTATAACGAGCAATAACGCCGTCGCCCACAGCGTTGCGTCATTCACATCATCGTAAAGTGCGAGCTGTTCAAGAATTTTTACGCCACCAATTGGAAGCTTTGACGCATCCGAGTTAGATGTATCGGCAGATTCAAGCACAGACGCAATGCTGGCAAGGGTTGACTTATTCATATCAATTTCCATCAAATAGGTTGCTTAAAGCCTCAATACATGCTGACGAGGGCTTGAGATGCATCACTCCAGCCCCAGGGACTTCTCGCCGCATTCCACGAATGTATAGGTATGCGGCTCCTCCAACATAAGTTTCATAGTCATAAGTCCCACCTAAACGCGACCGTAAGTAACGATGAAGGGCGACGAGATATAAGAGCGCCTGAAGTTGATAGTGATGGTCGCTCATAGATTGACGCATCGAATCCACGCCATATCCCTGGGGGCCTTGCTCGCTGAGGCGGTTTGATTTGTAGTCAATGATCAAGAACTTGGGTGACTCCGCTTCACCGGTAGCCAAGATAGCGTCAATGGATCCAGTCAAAAAACCCGGCAGGTCTCGATCTTGAACTTGAATACTACGTAGCCACTCAGCGAAGTTCACATCTTCACTTAGGTGCTCCTGTAGAGTCGCCATGATCGCGCTGACCGTCACACCTTGCCGAAGCGTAAGATCGAACCCCACCTCCGGAAGGCGGCTCGGGCTCCTAAAATCTACTAGCCGTTTGCCCGGTGCCGCAGAACCTAAATCGCCATAAATTGCGGTCTTTACCAGTTCAACAATGTCTGATGCCTCCACCGCCTTTGTAGACAGAGACAGTCCAAATTCTTCAGCAGCTCCTTGAACAAGCTCATAAATTTTTTCATCACCAATATCCGAATCAAGCCTCTCAAGGACACGGTGAACCACTTTTCCTAAAATCGCAGAACCTCGAACTTCAGGTCGAGTATCGACCGAAAGACTCGTAATTAACGTCACACTGCCTTCCGAATCAATTGGTTCGCTGTCAGGAACTCCATCCGTCTCAACAGGGGCGGATAATGCGTTAGTGATAGTGGTGAAGGAGAATCTGCCTGGAGCTATCCCAATCTTCCGAGCCGAAATGGCTAGATTTGGTTCTCTTGGAACTTCAGTTTCAACGTCCGATTGCGAATCCTTCTTTGCGATGCGACCATCCCATCCGAAAAGCGAAGATTTCTTACACATCATTTCGCGCTCGGCGTGAGAGGAAAAGAGGGGTTGTGAAGAACCTTCCTTCCACGTCCACAACACATTACGCACCTGTGCGCGAGTGAGCGCAACGTATCCCGCTCGCATCTGCTCCGACTTTTTTAGGGCTTTCTTCATCGATGCGCCCGCTGTACCACCAGTAGCAGTTGCGTCCAGGAGAGTCAAGCCGATGCCTTCTCGGTAGGCGCGATATGCGGTCGTGGACTCCCTCAAATCTAAGTAGTCGTCGAGATATGGAAGTAGAACAATGGGGAACTGGAGACCTTTTGATTTATGAATAGTCATTAAGCGGACTGCAGGTCGATCGCCATCGACTCGCCGAGTCCACTCCCCCCCCTCAGTTTCGGAGTCAGAGCCATCATCGGAGTTACCGTGAGAATTTTCATCCAAAAATTCGAGGAGTTCGTCAAAAGAACTGTAGGAGCGTTCACTCAAAATCTCGGCAACGTGCCGAATGTCAGTAATATTTCGAGCTCCGAGAGATAGACCAGATAAAAAGTGCAGAACATTCGACTCCTCGATGACTCTGTCAAAGAATTCTCGCCGTTCTCCATTGACAAAGTAACTGTGCCAGTTGACAAGAGTCTTCTGCAGCTCTGCCAACCACAGATCATCGTTTCGATTTCGCGCAACCTCTGCCAATGTACGACCGGCAAACCAACTTGCGCCGTAAAGTCGAGCACTTGAGGTCTTGCTGGGATGCTGAATTGCCTCTAACAACATTCGCCACTGAATAGCAGAATTGGTTCCGAGAACGTTCGACCCGCCCAAAACTGACGCTGGAATTCCAGCACTGTGAAAGGCATCAGCGTACTTACGAACTATGGCATTCGACGACCCCAAAACACATATGTCGCTGTATTCAACAACTCTCAACTCGCCCGTTTCCGGATCAGGAATTTGATCATGCCCGACAACCGACTCAACATACCCAGAAATATCGCGAAGGATATTGCGCTTGACTTCCTGAGCATTCCGCCCTTTAACATCGCGAAAAAACCAAGCGGGCCCAAGCGCGTGTTCTCTAAGCTGGCCCTTTGCCTCTACACGGTGATAAGGAATCTCTACTGAGTTTGCGACTAGGCCATCAATAATAGGTAAACCCTGGTTATTAATCCCTAACTTGAGCCCAAAGTCTGCATGCTCGAAGAAGATGTTTGAAGCGTCTACGAATGCCTGCGTGGAACGACGGTTTCCTGCGAGAAAATTTGCGCTCCCCATCGGCACCGCTTCCCGGTAAACCTGGACATCGCCGCCTCGGAATCCATAAATAGCCTGCTTTGGGTCGCCAACTACCACGAAGGCCTTGAGATGGCCGCGACTTTCAATAGTCTTGAATATCTCCCACTGCAAAGAGTCGGTGTCCTGAAACTCATCGATGAGCAATACCTTGATTCCAGACGCAACCGTTTCGGCATCATGAACTAACCTAAGTCGCTTGAGAAGGCGGACAAGAAGGTCGTCGTAACTCGTGATGCCCAGGAATTCTTTGCGATCGGCGATTGCCTTTCTGGCTTTACTGGCTAATGCTATGACAGCATCTGCCCCAATGCTTTGCTTGGATGCCATGAAGTGGCCCGCTGGGTTCGAAGCCGCTAGTTCGATGAGACTCGCAGCGCGATCGAAGAATTTTGGTTCGCTTGAAAGCTCAAACAGTTCCTCTGGGCTCAAACTTCGAACTACGTCTCCAAGAACGCTTTTGCGGAAGGACTTGGTGTCAATGTTGGGTGAGATGCCTCCGAATTGATCTCCGAGCGACAATAAGCATCTTTGCGCAAAGCCATGAATAGTCGTTATGCGAATTTGCCCGAAATTTGCTAAGGCCCGTCGAAGATGGTCCTTTTCAACGGAACTATAATGCCTGTTGGCATCGGCTTCATTTTCACCGCGAACGATTGCGGAAATATTATTTCGAACGCGTGAGCGTAGTTCTGCTGCGGCCGCCTTGGTGAAAGTGACAATGACAACTTCCTCTGGCAAAATCGTTCCTTCTGCCAGATAATCTGCAACAAAGTTTTCGATAGTCCAGGTCTTGCCCGTGCCGGCGCTGGCTTCAAGTGGCCACAATGGTCCTCTTGGGGCAGGCCGATTGAACTCATAATTTGTAGTCGCTGAATCAACCATTACCATCCTCCTTTGCGAAATCGAAGAGCGGAACAATTTGATTTAGTAAGTGAGCTACCCTTCTGAAAACTTCTTGATGGCCAAAATTGGAGCCATCGGCCATCACATCATCGGCGGTTAGGTGTCCCAACGCCAAATTCCAATATGGGCTCCCGAGATAAGGCTTAATCTCATCCATTTTGTCACTCCATTTTTCTTCAGTTAGCAAGGGGTTTTCGTAATATCGAAGATCTTCCCGAGGCACGAAGGTGATTGGCGTATAAAGATTCTGTCTGTAGAAGCGGGCAGCACTGGCAAGACTCTTAAAAGCTTCTTCCCGAGTCGCCTGAATAGGAAATCGGCGAGATATCACGGGTTCACCAGGTTTGGGCTTACTTGGTCGAACAACAAGGTGAAGAGTAACTGGAGTATCTACCGTCGCACGTAAGGCGACTATCCGAGGCCACACGTCAATAATGCTATTGAAAGAAAGTTTTGAAACTAAGACCTCCACAAGTGTCGTAGAGGTGATGGTGCCGTCATGGTCTCTTTCCTCCACAACTTCTAAGTCAACGGGAATTTGCGTCCCCTCCAAACTCAATTGGGATTTGTGCTGTCGTTTGACTCCTCTGGCTACGCCTGCTGTGTAGTGCTCAGCCATTTGGGTCGCAATCTGTTCATATTTAGATTTGTCGATCAGCGGCGCAGGAGGAACAAAGCCTGAGTTAATCAATGCGGAGATTGATTTGTTAATATCTGGTGAGGTGCTGACATCTAAATCAGCACGCTCCTCTTCCCAGAGGCGCTTGATAAGCTCATATTCCAGCAAGCGTTCTACGGAAACTTCGAGGTCATTTGAGTCTTCGTTTTGATCGCTAAGCCAGATACCCAGCGTGCTATTCACAAAAACTTTGGGGGGGTCTTTCAGTGATTTGGCAATATCGGTTAGGTTTAGTAATTCGGGAAGAACTTGCTCGGGTATGACTTCCTGGTTAAGTTCAGCCCAACTGCTGCGTTCTTGAACCGAAGAAAGCCTGTAGTCCAGCGAAGAGTAAGACCAAGCACCTTTAAGAATACCGAGCAATCGGAGTTTCTCCGTAAAGTCAGCCTTAGCATCGAAATTAGCGGGGCTAAATGAATTCCTTGGATGAGCTGTAGTCACGAGTTCGCCATCAAAAATTTCCCTAACGGCATCAAGGAATTCGCTAAAAACTACGGAATGGTCAATTGGCTTGTTTGTTGTTACATCGGTACCCGAGCGAATTATGACAATTCTTTCGCTTGCAGAAAGCATGATCTCGAGAAGTCGATCACGTGCATCATCTGAAGGGCGGGAATCGCCTGGTTGCCGATCCAATCGGCGAAGGTCCGTAGGAGGAAAATCCGGAGCAGTGAAGGACTCATCATCAAAGCCGAGAATGTAAACAGTTTTAAAGGGCACCCCGGATAATGACTCTGGAGTGGTGATTACAACACCGCCAGTTAGGAGCGAGCCAACAGCGCGTATTCCCTCGAATGCGACTTCAATAAGGTCGACAAATTCTGTAAATGTGAAGGGGTCTGCACTGAAGCGACCACATTCTCTAAGTTTTGCCACTGCCCCCAGCACTCGTTCATATTCCCTCTCGTCAGACACATCCGGGGAAACTATTGCGGTGGACCACTGATCGTACCAAGCAAGCCAACCAGCCAAGTTCTTCACTTCCCACGTGTCCTCCATTGCGAATTCGAGGCACTCTATGAAGGAGGTAAGCCGGATCAAGTCATCGAGCTGGCCAGGCGCTACCTCGACAGGCAGGATACCCTTCGTGGAGCGAAGTCTCGGATTCTCAACAAAGGCTCCTAGTGTGATGCGCCGAAGTCCCGCTTCCCATGTATTCACTCCGCCCAGTGTGGGCAATTCCAAGAACGCACGATGCCGGGTATTGAGCCCCCACCGAACGTCAGCCGCCTTTGACCATTGGCTAAAGAGTTCATACGAGGTCTCTGTAAAACCTCTCGCTAATTTCACATCCGGCTCCGAAGCAAAACTCAATACCTCTGCCCGAGAGCATCTGCTTCGCATGAGGGTCAGGAAGTGGCGAAGCGCTTGGAGATAGGCGCCGTCACGCGAGAGGTGTCGGTCAACCACTCGATAGGACAAAGGAATTTTTTGCTTCTCATCTTGCCTGTGAACCGAATCAAACGCACTCCTAATTGAGCCCTCAAATGCACTTAAGTTTGGACAGACTACGAGGATCTCGGACTCGCTAATTGGCGACGCTTCTTCTGTTTCATTTAATTGGTGGAGAATCGCGTCACGCAGTACTTCGGCTTGACGGGCGATCCCGTGAGTCTCATGAACAAGAATCGATGCATCCGCCTTATCAACGGCATGGATCTCATCATTGCGAAAAGTCTTCTGAAGAGCACCGAGCATCGAATCCGGCGCGTTGTAAGTTGGCGTAGTTCGCACAACATGGTCGGCAACGTCACACAACAAAGCGGTCATCTCCGCTCTTGACGCAGCACCGCCACCCAGCAATCGAAGCCCTTCGGTTTTATAAAATTCTCGGTTAAAGTCCCGAGGTACCACGTCGGCTTCAAATGGGTCGACAAGGAACAGTGCTACGTCCATAATTTTTGCTAGCTCTACCAACGCGTTGATGTAGAGACGGCCGCCCGGAAAAGTAGATAGGCCGAAAATGGAGACTCGATCGGTCGCGGGCATGGAATCATGAAAAGACGGCAATTGAGACCATGCTTCACTCCATCTAGCGCAAGGTGGCGGTACAGGGCTGCTAACAGAAATGGAGCGCAGCAACTTTGCCTGCAAAACTTCTGTGGCGTTGCGACATACTGAATTATCGAGCCACCCATCTATCATTTCTGGTCGCCAGGTAAAGTACGCATCAAAAAGGTTTGCGACTTGCCGACAACGGGCTAAGGAAACCCTGTCGCCCGAAAGCAAGAGTTCCCGCCCTTCTCCATTCACATTCTGACTTGCCCAATCGAAAAGCGTGAACTGCAATTGCGGCAACAGCCACGGGTCGAACTGAAGTCCGTAGGTCGAATCAAGGTGGGCTTCCAAGACCCGTGATGTCAAATTTCCTGGAAATTCGTGACTCCAATTTGCGACCACCCCGTCCGACCGGCCTTCCTGTGCACCGAGTGACTTGGATACTTGAGCGGTTAGCCACTGACGCGTTCCAAGTGACGGAGTTATAACCCACTCTGGCGCCAAGACTCTTTCTACGGTCGTTTCAAAATTTCTTGGCGCGGCAATGCGTTTTTGAAACTCCGCCAACAGCGAATCGTATGAATTCCCTATAACAACGCTCAGCATGGTTCGCCCTCACTCACGACACAAACTCAAGATAGCACAGGGGCTCCCGAGACACGAAATATATTCATAGCGGAATAAACTTGAAGTTAAAAATTTTCAAGTTCCCGAATTCCGTCATTTCAAGTCGCATGATTTTGAATTTTCGAGCGGTAATTATGACTGCTGCCAAGTTAACCTCCCCTGCACGCCAATTTTGAAGTTTCGACATCTTTTCTAGTGGGGGTATGTTTGGTAGCTGAAAACACCAACTTTGATTACCATCTTGAACATGACCGCAACTTCGGAGTCAAGTGCCATTTCGTTTTTTGCTCGGTAACAGAGAGAGTGCTAATTAAAAAATCTTTGAATACTCGCCAACGAATTCGCCAAGTTCTATCGCCCTGAAAATAATGCTCAGGAGCGAATCGAACCCCGATGATTAGCCCAGAGGGTTCTTCTTCGCCCTGTGTCGACGCCAAGCATTTCGCAATGGTCGTACCCCAATAAAAGAAGCAACCGATGCGCTCAGTCCAGTTATTAAGAGGCGAGGAACGAGAGGCACGTTATGCACCAAGGGGATGAGTACCAGCACGATAGTGAGAGAAATCGGCAAAAACCACATAGTGTCCGCCACAATCTGACGAACAGGTCGCTCCGGTTCATGCGACACCTGTGCCTCGAAGAAAGCGTCTGGAGTCGCGGTAGCGGCCACGGCGATCTCTTCAATGGCGTGATCGATTGAACTCAAGACCTCGTTGCGCTGCGGAGAGTCTTCCCACTCTCTCAAATACCCCGCGTTCTCAAATCGAACCACGAGCTGATACGGACCCACACTTGTTCCGGGAGCGAAGACTCCGGCACCGAGGCACCCAGGAGCTTTTTTGGCCAGTTCCGCCAGCGCCTCGAGTCCCTTTGCAAGCTCTTTCTCGTGACCTTTGGTCGCGGTTCGTGCGACCGTGACGGTAACCGGATCCGAAAGAGCGGCCAATTGCATCGTGTCGTAGGCGCTCGTGGCAGTACGGTTTCCCGTAACTGGATCAGTTCGGTATTCGACCTCGAATTCCATTGGGTCAACCCGCAGGTCGGTCGTGTCGCTCTCTTCAGCGGGCTTGTCGTTTTCGGGTGAGGTGCTGTTCATATGGTTTCGCGGTAGCAATCCCCCTCATTTAACAGCCTATTGGCACCGCTGCCAAGGGATAGCGTTTAGCCCTGTGAATCGTTCTTGGCCGCTATTCCAAGTCTTGCGGAACCGAGAGGCCCGACTTCTCCTCACTGGCCAATCCATCTCGTCACTCGGAAATGGGGTTTCAAATATCGCCCTGACGTTCCTCGTTCTAGACCTCCAGCACTCGGTCAGCGCTCTGGGCCTGTTCGCTGCCTTTCGGGTGATTCCCCTCGTGATCTTCATCTTGCTTGGCGGAATAGTTGTGGACCGCTATTCACGACGTGCACTTCTCTTGCTTTCGGACGGTGTCCGGGCGTGCGTCACCGCGTCTATGGCGATCTTGCTCGTAACTCACCACTTGAACTTCTCGATACTTCTTATCGGAGCATTCATATTTGGCTTCTTCGACGCACTCTTCATGCCCGCCATGACCGCATTCATCCCCGAACTGGTCGACGCCGAACACCTCCAGGCGATGAACGGAGTTCGTCCACTGTCGAGCCAAGTCTTTGGCGGCATGATTGGCCCCGCAGTCGGGGGCCTCCTCAGCGCTCACTCAATACCCCTCGCCATCAGTATCGATTCGGCGACCTTTGTGGTGAGCGCGGTAGCGCTGATTTTCATGCACCCAACGCCCACTCCAACCCGTACCGGAAAGAAGAGCGTCGTCGCTGAATTGAAAGAAGGCGCCAACTACGTTCGTCGAACCACTTGGATGTGGGCAACTCTCGGCGCGGTCAGTTTGTCGAACGGGCTCGTCTTTTCGACTTCAATCGTCTTAATGACCTCGCTCATGCGCCAAGATATCCATCTCTCGAAGTCAACCATTGGCTTCGTCTTTGCCTGTTACGGGCTAATTTCGGCCGTGGCCGCCTTGTTGAGTACAAGCATGAAGGCGGCGCGCAAGCGCATTCGAGTGATGGTCTGCTCTTGGCTCATTGCCGCTGTCGGAATCCTCATCGTGGCCTTCGCCCACTCCTATTGGATTCTGCTGATCTCAACTCTACTAACCGCACCAACATTGATGTACGGAAATGTCATATGGGAATCGCTGATGCAAAGTGAGGTTCCTCGCGAGTTGCTTGGCCGAGCGAGTTCCGTTGACTGGTTCGTGTCGCTGGGGCTCACTCCGGTGGGACTCATTATTGCCGGAAGTCTGGCGAGCTACTTTGGCACGCGTAACTATCTCTTTTGGTCCCCCATCATCTGCTCAATACCAACCGTCCTCTTGCTCTTCTCTCGCAAAGTGAACGCGGTAGACGCATCACGCTGACCATCTCGGCAAATCTCACAGCCACCCCTACATTGGATAGATGCCCTTCGAACAACCGCTTCCTGAATATCTCTCTCGAAGCTGAATGACTTTTCGGCGTGCTAGCTCAAATACCAATAAGGTGCTATCGACCGCACCCCCAGTAAGACCTCGTACGCCTTGGTTAAGGGACGCATCGTCCACACCATCCTCGAACGACTCTTTGGCTTAGCCGGCTCCGAAAGGACAATCGAAGCGGCCAGAACCTTCATTGATGAAGCCAAGGCCAGTGAGTTAACTGCTGAGGTTTGTGCTGACCTTGGCTTTAACGAAGCGCTCGAGTCTCTCCTAAACAAGGACATCAATTATTTCCCCTAGGGCTATTTCCGCATCGAATCGCCTGACCAGGTCAACGCCAAACAAGCGGAATTCAAAATGAAGGCCGCCATCGCCGAGACTCCGCTCTATGGGATCTTGGACCGCCTCGATGAGGGAGAAGCCGGCTCATTGACCATCGTCGACTACAAAACGGGCAAGATTCCCCGTGGCCAGTTCTTCGACAAGCGCTTCGAAAATATGGAAATCTACGCGGCGCTGTTCAAAGAGACCCACAAGATCCGCCCTACGAAACTTTGCTTGATCTACGTGGAAGCGAGTCAATCGGACACCATTGAAGTCGAAGGCGAGCGTGTAAATCGCCAAATTGGCCGAGCCGCCGCGGCGTGGCGTCTCATAAATCGGTTTTATGAAGAGGGTGAGTTCGCCGCCACACCGTCGAGCTCCTGTCGTTGGTGCCCCTACACCGCACAATGCCGTGAGAGCGGCGTAAAGGTTCCGGTCTCGTCCTAGGCTGAGGGCATGAATTCCTTCAAACTCTCCTACGATTACCGCTGCCCATTCGCCAAGAACATTCACCTGCACGCCGTGACCGCACTAAAGGGTGGCGCTGACTTAGAGATCGAGTTCTCCCCCTGGACCATGAGCCAGAACTACCGCGCCGAGGGCGCACCTG
>TBL_comb48_EPIDRAFT_1002607_pt1 | contig 12489 bp, 18 predicted proteins | sample TroBogEpilimnion_37_FD_10681 | JGI IMG/M metagenome (IMG submission 10681)
TCTACAACTTTGCCAAGTTCAACGTCTTTAACAACGCCAACGCTTGTGACGCCTAATATTACTACGGGGTTGACGCTAACGGGGGCGGCGGGAACGTCGGGGCAGGTTCTTACGTCTGCGGGGTCTGGGTCGGCACCAACGTGGTCAACGCCGTCTGCTGGTGCAATGACATTAATTAGCACTCAAACTGCAAGTAATAGTTCTGCGTTAGCTTGGACTGGGTTAAGCGGATATGACAAATACTTATTATCTTTTGAAAATTTAAAGCCAGCAACCTCTCCATCCCAGCTTCTTATGCAATTTGGGACTGGGGCAGGACCAACATATTTAACAAGCGGATATTATTATTTTGGTTCTTTTACAGGATATACAGGTTCTAATGTTGGACCCACTGGAACTTATTCACGGAACGCAGGATATTTCATACTTGAAGGATATTATCAAATCAATTCTACAGGCATCACATCTGGAACTTTTAATTTAAATGGTTTTACTTCAGGTAGTTATCAATCATTCAATGGAAGCAGCATAAGTTATGATCCTTCTGCAATTTGGGAAGGTCTTTTTAACGTTGCAGGAAATACAACCCAAACATCAAATGTTACGGCTATTCAAGTTTATTTTTCTGGCGGAAATATTACATCAGGTACAGCAACCCTTTACGGGTTAACTCAGTAGGACTAACCCATGACCGTTACCATCAATGGCACCACAGGTATACAGAACGTACTGGGTTCAGCTTCTGCCCCGGCGGAAAGCAATACCACAAACTCCAATACTGGATTGTATTTTCCCACTGGCACAACATTGGGGCTATCCACCAATGGCACGGTAGCGGTATCCATTGACGCAAGCCAAAACTCAACATTTGCCACAGGTGCAACGGTAACGACATCCAATCTTGTATTGACCAACGCAGCGGAGCCATCAACCGTAAGTGCTACTGCCGCCACGGGAACAATTAACTTTGATGTCCTTACACAATCCGTCTTGTATTACACCAGCAATGCTTCAGCTAACTGGACGGTTAATTTCCGTGGCAATAGCGGTACGTCCCTCAATAGTTTTATGACGACCAACCAGACCATTACAGTGGCGTTTCTCGTAACGCAAGGTAGCACTGCATACTACAACAGCGCCGTAACCATTGATGGTAATAGCGTAACACCGAAATGGCAGGGCGGCACGGCTCCATCCGCTGGTGATGCTTCTTCGGTGGACATTTACGTGTATACCATTGTGAAAACTGGTAGTGCGGCGTTTACTATTTTTGCATCATTAACAAAGTTTGCATAAAGGTTAAGTACTATGCCTATGATAATTACCAGTGGTGCAGCATCAGCTAAGGGGTTTGGTGCATTTGCTAAAACGGGTGGAGCAGACGGAACTAAAGGTATATTTGCTTTAGGGTATTTAAGCGGTGGTTTTAGTACAATAAGAAACAAATATACATATGCAACTTGTACTTCTACAGCATGTGGTGTTGGTGCAGCTAGTGCAGCTTCTTATTCTGGCTCCGCAGCAGGAAATTCCACCCGTGGTATATTTGCATTAGGAGAAACAAACTTTGGTGCCGTTACAACCAGAAACAAATACACATATTCTTGTTGTACTTCTACAGCATGTGGTGTTGGTGCAGCTAGTGCAGCTTCTTATCGTGGCTCCGCGGCTGGCAACTCTACCCGTGGTATATTTGCTTTAGGGAGTGCTAGTGGTCTTAGTACAATAAGAAACAAATATACATATGCAACTTGTACTTCTACAGCATGTGGTGTTGGTGCAGCTAGTGCAGCTTCTTGTCGTGGCTCCGCAGCAGGAAATTCTACACGGGGTATATTTGCTTTAGGGAGTGCTAGTGGTCTTAGTACAATAAGAAACAAATATACATATGCAACTTGTACTTCTACAGCATGTGGTGTTGGTGCAGCTAGTGCAGCTTCTTATTCTGGCTCCGCAGCAGGAAATTCTACACGGGGTATATTTGCATTAGGAGAAACAACCTGTTGTATTAGTACAATAAGAAACAAATATACATATACAACTTGTACTTCTACAGCATGTGGTGTTGGTGCAGCTAGTGCAGCTTCTTATGGTGGCTCCGCAGCAGGAAATTCTACACGGGGTATATTTGCATTAGGGTTTACTAGTGGTCCTAGTACAATAAGAAACAAATACACATATTCTTGTTGTACTTCTACAGCAAGCGGTGTTGGTGCAGCTAGTGCAGCTTCTTATTTTGGCTCCGCAGCATCTTGGGCAACTTGTGTAAATACCTAACATGCACTCAGCACCTCACAGAAACAACAGTGACTTTCAACTGCGTTACTTTATGGCAAACAATTGCCATACGGCAGACACCGCTTGGTGTTTAATGTATGAACAACGCTTGGATATTATGTTAAAGTTGGAGTCAACACGGGCAAGGATGCTCCGCCGTGAAGCAAAAAAGGCGGAAATAGAAGATATATTGAATGACGCATCCGCAAACAAATCCGCCAAACTCAATGCCCAAGCCGACCTAATGGAATGGCAATCTGGTGAAGGATTGTTAGAATTGGCTATTGCTGGAGCGGAACAGGAAATCGCCACTATTGAACAGATCATGGCGGAATTAGAGCCACAACGAAAATACGGCCATTTGCCCGTACTTGAAGCATCACAGGCGGCGCAACGGGAAGAATGGTGTTTGGAATTTAAACGCAGATGTGAAAATTATTTGCTATCCATCGGCACAATACCGGAAGATCAACTAAACGCCATGCGGAATCATCCTGACTTTGAACAGGAAATTATCCCGCATGTCCGTCAAATATCTCAACGCATCCAAGACGCACAAGATAAATTAACAATATTAAGTGGCAACAAACCGCTTTTAATAGGAGATAATAGTGGAAGTTGAATTGTTGTTTCCGTCAGCCGTTGGTCGTCTTTCCTTACCGGAATATGTTGCGCCAGCAGCCGCGGTACTCAAAGAAAAAGTATCAACGCAACAGCCAAATGTTTGGAATGTCTGCCAGACGGAAGCCATGTATGATGAGCGGCTGGATGGGTTATTGGCCCGTATAGCGCAGGAAAGTTTTAGTATGTTGTCCGAACAGGGCTACAATATGCAAAACGTACAGGCACGGGTATCGGAATTTTGGGGGCAGGAATTTAGGAATACGGGGCAGCATATTGAACACGTCCATGCCGGATCACAGATAACTGGCTTTTATTTTGTAGAAGTGCCGCCAAACAGCGCAATGCCTATGGTTTTTGACCCCAGACACGGCAAACGGCAAATCAACTTACCACAGGCGGACATGGATCAAGTTACTTACGCATCTGAACAGGTATATATGGGGGTTGCGCCGGGTGATTTAATTTTAATGAATGCTTGGCTTCCGCATGGTTTTACCCGTCATCAATCTGACCAACCTTTTCGGTTTATTCATTTCAACGTCGTTATTGAGGCTTCAAATGTTTGCCAAACCACGGTGGAAATTGTATGATTGCGGTTAGGTATAACAAGACGCGGGGACAGCCCAATCGGGGCAGTTTGGACCATGTCTGGCGGGTATTTGATGGCCCAAAAGAGTATGTGGTCAAAAATGTCCAAATAAATGTCCCGTCTTGGGGTGCTAAAACAGGTGAAGATTGGAGCATCTGTTGTGAGGGTAAAGTGTTAGTAGACAAGGTTACGTCCACCATTACGATTGAAGGGTCGGTTTAAAATGTACGCAGAAGTCAAAGATGGCACCGTGGTGACATGGCCCTACGATTACGACACATTGTGCAAGCACAATCCGTCCACCGCATTTCCTACAAATACGGATATTTTGACGCTTTATAGCGGCACCGACGCCAATAAGGCGGGAAATGAATTAGTTTATGTCACTGCGGATCCTGAACCCAGTTTTGACCCGCAAACGCAAGCCGCCGATCAAAACGCACAACCCTTATTAGTGGATGGCAAATGGACCTTGGGATGGACCATTGTTTCCCTGACGCCGGACCAACAAGCCACTGCAACAACGCAAAAAGCCGCATCTGTCCGCGCTGACCGTGACCAACGTTTGGCGGCATCTGATTGGACGCAATTGCCAGACAATCCCCTTGCCAACAAGGCGGCATGGGCAACTTACCGCCAAGCATTACGTGATTTGCCAAAGGAAACAGATTTTCCTTGGGCGGTGACATGGCCTACGTCTCCGTGATATGATACAGTAAGCCACTGGTTAGGATTAGCATTATGGTTGATTTTCAGAACCTCATAAATCTTGGATTAGGTGCGGTTCTGACTGTTGCCGGATGGCTAATGCGGGAATTATGGGGTGCTGTTAAAGAACTACAGCGGGATATTAATAAATTAGAAGCCACATTGCCAAAAGAATATGTCCTAAAAGATGACATGGACAAACGTATGCAACATATTGAAGATATGTTCCAGCGTATTTACGACAAGTTGGACGGGAAGGCGGACAAATAATGGCTACAACAAACATTGACCTTAATCAGCCAGCCTATGGTTCTACGTCGCCAACGTGGGATCAACCCCTCAACAACAATGCCACAATCCTTGACAAGGTTTTTGGCAGCACAACGTCTGTTTCTGTCAATACAAGCGGTACGCCTAGCTATACGCTTATATCATCTCCTAATACTTCCGGCACTGGAAGCACGTCTCAATGCATGCGGTTTTTGTTAACGGGTGCCTTATCAGCAAATCAATACGTTTTGCTGCCTACAGGTATTGCTGGTATGTGGACCGTTACAAACAGCACGACGGGCACCTATACAGTTACGATTGGATCCAATAACGGCAGCGGAACCTTCGCCGGAACTACTGTTACGCTGCCACAAGGATATAGCAGCCTTGTTTATTCTGACGGCACAAATGTAGCAAAGGCCGATGATGGCAACACTGCAGGTGGCGGTGGCGTTACATCTTTTAGCGCCGGAACCACAGGTCTCACGCCAAGTGGTGCAACGACTGGCAATATTACTTTGGCCGGAACGCTTGCCGTCGCAAATGGCGGAACAGGCCTCACTTCACCCGGAACATCTGGTTACGTATTAACTTCCAACGGATCATCTTGGTATTCTGCGCCTTCTTCAGGGGGGGGTCTTACGGGTGGTAATGGTATTACAATTTCTAGCGGCACTGTTGCCATGTCTGGAAGCTATACAGGTGGTTTTAGTGCGACTGGAGCACTGTCCGCAGGTAGCTCAATTTCAGCGAGCACATCAATTTCAGCAGGTGGTTCAATTTCAACCACAAGTGGTAATATATCTACATCGTCCGGCAATGTTACAGCAAGTGGATATGTGGCGGCAGGTAGCAGCGCATATCCGCGTTTGGAAAATAGTTCAACCAATTTTTACAATTTGGATTTTTCTTCTAATACAGGCATTTCTTGGCAATCAGCTATCCCGTCTTTGGCTTTTGGGGTTTCTGGAAGTCAAGTTGTAACTATGTCAACTTCTGCATTTACTTCCAATGTAACACCATATGCTAATCAAACGTCATGGTCATTAATTTCCGACAGAACGGAAAAAGAAAACATTGTATCCATTACCGACGGCGCAACGCGTATTTTGGCGTTGAAACCAGTTAATTTTGATTGGATTAAAACAGGAAAAGCCGATTCTGGTTTTATTGCTCAAGATTTTCAAACTATTTACCCTTCTAATATCTCTACGGATATAGATGGTAAGTTAAGAATTGGTCTTAGCATGAACTTTTATGCGGATCTTGTGTCAACGATACAAAGTCTACAGTCCCAAGTTACTGCCTTAGAAGCTCGTTTGACGGCGCATAACCTATAATGAGTTGATGATGGATCCCATAAGTCTTGTCCTTGGTGCTACTGCCATCTTTAATTCTATTAAGTCGGCCGTAGATCAAGGGCGCGACATGATGGAGACTGCCGAAAAGGTGGGCAATCTTTTTAGTAAGGTTGCCCAAATTGTTACCATTGCATCTACGCCACGGAAGAAAAAACTATTTCAAAGCCAAGCTGAATTTGAGGCAGAAGCGGTTAAGATATACGCCGCCAAAGCCAAAGCCCAACAAATGCAGTTGGATGTGAAAAATATGTTCGTTGGGCAATATGGCCCTGCGGCATGGGAAGGCATCCAACGGCAAGTCATTGAAATGCGGAAAGAGGCAGCGCGTCAGGCGGCGGCTGCTTTAAAAGAACAGGAAGAAAACCGCAAGGATTTGATTATGGTTAGTAGCATTGTTGGGTTTCTTGTTCTTGGTATCGGTTTAATTGGTGTAATCCTCATGATAACGGTGAAATAAGATGTTACAGGCTTTTAAACATATNTTTACAGGTGTGGACAACGCTACTTGGGATATTGGCCGTATTCTTTGGGCTAAGATGTCTTTGGTTTATTGCGTTGTCAGTGCATATCATGCTGTGATGCATGGCAACTTTGATCCTCAAAATTGGGCTATCGGCGCATCAGCCATCCTTGCTGGCGGCGGCGGGGGCTTGGCGTTAAAATCTAAAACGGAGCCAAATTAATGTTTGGATTATTATTTAGCCCTTTTATCCGAAACATTGTTATTGTCGTTGCTTTGGCTGCGGCGATTATTGGATCATATGCCATTTGGGCAAACCATTTGGAAAATCTTGGCGCAGCCAATGAGAAGGCCAAAGAAGAAGTAATTGCCATCCAGCACGAGCAGGCCGTGAATGCCGAAGCAACTAAGATTGATCAGGCCGTTTCTCAAGACAATACCCCGCAAGATACCCTCCAAAAACAATGGAGCCAGCCATGAAGCGTTTATTTTTAATTGCCTTGTTGCCTTTAGCGGCCTGTATGCCTAAGCCTGAGACCAAGATTGTTGACACCTCGTGTGACTGGGTAAAGCCCATATTTGTCCGTAAAGCTGATAAATTGACCACCCAGACAGCGGGCGAAATCTTGGCCCATGATGACAAATGGAAAGAAATCTGCGGGGACAAGAAATGAGCGCCGATAATTGGGAACAGTGCTTTGCCTTGGTTTTAAAGAATGAAGGGGGCTATGTTGACAATAGTTCCGATCCTGGCGGCGCGACTAATTTGGGCTGCACCAAGGCTACTTGGGAAGCATGGGTGGGGCATCCTGTAACGAAGGATGACATTAAATCGCTTATGCCTAACGATGTTATGCCGCTTTACAAGGCAAAATATTGGGATACGATCAAGGGTGACGATCTGCCGATGGGTGTAGATTATGCAGTCTTTGATTTTGCCATCAATTCGGGGCCATCCCGCGCCGCAAAAGCCCTTCAGTCGGTACTCAGTGTTACTGTCGACGGACAAATCGGGGACGCCACGCTACGCGCTTTTGAAGCGGCAAACCCTCGCGATGTTGCTACGGCAGTCTGCGAAGCCCGATTAGCCTTCTTACAATCTCTCCCGACATATGGTACCTTTGGCAAGGGCTGGTCTAAACGCGTTTCCGAAGTGGAGACCGTTTCTTTTAATATGGTTGGGTGACGAAAATGGCCGCAACAACGACAGCCTTATCCTATAATCTGTACATTACCCAGATTGCGACAATGGCTGTCTTGCAACAGACACTGACGACAACGGGTACGTATCCAAATAGCCTTGTCACGTCTTCGGATGTAAACTTTCAAAATATCATTCCCCAGATGCTGAATTACGCTGAACTTAGAATCCAACGCGATTTGGATTTTTTGGCTACGCAAAATCAGCAAACAACATCAATTATAGCTTCTTCGACAAATCAAATCACGGTTCCATCGCAAGAATTTGTCACCTTGCAAACCATTACGGTTACGGACCCTAGCGGCAATATCACGCCATTACTGCCCGTAACAAAAAGCTTTTTGCAAAATGTATATGCGACAAATGCTTCGACGGGAACGCCGCAGTATTTTGCTATGTTTGGCAACAATCAGTTGACCTCAACGTCAACTGTTGATTCTAACCAAAATGTCATTTTTGGGCCTTGGACGCCGTCTACGGGAACATATACGTTCAATATCACGGGAACGACCCGCCAGCCAACGCTTTATACTTATGCAATTTCAGGTCAGGCAGACACAACATATACGTTTATTAGTCAAAACTTGCCTGATCTACTTCTTATGGCGTCAATGATTTACCTTTCGGCCTATCAACGTAACTTTGGCCGTCAGGCGGACGATCCGCAAATGGCTCAAAGCTACGAAAACCAATATGATCTTCTTTTGAAGGGAGCCGTCGTTGAAGAGGCCCGCAAGAAGTTTCAAGCAGGTGGTTGGACTTCTTATTCTCCCGCGGTCGTGGCAACTCCTTCGAGGTAAGACATGCCGCACAATACCATCAAAATTATACCGGGCGTTGATACAACTAAAACACCTGCCTTAAATCAGGTTGCATGGTCGTCTACAAATCTTGCACGGTTTTTGCCCGATCGCGGCGGCGATGGTATTGTTCAAAAGCTTGGCGGCTGGGTTACATATTATAACCAAAAAATTTCATCTCTTGTTCGTGCACTTAAAGGTTGGTCAGATCTTCAGGCCAGCAATCACCTTGCGATAGGCGCCCAAACATCCCTTGACGTTTTAACGGGCGGTAATCTTCTTGATATTACGCCTCAAACGTCAACAGATAATCCACTTCCCAATTTTAGCACGACAGCCGGAACTAATGTCGTAACCTTTACCGATAATAGTTTTACGGCATCTATTCTTGATTATGTTTTGTTTACAACGCCTGTCTCGGTTGGTGGCCTAATTTTAAGTGGTCCATATCAGATTTTATCTGCAACGTCTGGTACTTACACAATTGCAGCAGCATATGCAGCTACGTCCACTGTTGGAACGGCAGTAGTAACGGGTTCTATTTCTACCACAACTTTAAACGTTACGGCCGTGACTAGTGGCACGTTGGCTGTAGGACAAAACATAACAGGGACTGGCATCGCAGCCGGTACGGTCATTACCGCCTTTGTCGGGGGTTCAGGCGGCACAGGTACTTATACCGTCAATATTAGTCAAACCGTATCATCAACAACAATTACTGCTAATGGCGGTTCCGTTTATGAATTTACGACAACAATTAATTCATCAATCGTAAAATGTACTTTTGCTAATCATGGCCTATCAGTAGGAAATCAATTTTATATTTCGGTATCAACGGCCGTCGGTGGCATAACTCTTTTAGGAAGTTACATAGTTCAATCTGTTATTGACGCAAATAATTTTTATTTTGCTGCGGCGACGCAAGCAACATCAACGGCTGGCCCAACACCTGTCAATAGCGGTAACGTCAATACAATTTATTATATTGCTCTTGGTCCGTTGCCTTCAAATGTCGGCTTTGGTCAAGGTGGTTTTGGTCAAGGTGGGTTTGGCCAAGGAAACACATCTTCTGGCTCGTCTGGAACGCCTATAACGGCAACGGATTGGACGTTAGATAATTACGGCGAGCTTCTCGTTGCGTGCCCTGCAGGCGGTCCTATTTATTACTGGTCACCCGAAGGCACGCTGCAGCAGGCTCAACTTATTGGTGGTGACGCACCAATGGTAAATGACGGTATTTTTGTCGCTATGCCAGAACGGCAAATTGTGGCTTGGGGATCGTCATTTACGCTTTCTGCGGATCCTCTTTCAATTCGTTATTCAGACGTTGGAAACATTCAATCTTGGACAGCGACATCGTTAAATCAAGCTGGGTCCTATCGCATCCCGACAGGTTCAAAAATTGTTGTCTGTATCCAAGGTCCACAACAAGGTCTTATTTGGACAGACTTAGACGTATGGGCCATGCAATATGTTGGCCCACCGAATGTGTACGGATTTAACAAAATTGGTACAAATTGCGGCGCAGTGTCGAGGCATTGCGTTGGTACAATGAACGGCGTCATTTATTGGATGTCGCAAAAACAATTCTTTATGATGGCTGGATCTGGCCCCGTCAGCATTCAATGCCCTGTCTGGGATGTCATTTTCCAAAACATCAACACCAACTACTATAGCAAGGTTACTTGCGCGGTTAATAGCCAATTTAACGAAGTTACTTGGTATTATCCATCGGCCTCGTCCACCGAAAACGATTCATACGTCAAATACAACATTGTCCTACAGCAATGGGATTATGGTTCTCTTGGCCGCACGGCTTGGATAGACCAGTCTGTTCTTGGTCCGCCGATCGGTGCAGGCTCGGATCAATACATTTACCAACACGAAATTGGCAACGATGCCGGCTCAGGCAATGCCATGCTCACGACGGTCCAGACGGGTTACTTCCAGCTCAATGAGGCCGATAATATGGTCTTTGTTGATCAAATCTGGCCGGATATGAAGTGGGGCACATATAGTGGCAACCAAAATGCTACTGTAAATATTACATTCTTGGGCACCAATTATCCCGGCGATACGCCAGTGACGTATGGCCCCTACACCATGACGCAATCGACGGAATATATATCCGTTCGTATTCGCGCCCGTCTTATGGCTATTCAGATATCTTCAAATGATGTGGGTACTTTTTGGCGTTTAGGTGCTATTAGATATCGTTATCAAATTGATGGGAAGTTCTAACTATGGCGTCCTTAGATGATATCCTCACTACGCAAAAGAACGGTGTTCAAGGCATAAACTCTTTGGACAGCACGACACGCAATCTTGCCGGTGCGGTTAATAGTGGAACAATTACGGCTTCAACGTATTTAAAAACGCAATACGGATGGGTTGGCAAAGTAAGTGTAATTGTCGCTGGATCCGCGGCAGGCACCATTTATGATACCTCTTCTGTAGCAAATGCCAGCACGTCCAACCGTCTTGCTACCATCCCAAATACAGTTGGAATTTATCCTATTAATATGCCCGTTAACACGGGTATTGTCGTAACTCCCGGCACTGGCATGGTCCTCGCCATGTCTTATAGTTGAGGTGTACAATGCCGCTCGCACATGGATCATCACAAAAAACAATTAGCCACAATATCTCCGAGATGGTCCACGCCGGTCATCCGCATGAGCAGGCTGTAGCCGCGGCACTTTCAACGGCTCGCAAAACAAGAGCAGAGGGTGGCACATTTACAACAACGACAGTTGGCCCAAGCGCTTTTATGGGTAACCCGTTGCATGAAAAAATTGAACCGGTAAACGATAGAGTTGTGAATCACAAACTTCATGAAGGGCCAATCCGCTCGCCAGTTGCCGGCCGTACCGATCATTTGCCCATGACGGTAGCGTCTGGATCGTTTGTAATTCCAGCCGACATTATTTCTAAAAAGGGCGAAGGTAACACCGAGGCTGGCTTCAAAGTTGCCAAGGAACTATTCAGCCCCATGGGTGGCTACAAAATGTCCCGCTACATGTTTTCGTCGGCGCCTTACTTCCAAGATAGCAAATTGCCCTACCATGCCGGCAAAATGCCATACGGATCAAATTCGGCACCTTATGGAGCTCGTTTAGCCGCAGGTGGATCCGCGCCTGAAGACGCGCACCCTGTAGAAATTATAGCCGCAGGCGGAGAATATGTCATACCACCCCGAGTTGTTCGCGCAATTGGTCACGGCGACATTGATTACGGGCATGATATTTTGGATAATTTTGTGGTAGAATCCCGTAAAGATCTTATTAAAACGCTTCAAAAATTACCGGGGCCAAAGAGGGATTAATGACAGACATTAGATTAGGAACGCCCAATGATGAAGTTGCCATGCTGGAACTGGCTCTTCGCGCTTGGGAAGAAAACGGGATAAAAGACGTTAACCCAGAAAAAATGTTGGGCATGATCCGCCCCGCATTATATCTCTGGGAAGGCCTAGTCGGCATCATTGGTGAACCCGGTAAAAAGATCGAGGGGGCGGTCCTTTTAAGGGTCAGCCGAATGTGGTATTCAGATAGCTTAATGCTAGAAGAAAAAGCTATTTTTGTCGATCCAGAGTTCCGAAACGCGAAGGGCGGCCGCGCTAGAAAGCTTTGTGAGTTCTCCAAAAAGGTAGCTGATGAGCTTGGTCTACCGTTGATTATTGGGGTTCTGTCGAACCACAGAACAGCGGCAAAAGTAAAATTATATGAGCGTTCGTTTGGTCCGCCTGCGGGTGCTTTTTTTCTGTATAATGTCCATACTGGACACGAAGAGCATATGACGGAGCACTAAGATGGGTGGCAAGACCGGAACGACGACGTCTAGTGTATCTATTCCGCCCGAAGTATTGGCGCGATATAACGCCGTTAATGCTAAGGCGGATACAGCTGCTTCTCAGCCGTTCCAGCAATACAGCACCGACCCTTCCGCATTTGTCGCCCAATTAAATCAGCAACAACAACAAGGCATTTCAGGGACCAATCAATACGCGAATGCCGCTCAACCTGCCTTTAACACTGCTCTTGGTCAAACCAATCAGGCAAGCGATACAATTGCTAGAAATCAATATTTAGCTCAACCATCTTTTAACGCAGCCGAAAATCAAACAGTCAATGCAACGCAGGCAATGCAGGGCGCAGCCAATATGGCTCAACCCGCTTTCCAGAATGCTATGTATGGAA
>TBL_comb48_EPIDRAFT_1002611_pt1 | contig 12472 bp, 10 predicted proteins | sample TroBogEpilimnion_37_FD_10681 | JGI IMG/M metagenome (IMG submission 10681)
ATGTCGGGAATGCCGGCAAGTATACGTTCACTAACGTTTTCCATACGGCGAATAAAGGTAACCGTTAAGCCCGGGCAAGGAATTTCTTCGGAATTATTCATTGCCCAAAAGCCATTAGCAAAATAATCGTGTAGCGGATTGCTTAATCCTTGAACCGTGCCATAACCGCAATGATGATTGGTTAACACCAAACCTTTATCAGAAATAAGCTCGCCGGTGCAACCGCGTCCAAATAAAACTACCGCATTGTTAAGCCCGGTACCCGAGTTATTATAGATTTCTTCTATGGGAATTTCTAATCCCATTTTTTTCATGTCTGCTTGGCGCGAAGGAAGCGTTGGCGGAAGCCACATTCCCTCTTTTGAAAAAACAGGCTGAAACAATCCGAAAACTGCAAGGAAAAGTATATATTTGTTGCATAAAGCTTTGATTAATACGTTTTTGGGCATAGATAAATTGATTTAAAGAAATAAAAATACTCTTTTAGTATAAAAATCTTAATTGAATTATTTATATTAGCCGAACATAAGTAGAAATTCTGAACAGGAATATGAAAAAATGCTTACTCTTTGCAATGCTTTTTATGGTATTGCAACTAAATAATTTAACGGCTCAGGTTTATTTGGATTGTTCTAAAAACCTGATAACCATTTCTCCTGATACCGCATGTATCAACCAGCCCATATTGTTTACCAGCAACATTACTAATGCTATAAATTACTCATGGTCTTTTTGTGCAGCTAACCTTAGCGAGAACCCTATTGGTACTAATTTGGGTAAGACATTTCACTTTCAGATGCCATCTGATATTGACATCGTTAAAGATGGTGATAACTATTATGGTTTTGTACTGAACAGCTCTACAAGAGAAATGCTTGAAATGGATTTTGGCAATAGCTTAGATAATATACCGGCTATTACCAACATTAGCGATTTAGCTAAAGTGCTTCCTACTTTCCCTAGTTCTTTATTTATTGTAAAAGATTCAACAGATAATACTTGGCATATTTTTGTTACCGGTGGTACTGATTCTGCTAGTTCTTCTATAGCTCGCTTAGACTTTGGAAAATCATTGAACAATCGTAAGCCTGCTATTGCCAACTTTGGTAATTTCATGGGCGTATTAAATGCTCCAAGAGGTATTTTTGTGGGCTATGAAGGCGGTTATTGGTATGGCTATTGTGTTAATAACACTTCTAATTTACTTGGCCGCGCTGCTAACAATTTAATTAAATTAGATTTCGGAAGTAATATCTCAAAAACACCGTTAATGACAGCTTTAGGTGATTTAGGAGTTCTAAAAGCACCTGCAGATATGAAAGCCGTTTGGGATTGTGTTTCCGGAGCTTGGTATTTCTATGTTACCAACTTTGGTTCTAATCAGTTAGTTGTAATAAATATTGGCACATCTATTGCTGTACCTAACTTAGTAGCCACTCCAATACCCGAAAGTACCGGGCAATTATTTGGACCTTGGGGTTTGTCTATTACCCGCGATTGTGATAGCTTTTATGTATTTGTAAATAATTATACCGGTAATGGTTATACTGTGTTCGCTTCACCTGTGGGTCCCGGAGGTTCAGTAAGTGTTTCTCAAAAAATTGGTGTAGGTATGAATGCGCCCACCGGCCTTTCAAGTATCCTTAGGGATCATGGTAGCGTATATACTTATGCTGTAAATCAAAACGATAATTCACTTACTAAAATATTATTGTACAGTTGTTCTAATGCAACAGTACCTTCATCAAATGCAATGAACCCTCCTCGGGTTTCATTTAGTCAACCTGGTTTTTATAATGTTTATTATACTATAAACGAGGGTACACCAAATATGCAAACACAGTGCGCTCAGATTTATGTGCATAATTATCCAAAAATACAGTTCCCCCACGATACTACCATTTGCCATCCAAGGGATACCGTATATTTATATACAGAGTCTGTAGATGCCATGTCATATACTTGGAGCCCTAGTTATAATTTAGTTGCATTGGATTCTACCAATGCATCTGTAAAAGTTTGGCCTGAATATTCTACCACATATAACTTAACTTTACCATTTCCTGATGGTTGTATCGTAGATACGCCTATTCATATTACTGTGGTACATGTAAAAGCAGATGCGGGTCCGGATCGTACAATATTTGATGGAGCATCAACAGTTTTGGGTGGCCCAATGACTACCGAGGGACCAACCTTGCATATGCAATGGTTTCCTGCCCAGTACTTAAATCGCACAGATATTAATAATCCTACTTCAGCACCACCGTTTGATTACACCTATTATTTACAAGTAGATACAACTTTTATTCAAGCTTATCCCGTAGATGGTGTTAATGTTATTGATACCATTACTTGTAGCAGTATAGATACTGTAGTAGTACATGTGATGTGTAATGAGCTTAATTTACCCAATGCTTTTGTGCCTGCAAGTTCTAATCCGGCAACAAATAGGTTTGGATTGTTAAACCATCAGATTATTAAACTTAATTACCTTAAAATATACGACAGGTGGGGCGCCTTAGTGTTTGAAACTGAAGATCCTACAAAGAAATGGGATGGTACAGTAAATAGCAAAAATGCTGATGCCGGCGTATATATTTGGGAAGCTGATGGTTTTTGTACCGATGGTAAGAAGTTTACCAAAACAGGCAATGTTACGCTCATAAGGTAAACTTTTATGCCACTCCCGGTTTTAGTTATAATAGTTGTAAAACAATAATTATTATGGGGGCATTTCTATTTCATATTGAACTTCCAGTATTCACAAATGATATGGTGCAGCATATACCTGCCCATAGGCAGTATATAAATAAGCTATTTTCAGAAGGTAGGGTGTTATCTTATAGCGTAGCACAATCCAGAGCTATGATTTGGGCTGTAATTAATGCAGAAGATGAGCATGAAGCCATGGAAGTAATAGTTAAAATGCCACTATTCCCCTATTTTACAGATACTATTTGCCATCCATTGTTGTTTCATAACACTATGCCTAGCCTAATGCCGGGTATATCCTTAAACTAAATGGGCTTAAGCAAAACTACCTTGAAACTTGGACATAATTAAACCAGTTTCATCATTATGGTAAAAGTACTGCCCTTTTCAGGTGTGCTATCTACTTTCACTTTCCCTCCGTGTGCATCTACTAAAGCCTTTACATAGGTTAGTCCTAAACCAAACCCCTTTACATTATGGATGTTGCCGGTATGGGCGCGATAAAATTTCTCAAAAATACGGCTCTGGGTTTCCTTGCTCATGCCTATACCATTGTCTATAACCTTAATAGCAATCATATCATGAGGGGCCATTTCAGTTTCTACAATAATACGCAAATTGCTTTCGCGACTATATTTAATAGCATTATCTAATAAATTGAAAATAATATTAGAAAAATGTACTTCGTCTGCCTCTATTTCATGCTTGGTTGCAAACAATTTAAGCTCAATAGTACCATGTTTTTCTTGAATTTGAAGGATAAGGTTATCAGCTACCTTTCTTATCAACTCATGCGCATCCATCTTTTGTAGGTTAAGCTTAATATCTTGCTTTTCTAGTCGAGCAGCCTGTAATATTTTTTCAACCTGCTTATTCATCCTTTTATTTTCTTCCTTTATCATGGCACTGTAGTACCTTATTTTTTCTTGGTCGCTAATTACTTTTTGATTTGTTAGCGCATCAATTGCCAGACTAATAGTGGCTAAAGGTGTTTTTAGCTCATGCGTCATATTGTTGATGAAATCAGACTTGATTTCTGATATTTTCTTTTGGTTAAATATGGTTCTAACTGTAACTACAAATGCAAGTATAATGATGGTCGTAAATATTATGGATGCCAAAATCATAGGCCCCATTTGCCTAATAATGTAATTTCTGTCCTCTTTAACCAATAAATACAAGGTTTCTTGCTGGTTCGAAATGTCGGGTGTAAGCCTTATGGAGTAAGCATTATTTACATCTTGTAATTGAAAATTATCCGACTGTGAAACCGGGTTTTTAAAAATATTTAAAATGCAAAATTCAAAAGGTTGGCGCACATTATTTTTCGTAAGTGCCTTAGAAATCATGTATTGAATTTCAGAATCGGAAAATATTTGCGTCGTAAAATCTTTTAAGAAAAACTCTTTAGATTCTTCGTCAGGAATATATTGGTGCCCATGTTTTAGGAATTTTTCGTGAAGAAAATCACGACTTTGAATTAATGAATTATTGATTTCACGATGAAATTGTTCACTTTTCATAAACATAGCATTACGAATCCACGACATTTGAATAAACATAATGCCTAATACAGATAAGCTAATGAGAACAACTATAAGCGGAAAAACCTTTTTCATGAACTACAAAGATAATAGAAGGAAGGAATTGCAATTTGTTAAATGCTAATGCAGTTAAATTTAGGTTTTGTAAGTTAAAATTGAGCAATACACTTGCCTATATTATATATATGATTGTTTTGTGCTAAATGAACTTGCGCAAGTAAACAGGAAAAATAATAAAATTCATACTTAATCCTTTGGCAACTTCAGGATATTGATTAGTTTTAGGATAATTTTTTAGCCAATGAGGTATTGTATATTATTTATTGCTTGTTTTATGGTTTTGGCTTCTTGCCAAAAAACGCCTACTGCCACTACCAGCAGAGAAGATGTATTGCGTAATGGTAATTGGAAATTAACTCAAGGAAGCTTGGAGTATAAAGTTCCTTTTGATTCTCCTAGCACATCAATGATGTTGGGTTATGTAACATTAACTGCCCATAACTATGATTTTAATGGCGATACAATTGTTGACATAATGCGTGTAATAGATACTACCAGAAAAGATGACTACTTTACTTTTGGTGTAAATAATTATGGCTTGAACCATTTGGGCAATCTTAGAAGTTCTATTGCCCAGCCCGATTCCATTGGCTTTAATTGGTATTTAAGTAATGATGGCAATACTATAACATTTGCTAATGCCTTAAATGCCTTTTCGTTTGATAACATCGTAGCAAATTTCACAGATTTTAGTTCTAATAGCTTTACTATAAAGTATTATGTACCATTTCAGTACATTAAATATCCTTACTGGAAATATGCACCTCCGGTGCAGGCTTATCATGATACTACATGGGTAGCAGATACGGTATTTTATAAACTTACTTACAGTAAGTTTTAATGTTATTGTGTAAGTACATCAGACCACTGGCACAATTGGCCGGTGGTTTTTTTATTAGGGTGGCTGCTGCAAGTAAAAGCAACTAATTAAGAATTTTTAAGAAATAGTTTATAACCATATGATTCAAGTTACTTTACCCGATGGCGCTGTTAGAGAATATGATAATGGCGTAAGTTCCATGGATGTGGCAAAATCCATAAGCGAGGGATTAGCAAGAAAGGTACTTGCTGCCGAAGTGAATGGTGAAGTTTGGGATGCAAGCAGACCATTGCCCGAGCAAGCCAATTTAAAATTGCTAACATGGGATGCAAATGGCGCTAAATCAACATTTTGGCATTCTTCTGCACACCTTATGGCCGAAGCTTTAGAAGATATATTTCCGGGTGTAAAATTTGGTATCGGCCCATCAATTGAAAGTGGTTTTTATTATGATATAGACCTGGGTGATAAGACCATTACCGAAGAAGATTTAAAGAAGCTTGAGGATAAAATGAAGGAATTAGCAAAGCAAGGCAATGCTTATGTACGTAAGGACGTAAGTAAAGCCGATGCCATTGCCTATTTTACCGAGAAGGGAGATCCATACAAAATAGAGCTATTACAAGATCTTCAAGATGGTACAATTACTTTTTACACACAAGGTAACTTTACCGATTTATGTCGTGGTCCACATATTCCCAATACCTCGTTAATAAAAGCTGTAAAGCTTACAAATATTGCAGGTGCTTATTGGCGTGGCAACGAGAAAAATAAAATGCTTACCCGTATTTATGGTATTACATTCCCGGTGCAAAAAGAACTGGATGAATATTTAATTTTACTAGAAGAAGCCAAGAAGCGTGACCATAGGAAATTAGGTAAAGAATTAGAATTATTTACCTTTTCAGAAAAAGTAGGTAGCGGTTTACCATTGTGGTTGCCTAAAGGTGCTATGTTACGCGAAAGGTTACAACAATTTTTACAAAAAGCGCAAATTGAATCCGGTTATCTACCCGTAATTACTCCTCATATTGGCAGCAAGCAATTATATGTAACTAGTGGCCACTGGGAGAAGTATGGTAAAGATAGCTTTAGGCCAATAACCACACCTCAAGAAGGTGAGGAGTTTATGTTAAAGCCTATGAATTGCCCGCACCATTGCGAAATTTATAAATCATCGCCAAGGTCATACAGAGATTTACCATTACGCTTGGCCGAGTTTGGTACTGTTTATAGGTACGAGCAATCAGGCGAATTGCATGGATTAACTCGCGTAAGAGGCTTTACCCAAGATGATGCGCATTTATTTTGCAGACCCGAGCAAGTAAAGGACGAATTTAAGAAAGTAATTGATTTGGTATTGTATGTGTTTAATACTCTTGATTTTCATGATTTTACTGCACAAATAAGTTTACGCGATCAGGAAGACCGAAGTAAGTACATTGGTAGCGATGAAAATTGGGAAATAGCTGAACGTGCCATTACAGAGGCTGCAGCCGAAAAAGGCCTAAATACTATAGTAGAATATGGCGAGGCTGCATTTTATGGTCCAAAGCTAGATTTTATGGTTAAAGATGCCTTGGGCAGAAGTTGGCAATTAGGTACTATACAAGTAGATTATAATCTGCCTGAAAGGTTTGAATTGGAATATGTTGATGCTGATAATTCACGTAAACGCCCTGTAATGATACATAGGGCTCCTTTTGGCTCTATGGAGCGATTTGTGGCTGTTTTAATAGAACATTGTGCAGGTAATTTACCATTATGGTTAGCATCTTTACAAGTTAAAATATTGCCTATTAGCGATAAATATAGCGACTATGCGCATGAAGTGGCAAGGAAGCTCAAAGCAGCTGATATAAGAGCTGAAATTGATGATAGAGGTGAAAAAATAGGCAAGAAAATTAGAGATACGGAATTGATGAAAGTACCTTATATGCTTGTTGTAGGAGAAAAAGAAGTAGCAGATGGTAAAGTTGCTGTAAGAAAGCATGGAGAGGGTGATAAAGGAAGCATACCAACCGAGGAGTTTATTTTACTCATTAATAATGCTGTTAAGGAACAAATGCAGGGTAAATAAATGTTCTAAGATTAGAAAAGGGTAATATTGGCTAGGATTTAGAATAGTAGCTTTGAATTATAAAAATCGCTATTTTTACAATCAATTTAAAAATAATTAATGCAAAAAAAGATTAGCAAACCAGGATATTTTAGACCCAGACAACAACAAAATGAACATCGCCTGAATAATGAAATTACGGCACCTGAAGTGCGCGTAGTTGGCGAAGGCATTGAACCTAAAGTGTACAAAATTTTTGATGCTGTAAAGCTTGCAGAAGAAAAGGGTGTAGATTTAGTTGAAATTTCGCCTAATGCAGAACCCCCTGTGTGCCGAGTAATTGACTATAAGAAGTTTCTTTATGAAAAGAAGAAAAAAGATAAGGAGCAGAAAGCAAAAGCAAAACAATCGGAAGTAAAGGAAATTAGATTTACACCCAATACAGATGAGCACGACTTTGATTTTAAGGCCAAACATGCCGAAAAATTTTTACAAGATGGCAATAAAGTAAAATGCTATGTACAATTTAAGGGTAGGGCAATTATGTTTCAGGAGCGTGGCGAATTGTTGTTATTGAAATTTGCAGAAAGAATGACAGAATACGGCTCGTTAGAATCGATGCCCAAAATGGAAGGTAAACGCATGCTTGCAATTTTTACACCTAAAAAGAAAAAATAAGCTTAACTGCTTGGCTAACTTAGCAGCTAAAACTTATTTTATATTTTATGGTTATTTTGTTTTGTTATGTGCATATTGAACCTTAAAATATGTTTTTTAATTGCCTACTTTGTATATTTGTAAATATAAAATTCTAAAAAAATCAATTTTTATATAAAGAAGTTTTCATGGTGATAGGGTTTATAGGGGCTGGCCTGTTCTCAGGCTGGCTTTTTTTATGTATCTTAGTACTACAGTAGGATTAACAATTAATTTTTGATATTGAGATAACAAGTTTTTACTTTTGTAAAAGTTTTCATAGTGATAGGGTTTATAGGGGCTGGCCTGTTCTCAGGTCGGCTTTTTTGTTTGTTTTTGATATGGTTTCCTGTTACCCAAATTTTACCGGCTAAGTTTTGCTAAAGCAATAGCTATTGCTTATTTTACATCTTAAATTAGAGCATAATGCTAAAGCCTATTGCCACCTTAATTGCTGCTATTTGCATAAGCACGGTTCTCGCCGTAGCTCAACCCTTATCGGCATTTGTTAGTATGCAAAACGAGTTAATGGTTTGGGATAAAGGGATGATTCATAAAGTGGATTACTTGCCACCTGTAGATATGAAAATAGGCAGAAGCACTATTCCGTATTTAGATAACTCACGATCTTTTAAAATATACTATGGTGGCAGCGTTAAAAATATAAATGCCGGATTTACAAATGCTTTTTATACTTCCGATAATTTAGTGGCTTTTCTAAATCAAAAATCTTTAAATGTCTTTGATCGTGGTCAAACCAAAAATCTTACATCTATTTGCAATCAATATACTTTGGCAGATAGTGTATTGATGTTTTTAGATGGAATTAAAAATGAATATCGGGTATATTATAACGGTCAAATTTACACTATTGAAAATTTTATACCCGATAGCACTCTAATTTCGGTAAAGGTTTCAGATAATATTGTGGCTTATAATAATTTTGCCAACCAGTTTCGTGTGTTTTTTCATGGTGCTATTATTGCTCAAGAAGATTATCCTGTTTATGGTTTTGATGCCGGTAGAAATATAGTAGCATATGTTGACGCCAACAGGGTTTTCAAGGTTTTTAATAAAGGCAAAACTACTACACTTGAGGAGTACCCACCTATTAGCTTTACTGCCGGCGATAATTTGGTTGCCTACGTATCGGGTGATGGGTATTTTAAAATTTATTACGATGATAGTGTTCGCACCATTGGCTATTTTAATCCTACCATGCGTGTGGCCGATAATATAGTGGCCTACAAAGACCCTAGTGGATTTTTAAAGGTCTTTTATAAAGGCGATATAACTGAGGTGGATAATTATTTCCCTACAGGCATGTCTATACAATATAACTCATTGGCTTACATAAGCACCGGTAATACTTTAAGGCTGTTTACCGAGGGAGAAATGTATGATGTTACAAATGCCGACCTTAGCAGTTGGTCTTTAAATTACGATGTAATAACCTACCAAATTGGGCAAAGCGTCTTTAAAATATACTATAAGGGTAACGATTACTAAGTTTAAAATATCATACGCTTAACAAACCTTAATTGATGTGTTCTTTTTTTTAAACTGCGACTAATAATACCTGCAGGATCAATACTATCAATTACAACTTTTCCTCCGGCATCTGTTGTATGAATAATAGTATCCTTATCTAATAAAATTCCTACATGCACAATTTTTCCATCTGCATTTTCAAAAAATGCTAAATCGCCACAAAGGGCATTTTGTAAAAAATCAACAAGTTCGCCTTGGTTGGCTTGGTCAGCAGCATCACGCGGAATGGCTATCCCACATAGTTTAAATGCCATTTGGCTAAGGCCACTGCAATCTATACCCATTATACTACGCCCGCCCCATTGGTATGGTGCGTGTAAATATTGTAAGGCTGCATTAATTAAGTTGTTTTTTTCAGTCTTGTCTATAGCATTTACTTTTTTCTTACCCTTAAATTTTGCCTGTACATCGCCCAAAAGCAGTTTATTTTGTTTTAATCCAAATAGCTCGGCGCCCAGTGGCAATAACACTTCGCTATTAGGTAGTATTAATTTACATTGATGTGCAGCCGTTATATATTTTACCTCCTTGCGATAACTCTTAAAAGAAACTAATTGTAATTGGCTAAGTTTTGCCCATGCCGTATAATCATCCCATTTACAACGAACTTGCGCCCATTCCTTATTATTAACTTGTAGCACTTCTATACGTTCGCCAAAAAGCGCCTGACTTACTTGTTCCGATCGGTGGTCGGGATCGGCCTTAAGAGGCATAACAGAAACATTGCAAAAAGCATAGGATAATACCATGCGTGTAAAGATAAACTGGGCTTATTTATGTTTAAAACCATAAATGCCAATAGTGTTGATAAGTGGAAAAGTAATTGTAAAGCGCGGTATTTGAAACACGAACGGCGCTTCCCCAAGCGCCGCATCATGCTCTTTTATCCTTAAAAGAATTTGATGATGTAAATGTAAAGCCATTATAATTACTATGAAATAGGTTAAAAACCCTATTTTTTATAAGGTTAAAACAATGGGCATTCAAGTGTTTATTAAACAAATTAATATAAATAATAAACTATAACTCATTGTAAGTATAAAAACCAATCAAAATATGCCTAACAATTTAACCAAACAATTTCTTAACTTCGCAAGCTAGATAAAATCCGTAGGATATTAAGATAATTTATATGGATTGTGATAAAATGAATATTTACCGACTTAAAGCGACACAAAATTATGGATTCAACGATTATTGCTGCTGTCATTGGCATAGTAGCATTACTAATAGGTATTTTTCTTGGTAAGATAATATTTGCAAAAAATACACAGAAACAAGTAGAAGACGCAGAAAAACAAGCTAAAAAAATAATAGATGACGCCACTACCCATTCTGAAACCCTAAAAGAAAAGAAACTATTAGAAGCAAAAGAGCATTTTTTACTCCTAAAGAGTGAACATGAAAAGGAAACACAGCAAAGAAATTTAAAGATTGCTGAAACTGAATCGAAAATAAGGCAACAACAGCAAAGCCTTAACGATAAAACCGGTTCATTGCAAAAACAAATTCAGGAAAATGAAGCTGTAAGGGCTAATTTAGACAGACAATTAGAGGTGGTTGGTATAAAGCGTACCGAGTTGGAACGTCATCAGGAAGAGCATATTAAGCGATTGGAAAAGGTAGCCAACTTAAGTGCCGAGCAAGCTAAGGCCGAACTGATGGAAGCTGTAAAAGAAGAGGCACGTACAAGGGCTATGGCGCATGTGAAGGAGATTATGGAGGAGGCAAAATTAAATGCCAGTAAAGAAGCCAAAAAGATTATTATACAAACCATACAACGTACCGGTGCTGAGCAGACTATTGAAAACGCTATTACAGTGTTTAATTTAGAAAGCGATGAAATTAAAGGACAAATTATTGGTCGTGAAGGCCGTAATATTAGGGCTTTAGAAGCTGCTACCGGTGTAGATCTTATAATAGACGATACCCCCGAAGCAATTGTATTAAGTTGTTTTGACCCCCTACGCAGAGAAATTGCACGTTTGTCTTTACAACGCTTAGTACAAGATGGTAGAATACACCCTGCGCGTATTGAAGAGGTAGTTGAAAAAACCAAAAAACAATTGGAAGAACAAATTATGGAAATTGGTGAACGTACCATTATTGAATTGGGCGTACACGGTTTGCATAAGGATTTAGTGCGATTAGTGGGCAAAATGCGTTTCCGTTCTTCCTATGGGCAAAATTTGTTGATGCATAGTAAGGAAACAGCCAATTTGTGTGCTTTAATGGCATCCGAATTGGGCTTAGGGCAAAAAGTTGTGAAGCTTGCCAAAAGGGCAGGTTTACTGCATGATATAGGTAAAGTGCCTGATGAAGAAACTGAATTGAGCCATGCATTACTAGGTGCTAAAATTGCCGAAAAATGTGGGGAGCATGCATCTATAGTAAATGCCATTGGCGCTCACCACGATGAAATGGAAATGACTTACATTATTTCGCCAATAGTACAGGCTTGCGATGCAATTAGCGGTGCAAGACCGGGTGCTCGTAGAGAAATGATGCAAAGTTATTTACAGCGTATTAAAGATTTGGAAGCTTTGGCAATGGCTTATACAGGTGTAGAAAAAGCATACGCTATACAAGCAGGTAGAGAATTAAGGGTGATAGTAGAAGCAGATAAAGTAAGTGATGCTGATAGCGATAAACTTTCTTTTGAAATTGCAGATAAAATTCAGAAAGAAATGCAATATCCGGGCCAAGTGAAAGTAACTGTTATACGCGAATTGCGTTCTGTAAATATTGCACGTTAGTATTTTTAATTTTTATGAGTGGGCAGATGGTTTAAAACATCTGCCCACTTTTTTTGGGCATTAATGGTTCAATAAAATGGGTTCAAAAGCCCTTATTCAACCATTATTGTATTACAATATCTTGTGTAATTTTGGAATTGATGATAATGCGAACTTTACTTAAAGTGCTGCTAATGAGGTATTGAAATTATTATATACCATGCCAGAAATAGCGCCTATTATATCAGAAAGTGGTTTCCTTTCGGTGCCTTTTGTCATTATGGTTATCAGG
>TBL_comb48_EPIDRAFT_1002612_pt1 | contig 12471 bp, 12 predicted proteins | sample TroBogEpilimnion_37_FD_10681 | JGI IMG/M metagenome (IMG submission 10681)
AATCGAAGCCGCCATCTTCTTGTAAACATCTTCACCTTGTATGTAAGCTTCCAAAAGGAAGGTTTCATTTGCTAGCCAAGCCAATACACGAGCTTCAATGCTGGAGTAGTCAGCAATCAAAAGTCTATTGCCTGGAGTTGCTTTAATAAATCCACGCATACATTTACTGATTGCAGTCAATGGTCGTGGAAACTCTTTTAAGAATGTTTCGGCGTCAGCTGTATCTATGATATGCAGAACTTTTTCTTGCATAGCATCTGAATCAGCTTTACCGAAGTTTTGAACTTGAACACCTTTAGCACCGTATCGGCCAGTTGTGGCTGAATGGTATAAGAATGAACCTTTAATCGTGCCATCAGAGCAAACAAGTTCAAGCATCTTTTTGTTTTTCTTGGTGCCAACACGCGATGATTCATATCGGAGTTCCAAGAATTCTTTTACTACTGGATTAAGATCAGGAAGTAGCATAGCATCTTCAACTGTCTTTGCTTGGAGATTGTCTAAGACTAATCCATGGTGACCAAGCCATTCAATAACCTTGTCGCGTTGTGTTGCCCGTACGCCAGCTACACGTAAGCTTTCACCTTCAAAGTGTGCTTCAAGATCAGCAATGATCTTAGCCGCTTTATGTAGTAGCGGAACATCTACTGGAACACCACGATCATTGACACGAAGATCGTGCAAGAACACTTCGCGTTCGCCAATAGGTAGTTCTGGAATAACATGATCAATCTCTCTGGCAACGTCTACGTCATCGCCACAGTATTGAATAAATGCTAAGTAATCTTCTCGATTAGCTTTTATGTCTCGTCTGCCAGCTTTTGCTGGCTTACAGTATTTGGTAATCAAAGCCGAACCAGCTTTGTTCTTTTGCTTCATTAGCTTCAAGGCAATTGCCATATCTTCCAATGAACCTGGTAAACCTAAAGCACGTCCACGAGCAGCAGTACAGTTCCATTGCTCATCTTTGATATTTGGCCAACCTTGTTTGAGCCCAACATGGCGGCAAATAAGCCGTTCGAATGGAGCATTGTGGGCAACGATTGTTGCACCTTGACGGATTGCATCGAAGAGTTCTTCGAGTTGGGGATCACCCGGTTCGTGTATATGAACCGGGTGAGCACCTATAGCAAAACCTACAAGCAGAATTTCAGTAGAAGGATCTTCAGCATATCGGTATGCACCGACTTTATTTATATCCTTATCTGAATAGGTTTCAAAGTCTAGATAAACTCTCACCGAAGATTTACCGATTTAACGTTATCAACAAAAACAATCTCGACCTTGCCGTTGTTTAGCATCGTCTTCAAAGCTACTGAGAATCCAGCGCTTGTATCTGATGCTTCATACGAAGGGTCAACACGAAAGAGATGCCATAAGCGTTGACGGCTCATAGTATTACCTTCAGCTTTTTTAAGTTGTTTCACGATCCATGTAGCAAAATGCTTCTGGCGAGACTTATCCATCTTTTATTCCTCTGCGAAATCCTCTTCAGCTGACTTACGTCCGCCCATTTTCGGAGCAGAGTTGTCAAGAAGTTGAACATTGTTTAAGTAAATAGTTACACCTTTTTTGGCAGCAACATCATAGCCAACGAAGCCTAAGCTCAATCGACCTTTGCAACCACTCCATACTGCGCTATTCTCAAGGATTGGTTCACGATCAGCATCGACAAGGCCGGGTTTTTCCTTGTTCTTTGCTTCAATGTAAAAGTATCCAGGATAAATAGGATTGTCTTCGCTGTTAGTTTCTACGTCACCATCTTTGATTGGTGAGTAGTACTTAGCTGGGACTTTATCAGCAAAACGTTTCTCAAGTGCATCTTTAATGCATGACTTCATGAACTCGATCTTTTCTTTCACCTTAGGATCTTTTTTATCCATCAGCAAAGTGATCGTGTACATTGGATCTTTTTCTGGGTTGTTCTTGTCGACTTTTGGTTTGTCAAGAAATACCCATTGGAAAGTCCCAACTGGACTAATCATGTTTGTCTTCAAAACGCGTGCTTCAGTTTTAGCTGTACTCATATCAATAACTCCATTCAATTTTCAAATTTCCTAGGCTTTTGGAACAAGCTTCGGGTTTCCAATAGTTTGCCCAACTTCTTGAATCAACAAGTTGTTGAACTCGGCCTTGCCTAATAGCTTTTCCATCTGGGCTACAGATAGCAAACTACGTGGCAAGTATTTGTCTTGATCGATTCCTTTGTCTTCAAGTACTTTGATGACTTTGGTTTCGTCAGTCCAAACTCGGGATGGACGGGTAGTACCAAGTTCGAAACCTGGTACGTCCGTGCCCGCTTGAGCAATGCTCAATGCGTATTCTTCTACCGAACTGATCCATGCTTTCAGTTCTGGTAATGCCTTAAGAACTGTAGCAAGTTGCTCTACAGTTAAATTTTTCACCGGTATGTTTTTCATTACTCATTGTCCTTGGGCTGTTCAGTCTCCATTGATGTCATGTTAAGCTTCCCCTAAAAAGTCATTACGGAGGTTTAACTTCACTTTATTAAGTGCATAGTTTGCTCGTGCTTCGCACAATGCTTGAGCTTTGCACCACTTACAATGCTCACCGGCAATACGTTCGCCNCCTACTAGGTTCTTCACGATCGCCGATGTAGCTTTGTCTTCATACTCATTNAAGTCTTTGTCAGTAATGATCCACTCACGAATAGGTCCAGCGTGGTGGAAACCGTTTGGTTGAATGATTGCTAAACGGTATGTACTCTTTTTGCCAACGTGCTTACGTGCTGCAATAGCATAAGTTAGCAATTGGGTGTTGTTTACTACTTCCACTGGCCAATGGCCAGTCTTCAGATCAGCAATAACAATTTCTTTTGGATCAATGCCAAACACGTCCAAAGTGCCCCCTGATACATGGAGCCAAGGCATATAGGTTTCTGGGAAGAATTGAACCTTTGGATGTGTTGCTTTGTAAGCATTTACATAGTCTAATACATAGCCAACCCAGTCGATAAGCTCTACATCGTTTGAAAGTTCTTCTGGATGCTTACTTTGAAGCATACATTGTTCCATGAGATCATGTGCAGCAGTTCCACGTTGTGCTGTTTTGCCCGATGGTGTTGATGGTAGGTCTTTGGTTGCATGATAGTATCCTTCGCACTTCAACCATTTGCCACTGGATGAAGGAGGAAATACAGCATGCTCAGGCCTATTCTGTTCAAGTAGTTTGAACATCTTAGGGTAGTTCACTTTACGTGGCATTTGAGATTCTCCTTTTTGAATGCACAAGTGAAGTATACCACAGTTTTTTCGAAGTACACAAAAAAATAAAAATATCTTTTACCGCAGGGAAATTAGGGGTACAATAGCTAAACTCTTGGAGGAGTTTTTGTTGTTAAGTCTCCCGTAAACAGCGAAAAAGCCCATAAGTTTGGCGTTTATGGGCTTTTTCTATCTCAACTTACCTGTGAAAGAAAGTACTAAGACCTATGAATTATACACCAGGAAAGGTTGCTTTAGACGAAGCAATCTTAAAACAAGCAAGGTGGATTCCTTGGTTCCTTGAAGGGGACAAGAAGAAACCTGCTGTTGAATGGAGCGATTACAACAACCGTAAACCCTATTCAGCAATTGAAGGCAACGTAGGCATTGTCTTCGACAAGCAGGTAGATCTATTAGTTGGCTTAGACCTTGATGATTGCATAGATGATCAAGGAAAGTACAACGACCAAGCTGCCAGAGCTATAGAACTGTTCCAAGGTAAAGCATATATAGAACGAAGTGTAAGTGGACATGGCTTACACTTCATTTTTTATGCAGACTTAGGCATTAGCTTCAATGCCAAGCCCATTGAATACTACGAACAAGGCAGGTATTTCACCGTAAGTGGCGATGTGGTTCCCGGATCCGTGTCAACGCCACAATACTGCCAAAAAGAGATCAAGCAATTCATTCAGGAATATGCACCGCATAAACTGAACCTAAAGGTTAAAGAAGCAGCTTCAGACATTGGGTTGGTTTCTTCAGCCAAGGTCAGGGAAGCTTTGGCTAAGATTAGCCCAGACTGCAACCGTGGGGATTGGTTTACAGCAGCCTGCGCCTTACACTATGAATTTGAAGGCGATGAAAAAGGGTTCGAACTTTTCCATGAATGGTCAGCCAAAGCTGATGAAAAATACAAAGGCGAAGAAGATTGCAGGAGAGTCTGGGAAAGCTTAGGTGGCTATAGCGGTTCACCTATCACTATAGGTAGTTTATTTGAATTAGCCAAAGTTACGGAGTTTAGCCCAGTTTATGAGGATTCCATCAAAACAACCGACGATGATAATGTTGAAATCCATGCTAAGGACGAAGAAAAGAAACGCTGGCTAACTACCCGAGACTTAGATAGCAAGCTTGGCCCAATCGAATGGCTTATAGATAACTACTTCGAAGCCAATACCATTTCTATCATTTGGGGGGATACGATGGCTTTTAAGTCATTCTTAGCCTTGGAAGTGTGCTTTTGCGTTGCTGCAGGATTAGATTGGCATGGTCAAGAGGTTAAACAAGGATCAGTGCTATATGTCTGCGGCGAAGGCGCTAATGGTATTGCTAGGCGTATTGCGGGTCTTAGGCAGAAGTACAACGTGTGGAATGAAATACCGCTTTATGTTTCCTCAGGTAGCAGGGACATGATGGAGCGAGATGCAATGAAAGAAGTAATCAGCTTCGGTAAAAGCTTAGGCACCCAAATCAATTTAGTGATGGTTGATACGGTGAACAGGAACTTCAGTGGGGAGGAGAACTCATCTAAGGACGTGGCTAAAGCTTATAAGCACTTGGACATGATCAAGGAAGCTTTTGATTGTTCTTTAGCTATGGTGCATCATACAGGAAAGTCCGGAACGATCATACGTGGTTCAGCAGCCTGGGTTCAGAACGTCGATGCATCTTACGAAATGAAAAGATCAGCAAAGACCTTTTACACTACTTTCATACCGCATAAAATGAAAGATGCTGCTTTAGGCGAAGAAATGAACTTCGAAATGAAGGAAGTTATTCTGAAGCGAAAAGGACACGAAAAGGACACGATGTTGACCACGTTAATCAGCCACAGGATCGACGAAATCCCAGTAGAAAGGACACGTAGAAAAGAAGGTGGAATCACTGTTACAATCCTCAAATGCTTAGAGGAAAAGGGTGTAGCTACCAGATTAAAGGAAATAGAAGATTATGCGTTTGCTAACGGCCAAGCCATTGATTCTATTAAGACTTCTTTACTTCGTATGGTTAAAAATGGCGAAGTGGTTAGGGTTAAACCAGGATTATATGAACTGCCACCACTTACAAAATAATGGAAAAGGAGACGAAAAAGGACACGGTCGATTTACGTGTCCTTTCACCGTGTCCTCCCTATACAAAACACGTGAGGACACGCTGCTGTGTATATCTTATATACACAGCGTGTCTCTCTACGTGTCTAGGGCTTAATTGATGTTGAATTCTTTAAAAGGAATAAAAATGAGCAGATGTGGTAATATCCAGCTAATCGGGCTTGGTTATCCTTTATCCAAGGCGCTGGATAAACGTAACCAGCACTAAAAAGGAGAATGGATGAGTAAGAGATTTACTGATCCTGTTTTTGAGGATATTTGTGTGAACTTCTGGCGCTATGTCAAAGCGCACAGATTCCTTAGTCCCCGTATGCCACCAGCGTTTTCTTTTGTGCTTGAAGCTGGTTCAGGAAATGGGGATGTGGATTATCCGCTCCATCCTTATTTTCCTGCTTTAATGATAGCAATAGAAAGCTTAGCCGATGATGAACAAATAGCTTTTTATGCTGTATACATCAGTTCAGCTTATAGGAAAGGCAAAAAGGTTCCTATCAAAACTATAGCAAATGAAATGGGTATCAATAAAGCTAACTTCTATAAGAAAGCTAATAACTCTGCTAAAAAGGTCTGGATTCGAGCCGTAAACCTAGCAGAACTCCATCGTAAACTTAACAAGGCACAAGAAGATGTTATCGTCGATTAAAAAGTATCCTATAATGGGGTACGATTTAGAAGGATACTTTTTTAATGAAAAGATGTACATTTCTGATAACGTGGGACTTACCCTAAACAGCTATGGCAGGTAAATCAAAACTCACAGACTATCAATGGGCAGAAATCGAAGAACGATTGCTTGCGGGGGAATCCCAAAGCCAAATTGCTAAAGATTACGATATTACTCAGCGTGCCATTTCTAAGCAAATGAGTTCTAGGGTAAAAACTGTAGAAATCGTTGCGCACCAAATGGTAAAAGCTAAAAAAGCTTTCGATACTTTGCCAGTGAGTTCTAGGGTAAACGCACAAACCCTTATTGATCGGTTAATGAACATTTCGGACCATATGGCAAGTGCTGCAGAATACTCTGCACGGAACGCTCACAAGCTTTCCCGACTTGCTACGGACCATTTAGAATCAGTTGATAGTGCCTATTTGCTTAAAGATCCGAACACTTTACGAGTGGTTACTGGACTTACTAACATGGCAAACGAAGCTTCAAAAATCCCATTAGGGTTAATGAATGCAAGTAAAGAACAAATGCAACGGATCAACGAACCCGAAGCAGAACAAATAAAGACGCTCGATGAGTTCTACGGCAATAGCCCAACTAGCTCCGACTCTTAATCCTGTTCTTAAGGATTTCTGGCTTACCCCTACTCGTAACAGGGTTTTGCACGGTGGACGATCCAGTTCCAAATCTTGGGATGCAGCAGGGTTTGCAATTTTCCTTGCTAACTCATTAAAGGTTCGGGTACTTTGTACCCGGCAATTCCAAAGCAAAATTGAGGAATCAGTTTATACTTTGCTGAAAGTGCAAATAGCCCGCTTTGGCCTATCGCACAGATTCAAAATCTTAGAAAATAAGATCATTAACCGGTATACGGGAAGTGAGTTTATTTTCTATGGTTTATGGCGTTCCATCGATGAGATTAAATCTTTGGAAGGCGTGGATATACATTGGTCAGAAGAAGCCCATTTGCTTACTGAAGAACAATGGGAAATTCTAAACCCAACGATCCGTAAGCAAGGATCACAGCATTGGATCATCTTTAACCCCCGCTTAGCTACGGACTTTGTCTACAAACGCTTCGTGACTAATCCGCCACCGAATACAATCGTTCGGCAGATTAACTACATGGACAACCCATTTCTCAGTCAAACAATGCTTGACGAGATTGAGGCAGCTAAAGCAGAGGATTATGAGAACTATCTTCACGTTTATGAGGGAGTTCCTCTAAGTGACGATGAGGAATCTGTTATCAAGCGCTCTCACGTTATGGCTGCTATTGATGGTCATCGTGCTCTTGGTATCACTCCCACTGGCTTACGACGCATTGGTTTCGACGTTGCTGATGCAGGGGAAGATTACTGTGCGATGGTGGAATCCTATGGTTCATTGAACACTTGGGCAGATCAATGGAAAGCTAAAGATGATGAGCTTCTGAAGTCCTGCACTAAAGTATGGACACGAGCAAGAGAGTCAGAAGCCCATATCATTTACGATGCGATTGGCGTAGGTGCTACATCAGGGGCTAAGTTTAATGAGCTCAATACCGAGCACAGAATAACAATACCCCATCAAAAGTTCTTTGCAGGTGGATCGGTTACTAAGCCTGATTCATCCTATCAAAAGTCGGGAATAAAGAACAAAGATTATTTCTCGAACATCAAAGCACAAGCCTGGTGGCTTATTGCTGATCGGTTCAGAAATACCTTTAATGCAGTTCGGAATGGCCATTCCTTTAATGACGATGATATAATCTTCATCGATAGCAACATGCCTTATCTCAATCAACTGATAGACGAATTAACTTCGCCCAAACAGGATTATGATAATGCAGGTAGAGTTAAGGTAGAAAGCAAAAAAGATCTAAGCAAACGAGACGTAGCTTCTCCCAACTTAGCAGATGCTTTCATCATGGCGAACTTACCGGGCGAAATGCGCAAACGCTCGTTTTTTGGATAGGGATTTATGTTTAAGGGGCTATTTGGTAAAAAGGAAGAGGTTCAACAAGAACCACAAGTGCCAAAGAAGCGTAAAAGCTTGTTCAGCACTCATGAATTTGATATGCTCGATCCTGATAGGATCCGCAATAAAGTAGCTGACAGTCTAAACGCTTTGCAAAGAGAACAACCAGCATTTCATGGCGATTACGCTATGGACGATTCAAGCAATGGCATTGCTAACTTTAAAATGTACGCCAATGGAATCAATACTGTTTCAGACGCGGTTGTTGGTTGGTATGCTACCCAAGGATTTATTGGCGCACAGTTATGCGGCATCATTGCCCAAAATTGGTTAGTTAACAAAGCATGTGCAATGCCTGCTGACGATGCTATCCGTAAAGGATACAACATTGTCACTACTGATGGCGATGAGCTTGATCCTGAAGCAGTAAAGATTCTAAAGTCTTATGACAAGTCATTACGCTTACAATGGAACATGCGTGAGTTTATCCGCAAAGGTAGAATCTTTGGCGTTAGAGTTGCAATGTTTAAAGTTATTTCTACTGATCCAGAATATTACGAAAAGCCTTTCAACATTGATGGCGTCACTCCTGGTTCGTACAAAGGCATTGTGCAAGTTGATCCCTATTGGACTGCACCAATGCTTGACGGATCAAGTGCAAGTCAGCCAGACACATTGCATTTTTATGAGCCAACCTGGTGGATCATTAACGGTAAAAAGATTCACCGTTCCCATTTAATTATTTTCCGTCATGCTGAACCGGTAGACGTCCTTAAGCCTCAATACATTTATGGCGGTATACCGCTAACACAACAAATCATGGAGCGTGTATACGCTGCTGAACGTACTTCCAATGAAGCACCACAATTAGCTATGTCTAAGCGTACTACTGTTTGGCTTACAGATATGGAAGCAGTCATGGCTAATACCAATGACGCTATCGGCAGATTACAAACTTGGTCTCAGTTTAGAGACAATTACGGTATTAAAATTGGTGATAAAGAAGGCGATGAGTTCAATCAGTTTGATACTTCCTTAGCAGACTTTGATGCTTTAATCATGACTCAATACCAATTGGTAGCAGCTATTGCTGGTGTACCAGCTACTAAGCTCCTTGGTACTTCCCCTAAAGGCTTTAATGCTACAGGCGAATATGAAGAAGCAAGTTATCATGAGCTATTGGAATCTATTCAAACTCATGATTTAACCCCATTAGCCGAACGTCATCATCAGTTAGTTATTAAAGCTTATGTTGAGCCACAACTCAAAATAAAAATGGACGTTGAAACAACCCTTAACTGGTTACCGCTTGATACACCTACAGCTAAAGAGCTTGCAGATACTAACTATATTAAAGCCCAAACAGGGCAAGTATTGGTTACTTCTGGGGCATTATCCAGTGAAGATGAGCGTCAGCGTATTGCTACCGATAAGCAATCCGGCTACAATGAAATGGGTTTAGAAGATCAAGATATGCCTGATGAAGGCGAAGAGCTTGCTGATGAAGATATGCTTAAAGTAGCAGATGGCGACTTTGCTGACCCAGAAGATGGTGCAGGTACTGTAGGTGAAAAGCTTTCAGTTGCTCAAGATGCTGAAGAAGGCCATTGGATTACCGTTAAAGGCACTCATATAAAAATCAGCGAAGGCGGAAAAATTGTAGCCGGCCCAGAGCAATTGAAACAAGCTATTGAGCATCATGCAAAGCAAGCCGAATATCATGAAAACCAAATGCTTGAAAAATCTTCTAGCGGCAAACATGAAGAAGCACGTGCTCATCAAGAAGCACGTAACCATCACAAGCAAGTGGGTTCGCATTTACATCAAGCAATGGCATTAAGTGCTAAAGGGGAAAAAACATTATCCTCGGGGCATACATCGCTTGCCGAAAAACATGCTAAACAAGCAGCTCAAGCAGAGCATTTTGGTAATGTTCATAAGCCTCAACAAAATACTGAAACTTCTCAAGAAGAACCAAATAATAATTCTAGTAAAAAACCTAAAGCCCATAAACCTGGGGAGGCTATTCAAATAGTAGAACCTCGTACTGCTGGGGGTAAAGGACATAATATTGTTGTGAAAGAACATTTAGGTGGGGATAAGTATAGGGGCGTGATTAACGATGGTCCTTTAGCTGGGCATACAGTTGTTGGTAATGTTCGTAATCCTAAATCTAATGAAACAGAAGAACCCGATCATGGAGCAGGAGTTAAAGCAGATGCAGCTTATGCGTTAAGTTCTAAAGGCAATTCAATGGAAGCATTTAATGCTCATAATGAAGCAGCAGAAGCTTACCAAGGTGAAGGCAAAGAAGCTTTAGCAAAACGCCATAGAGACACAGCAAGAGAAATATTTACGGCCCTTCGATATAAGAAGTAAACATGCCAATCCGCAAACCTATCTCTAGAGACGGGGCAATAGGCAAAGCACTAAGTCCTAATGCAGGAATATCTGCAGACTTTGCTAAGCCTATTACTAAGTTGATCGGTTTGATGTATCGCGACGCATTACGGGAGCTTACTAAAGTATTTAAAGATACTGACTTTACTTCCGCTATGGATGCTTCTACAACAAGTCAAGCAAGAATTATTTTGAATTGGCTTTTGCGTAAATGGTCCAAACGGTTTGATGAATTAGCTAAAAGTTCAGTTGATCGCATGATTGATCGTACTCTTAAGAATTCTGCAGTAACTTTAGGCTTATCTTTTAGAGAAGTTAGTAAAGACTTTGAAATCGATACTACTTTAATGAACGAACGCATTACTGAAGTGATTAAAGCTTCTACACAAGAAGCTGCAAATTTGATTAAAGTTATTCCTCAGCGATTTATCAATGAGGTTCAGGGACAGGTAATGCGTAGCATCACTACCGGTAATGGTATGAAAGATTTAGTACCTTACCTTACTAAGAAATATAATGGCGATGTTAAACGCGCACGCTTAACAGCAGCAGATCAAACAAGAAAAGCTTATCAGTCTATTAACACTGCAAGGTTACAAACCTTAGGAGTTAAAAAATTTGTATGGATTCATTCAGGAGGCGGTAAAGCTCCACGTTTGGACCATATTAAAATGTCGGGTAATGAGTATTCGTTCGACGATCCTCCCGTAATAGGTAAAATGTACGGTAATGAAGTACGGGGATTACCGGGAGATTTACCTAATTGCAGGTGTATTTACAAACCAATTATCAACTTTGATTTAGAGGATTAAATATGAAAGATCAATTAAATGCAGTAGAGTCAGCGAATATGAGCATTGCTAATATTGCTGGTATGGGCGAATCTGCCCAAGCTGAAGGTGTTTACACTTTCCGTTGCTTTGAATATGAAAATGGCCCATTGCTATGGGAACAAACTATTGNCAACGTAGTTTGTACTGTTGGTAAAAACTTGATGCTGCAAACAGCTTTGACTGGTTCAGNCTATACAGTAGTTGGTCCTTACATGGGCTTAATCTCTAGCGTTTCATATACTGCGGTATCTGCAGCAGACACAATGGCTTCTCATTCTGGCTGGACTGAAGCTGGTTCTACTAACGCTCCTACATTTGCAGCTCGTGTTGCTCCTGCATTCGGCACTGCTTCTGCTGGTGCAATCTCTACTAGCTCTGCAGTTAGCTTTACAATGACTGGTGCAGGTACTTTAGTTGGCGCATTCATTACCTATGGTACTGGCGCAGTGACTACTTTGATGAGTACTGCAGGTACATTACTGTCTGCTGGCGCATTTACTGGTGGCAATCAGCCTGTTAATAGCGGTAACGTAGTGCAAGTTACTTACTCACTAAGTCTATAAGGAATCAATCATGTTTACAAAAGGTCAATCCGTAACTCAAGTATTGCCAGCAGCTATCCAAGGTGAAGTAGCTGGTTTTTCTTTAGACCAAGAAACAGGCACAGTGTTAGTTCTCGTAAGCTACACCGATGCTCAAAACGAAACACAAAGTCGTTACTTTCAACAGCCCGAATTAACTGCATCTTAATAAGGCTTCATCATGACATTCATAGTCGCAGATAGAGTCCAAGAAACAACTAACTCCCCCGGTACAGGAACAGCTACCCTACTAGGTGCAGTTAGTGGCTACCAATCTTTTTCTACAGGCGTTGGTATCAATAACACTACGTTTTATGTTATTGCAGACCAATTAGGTACTAATTGGGAAGTAGGGCTTGGCGCATTAAACTCTACGGGAACAGTATTAACCCGTACTACGGTTTACTCCTCATCTAACGGTGGAAGTACAGTTAACTTTGCTACTGGTANTCAATACGTTTGGTGTGATTATCCTTCAAGCAAAGCTGTAATTCAGGGTAGTCCAGTAAACTTTTCTAGTATTGGCGCAACTACTGCTGGTACTGGTGCATTTACCACCCTGGCACTAACCACTGCTCTGTCTGTGGCTAATGGCGGTACAGGGGTAACAACTTCAACAGGTTCAGGTTCAGTAGTATTAAGTACAAGCCCTACATTAGTGACACCTTTATTAGGTACACCATCAAGCGGTAC
>TBL_comb48_EPIDRAFT_1002614_pt1 | contig 12466 bp, 13 predicted proteins | sample TroBogEpilimnion_37_FD_10681 | JGI IMG/M metagenome (IMG submission 10681)
AATGTCAGACTGCTAATTTGTAGATGCTGTCCTGTTGTTGACTCATTTCGTTTCATCTTCGCTGCTGTTTTGAGGGTGCAGCGGAGCAGTGACCTCCGCTGCATGCAACTTTCCACAGTCTCACGAACGGGGAATCGACCAGTTGTGTGCTTTGTTCACCCATCTGGGGAAATCGGGCGATGACAACGATACCGTCCAAACACTGTAATCTGAAAGTCGCTCACAAGATTTCTAGTGGCGCGATCCAGCTGCCCATAGGCTTTAATCAGTGAACTCCATGACCCGTCCTTGAATTGGTCGGAATCTGACAGGCCAAGCGATTCTCCCACAATTAAAACCAGATCTGAAATCCAGCTATTGAAGCGTCTCAAGTAGCGGCGGAGCAATCCATGCCATTGCAAAGTGTCGATTCCAGCCGTGGTTCCATTGAAGTAGCGCTCAATGGAAACGCTACAAATCAGCCGATAGGGCTGAGCAAATGAAGGAAGCAAGCTGAGTGTTTTATGACAGTGCTCGCACAGAAATCGACGCACCTTGAATGCCACAATTTTTCCTGACCTTGATTCGGTGACGGAACGACTATAGAAGCCAATCGCTCGCAAGGTGCCGTCTTGCTTGCACTGAGGGCAGTGCGATGGACGTTTAACCCGACGATGGGCCTGATCAGCCACATAATCTACGACATCCACTAGACTTGGGGAGATCATTTGCATAGTTTCTCTCGGGTGAGAGCATACACGCAAATGCCCAATTGGTCAGTCGGATCTTAAAAGACACGCAGGGCGTCTTCACTCAGGCTTGCATTTTGCAAAACAAATTCAGTAGCTTCATCTCCTCAATGGAACCTACAGGTGACTGGGCGATCCGCGGATCGCCAACGACAAGAGCAAGGCATTTGGCCCGGGAAATGGCCACGTTGACCCGGTTGCGGTCTAGAATGAAGCCGAGTCCGCGCGATCCGTATTCACCGTAGCTTGAGCACAACGAGAAGATGCAGACCGGAGCCTCCTGTCCTTGAAACTTGTCCACGCTGCCGACGCGCGCGCCATCTGGAAGTGCCGCCTGCATGGCACGAACCTGCGCGTTGTAGGGTGCGATGAAGAGGAAATCGTCGAGTTTTAAGGCGGCAACCGAACCATGTTTGTCCGTATAGTCACGCCCCAGCAGCTCATCGAACATCGCTCGCACACGGGCCACCTCCTCATCGCTCTGCTGAATGTTGCCATCGTGAACCACCCCGCTGAAAACGATCCCGGATTCGCGCGTGACGAGCACGCCCCCACCTGGCGGCAGGGCGATCCGCTGTTTGGCACAGTCCACATGCGAGCCTAGACCACCCTCGTAAATGCTGTCGGAAATGAACCGGCAGACGTCGGGATGCATGCGTCGCGATTCGCCGAGAAACAAACCCAGCTCCGGCGGCACCACCGCGTGATACACAGGCGCATCGGGCTTGCTTGCCACCGGATCCTTGAGTGCATACTGCAGCACGGACATGCCAGCATCTCCCGGGTGCGATCCCTGCACTGGCTGTTCGAGCTGCATTTGATCACCAAGCAATACGAGGTTCTTCGCACTGCGTGCCATCGCCACGGCATTCGCAAGCGGCACTTGGCCAGCTTCATCAATGAAGAGAAAATCGAGTTCGTTCTGCCATTCCTGCCGGGTGAAAAGCCACGCGGTTCCCCCCACAACACCTGACGAATAGGCGTCATGAGCATCCCCCGACAATCCCACAAATCGCAGTCCTGGATTGGATGCATAGATGCTGCTTGCGGGGTCCCCACCGACCTTGATGCCTTTCAGAGCACTTCCGCACTCCTGCATGGCCACACCACACGCTTCCAGAATGTTGATCACTACCTTGTGACTGTTGGAGGAGACACCTACCTTCTTTCCGCTCTTCAGCAGCGCCGCGATCACTCGGGAGGCTGTATAAGTCTTTCCCGTTCCTGGTGGCCCCTGAATGATCAGACAGCCCCCATCCATGATTGCGGTGATGCGAATGGCCGCCTCCAAGGGCGACTCGCCTTCCGTCTGCATAGGGTTAGCTGGTGGACGACGATTCAGCAAATCGGCCACTGGGGCATGGAGCCCGGGCTTCACGTACCCCCAGGCAACTTCCCGGAGTGCGTCTGGAATCGGCTTGGGCGAAACAAACTCATCAGGGAGCAGCGAACCCGCTCTTGGAAAAGCGCCATTACATTTTTCAGTCAGGCTCTTTTGTGAGGCTTTTAGTTCAAGTTCGCCCTTGGTCAGATTGATGGTCATCAGGGTAAATTTCATCTCCAGGTCGTGCGTGAACATCACCTTCGAGTTCTCCCCGGCAGCCAGCTTGCATTCCTGAGTGGGGTCGAAGCGATAGGCCTGAACCAGTGACTTCTTCTCCACCCTTGCCTGTCCGAATGCCCGCCCCCCCTCGACACAGCCATGGTCGTCGCGCAGTTCATCAGGTGTTGCCTCTGCCCGGTCGAACATTCGCCACCACACCGGCTTTTGCTCGCGACGATGGAACTCGATGAGATCTGCGAGAACGAAGGCCACCTCATGTCCCTGTTCACGTAACTGCTTCACGGTCTCCTGCCGGGCAATGACATCGGGGGGCAACACGGGCGCACTCGGTGCCTCAACGTTGATCCCAAAGCCGGGAAGCATGATGTTGTTGTCCGTGATTACCTTCCGCAGCCAATCCACCAGTTCAGCCGTTGACTTGCAGTCATCCTCATTGTAGTCGCGGATGCCCTTCAAGATGCTGCTGTCCTGCCACCCCCTTCCCTGACCGCCTTCCATCCATCGTGCATATTGTACAATCGAATCGATGGCCGTCGCGACCTGGGTCACACGCGCCGGCCTATAGAGATACTCCACTTTCTTGATGGAATAGCTGTCCTCCCCGATGCGCAGGCCATGCCTGACGATCTGGTAAAGATCCACAAACACACCCGCACGCAGCAGGTCATCAACCTCCTCCTGCCGCGTGTCATGCCGTGTGCTCAACCGCCGGACGGCACTTACTTCATAGGCGGCGTAATGGTAGATGTGCATGCCGGGATGGCTCTGCCAGCGGGCGTGGACCCAGTCCACAAAGCCTTCAAAGGCAAGCTTCTCCCCGTCGCGGTCATGTGCCCACCAATCCTTGAAGTCCAGTGGAGCAGCTGTGTTGTCCCGAAAGCACAGGCCGAACAGGTACTCCAGCCCACCGGCGATCAGCGGATAGCCTTCCATGTCAAAAAACACATCCGCATGATCGTCAGCCGGCAGCTTGGCCAGCCCCACAGGCTCTCCATTCATGCCAGTGTGCGGCAGAACCTCGAAGCGGGGAACGGCGGCAGGGTTCTTGCAGCGGTCCTGACGTGTCAAGCACTGCAGCCGCGCCTGGGCGACCAATTTTTCCAGGGACTCGTCTGAAAGCTTGTACACCTTCCGACCCGATGCCAAGGCAAGATCGGCCATCGTGATGATGCTAGCGTTTTTCAGCTTCTTGATCTGTCCCACACTGATTCCGGCGACTTGTACGAGGTGGTCCGTCTCCGTGAAGAATGCCTCCGCGTGCGATGTCCATCTTCCATGATCCGCCCGCGCAAGCGGCTCAGGGCGTTGCGCGATGTCGCCGACAAACCTGCCCTGCATCTCCAGAAAACTCCCTTTGAGCTTGCGATAAAAATGAATGAAATCCTCCGTCCGGAACTCCACCCGCTCCTGGCTTCCTAGAATGATGCCGAACTGCTGCGGTAGTTCATCCCCGGTCACCGCTGCCAGCATCTCCGAGTAGCAGCAGAGCTGAACCGCGTAGTAGGGCTTGGGTGAACGGGCCAGTTTGGTGTCCCAGACCTGGTAGCGGCCCACGTCATTCAGAATCAGAAAATCGGCATAACCAGCGAATTCGTCATGCTCCAGGGCCGCTTGAAAAACAATCGATGCCCTATCTGCGAGCGCAGCTACGGTCTCCTCACGCGCTGCGGCAAAGTCATTCTTGCCAATCTCCCGCAGCGCGGGTTCCGAAACCTTGAGTTCCGTTAGCACATTCAGCTCATGTTGGTTGCCGGTCTCGGCGATCAATCTCTGGTCATCAGTCTCCGCGTCAGGCGTGAACCTCCCCGGATGCTCCAGATGGCACCGGTCCATCCACGACGCAAAAGGCGATGTGAAATAGCGAACTAGATCACTGGGAGAGTAGATCACTTTGCCCGATTGTTTTTTCATGGTGAGTTAATCTTGAACTTCATTTCAAATTCCAATCAATGCATGGGTGCATGGTCTAGCCGTTCATCAAAAATCGATCTCGGCACCGCCAAAAACCAGAGTATCCATGTCGCTGGACCAGCTTCGGTCGTGGGCCAAGCTTCGGCATCTCCAAGTCGGCCCGATTGATGCAACGGCTTATTCATTCATGTGCTGGATGGTGGAGATGCTCGGTGCATTTTTGCGCCATAAAATCAAGCATCTCACGCTCCAAAGGGTGTTCCCTCCCATTTTGAAAGTTCGAATCCTTTCGAATTTTTTCGAGGAAATCAGTCAATGCGACACCTGTCAGCTCAGTAACTTCGCGCAACATGACATCGATTAGAAACGGCAGAAACGAGTGCCAAACTGCCATCGAAACCCGCCTGCGGTTCAGCACATACTTTGGAGGCGCAACACTGACACATCCAAAGCCGCATTCAACCACAGGAAGTGGTGTCACGTCTCCAGCAGACCACAGATGCCTAACTTTAGGAAAGTAGGTGAAGATGGTCTGCGACTCCAGAATGAGCCCATACCAACAACAGATAAAATGCTCGGACAAATGATCTTCCAGAACTTTGCGCTGCACTTGCGGCGGGGAAATCAAAACACGAATTTGAGAAGGTGCCCGGCAATAAGAGCACTCATGCAGGGAAGGGAAAACTGTTGGCAGCATCCGCAACTGCTCCTTAAAGCAGCCTTTGTAGAAGACTGCCCAATCATCATTTATATAGTCCGAGTTCATGATGTGCGATGCAGGTGGACTGGCTCTTTCAGACATCGGTGGTACCAAATTGGAGAAACCGCAGTTTACGGGTGGCTAGGATGTCAAAAAGCTGGCGGCGGGTGGCGGGTGGCGGGGGGCGGCCATGGTGATCAGCCCTTTCTTGTCACGATCACCCACCATTGAACCGTGCTGTGTAATGCGGATGGGCACCACAGTTCGGATGCGGGTGTTTCGGACCAGGACCAATCGTAGGGTCCGACCACTCGCATCCAGAATCGCTCGTCCTCCAATGGCCTTCCACCCAGCTTGCAACCACCTGCCCGTCCTGATCAACTATGGCGCGCGGTTCGTCGTTAAAGCGCAACCAGGCAAAGGGCCCGAAACGTTGCCACCCCTCACAGCATAGCCACAGGAACACCTGTGAGTGAGTTGACGGCAAAGGTCCTGGCTTCGGGAATGAATCTGTGGGCGGCATGGGGATGATAGCTTTTATGCTTTAGATGAGCTGTCTAGCCAGCTTGCAAACAGCGCACGAACTCCAGCGGGAGACCGTGCCAATCGAGATTGCGGTTGTACCTTGAAATGTGCCAAGCGGGTAATAAATGACAATTCTTTTGGCTATTGCCAATTCATTTACATCTAAAACAACCCTGCACCACATTAGCCGCAAAACATTTAAAGGTCAAGTGCCTGATTTTTTCGTGAGAACATTTTAGACAAACTCCAATCAACTAACATGCGGAGTTGACAACTGCCAAATCATATGTCATTAATGACGTATGATCGCTCTCTCCACCCCACCTGCGCTTGACGAGATGCGCGACCGTTTTGAGACGGTGGATGAGTTGATTGAATGCGCCACAGGGTATGCGGTCTTTTTCCTGCCTGAGACTATGCACAGGGAGGGTGCCGACCTCCAAAAGCTCGATCTGAATGAACGCCTGGTTCGGCACTATATTTCAATGGGGTTGATCGACAAACCCGAGAAGGCAGGTCGAGAGAACCGCTACACGCTTCGGCATTTGTTGCAGCTGCTGGTCTTCTGCAAAGCACGGGCCACTATGGGCCTCTCGGCGAAATCACTAGAAGGTCGACTCCAGGATTACACCAATGATCAACTGTACGACCTTCTAATTCTGGGCATAGATGTGGCTTTGACCCCTAGAGCCACTGATTTAGGCTCAGGTAACTTGGAGGCACTGGCAAAGATCGAAGAGATCAGGCATTTGTCAGAACGGCCGCCTCCAAGCTCGAGACGTCCTCCAGCAGAGCAACGGGTTAACGAAGCTGCCGAGTCCCGCCATCCATCCTGGTGGCGTCGCTACCCCTTGCTGCCCGATTTGGAGCTTTTTGTGCGCGATGATTTTCGACTGCCTTCATCGCCTGCCGAAGAGATGCATTTTATCGACCATCTGATTCATCAATTGCGCAAGCATTCGCGCCGTTCGTCCTAGCCGGACCTAGCGCACCAGCCATCACCGTGCTGTCAGCCATGCTGGCGGTTTTGACCAACTTTCATATTTAGGGACTCTCGTGCCAACGAGCCACTCCCATTTTTTCAGGGACTCTCGCGCCTATTAGCCAAGGCCATTGGTTTAGGTCTATAGCTTTTCTTTCACACACCTTTTTTGTAATATGATTTCTTTTCCGATTATACTCCCATGATAAACAACAACACCGCGAACCAAACTCCGTCACATACTCCCAACATCGTTTGGACTCCCGAAAAAGTATCGCTTCCGACGAACAGTCCTGCGGGTATGTCCTTTCTGGTTGAAATCGAGGTTCCTGACCATCCAGCATCTACTGTGCGAAGCTTCCCTGACAAAGGTCTCAACCTAGCACTCGTGCTGGATTGCTCCGGATCGATGGGCACCCACTCCCGCATGGCTCGCGCCCGGCAAGCCGCCAACGAAGTTATCAGTCAACTCCGCGACGAGGACCGCGTGTCTCTTGTAACCTTCTCCGATACAGTCACGGTGCTGGCTTCAGGCGTCCCGGGTTCCAAACCAAGAGCAACTCCATGCCATGATTCAAGGCATCCAGACCGGCGGCCCCACCAATCTACATTCCGGATGGCTGACAGGCGCTCAAGAGGTGGCTAAACATTTCACCAGAGGCGCTCTAAACCGCGTTGTGCTATTGTCTGACGGCATGGCGAACCGTGGAGTGACGCAGGCCACGTTGATTCTGGAGCACGTCGCGGCACTCAACCGCACGGGGATTTCGACGACCACAGTGGGCGTAGGACTAGGGTTTAATGAGAATCTGTTACAGGGCATCGCGGAGGCCGGAGACGGTAACTACCACTTCGCGGAAAAAGCGGAGACCTTGTTGACGATGTTTGCGGCTGAATTGAGCGAGCAACGGCAGATCTTCGGCACGCAGGTCGTTCTGCGCTTTTGCAAGGCTCCGGGGGTGCTGGTGCAGCCACCGCTCAATGACCTCCCCACCACGAAAAAAGGGCGGTTCAAATTGGGAAACCTGGTACATGGAAAAACGCACAAGATCGTTTTCGATGCCATCCTACCTCCGCATTCGCTCATGGAGCCAGCAATTGAAGTCCTGATTGAGTGGCGTGACGTGCATGACGAGCTTAAGGAACTGACGATACCGATCAGCCTGCCACGGATCGCTGACAATGATTACGAGGATCTGGATTCCGCCACCAAAGTCATGCTGGAGCGCGGCCTGCTTCAATGCGCCACTCTGAAACGTGAAGCTGCCGAGGCTCTCAGTTTCGGACTTATTGACCGCGCACAGATGCTGTTAAACCATGCTCTGGAAATTTTGCAGCCGTTCAATGGCGATGAAAACGCGGGCCGCATGATGCGGTCCATTCATTGGCAGAGGCAGCAGGTCCGCCGTGGCGAATTGGAGAGCACCATCAAGTCCCTAAAACATGAATCATCCCGCCAGCGCAGAAAGAGCGAGCAATCCTGAAACACGACAAAACCAAGCATTCCACCTCCCCTCACCTCTACCCCAACCCAACAAAGCCATGCCTATTGCCAACGCCATCCAACGCGGAACAACCGTTTACGTGTACAATGAAAAGAACCAGCAAATCTTCGTGACATCCGCCCCTAACAAGCCTGGTGAAGGGTTGAAGGGATACACCGGTGGCTACGTAAACATCCAGAGAGGCAGCACCATATACACCTATGATGACAAAGGCCGGCAGACTGCAGCGCATTCCGCCAGGTAAGCACACATGCCACCTCCAACCTCCAATGGTGCATCTAGATCTGTAAACCATCGCCCTTAATGCAACCCGTCTCTCGGAATAAACCACCATCCATCCAATAAAACTTGTTATGCCTAAACTCTCAAAATATGAGCCCCCCGGGTTCACCAACTGTGATTCCGAAACCATTCGAAGGCTCATAAACAATCAGAAGCAGGAGCACACTAGCCACGCTTTCCGGGCTGGCCACGCTGGGATGGATGACTTCAAACGCCTGCTGCCTGTCCTACGGTCTCTTCCATCCGCCGAACTTGAGCAATGGATGGACCTGATTGATAAAATGGGAGAGATGCACCAGGACTGTCTGCCATGCAGTTGCAAGGTGCTGGTGTACTCATTCCTTTTCACCATTGACATCCTGCCTGTGCGAAGCGCTGGGTACAAAAGGCTCTATGAGCAAAGCATCAGTCGCCGGCCCCCACCCGAAGGCAGGAACTATCTGGCCGAAGTCATACAGTCTCTCCGAGAAGGCCCGGCCTCCCCCCAAGCAATTGCCCATAAACGCTACTGGCGAGTCGCACTCGAAAACATTCTCACCGAACAACTGCAAGGTGGATGAGCCTCTGTGATGTCTGTTTGGAAAAAATCATAAATGGCTATATCAATCGTGTGGCCACCAACGGAAGCAACGCAACCAACCGGTCTGTGACCTGCATTACTCCTCCCATTTCCTGATAATTTATACAGCAGACCCAAAATGCCAAAAACAATCATACTTAATCACCCTTCAAAAAATGATGACCAAGCCGACAATCCGGTGGTCAGTGACTGGCTTTTGAGCACTCGGTGTAACATACTAGGAGGAAGCTTGAGTTTACATGCAGAGCTGAAGCGTTCAGATGCTCATAATTCATACACTGTTCGAGATGGCTACCCGGAGGTTCTGCATTTAGGGGACCATACCATGCCAACTCCAGCCGCACTTCACCAGGTGAACGAATGGAATGAGTGGGTAATATCTGATTCAGGATGGTTGTTCTACGGCATCAATGAATCGACTCTGGCGGCTTACGCATTTGAAAATCTACCATCGCCTCGACCGCTGACAAATCTTAGCGTTAGAGCCTCACCCGTGGTGAGCATGGCCTCATTGACAACACACTTGGATATCACAAATTTAAGCCTTAATGAGGTAACTTGTTTAGACGGTCTAGATCTTTTATCAAACCTCCAAAGTCTTAATATTACCCTGGATCCAAAGTTAACAAGTCTAGATCCACTTTCCAGGCTTCGCTCACTGACCTCATTGAAAATCAGGGCGGCAAATCGAGCTGACTCTTGGGATTTGCTGCCACTTGCATCTCTAAAGCAGCTTGAAATCCTCAATCTACGTTCTTTTACAAACCAAATCGACTACACGCCAATCGCTGCCCTTGCAAAACTGCACACGCTCAGCCTGCTGTACTCATTTAAATGCAGCGACTTAAGACCCCTAGCAGCACTAACCAATATGATTCGTTTGGAATTAACCGGCTCATCAGGCTTGACCGATCTCAGTCCTCTTGAGCCAATGAACCAGTTGCAGGAATTAAACCTTACATGTTGCACCAGCCTTCAGAATTTGGAGCCGCTTGGTTGTTTGCAAAATCTGCACAACCTAAATCTTTCCTTCTGCGAGCAAGTGGCAGATCTCACCCCCCTTGCGCGCCTTCCCTATCTCAACCAACTTTTCTTGACAGACTGTTGGCGCGTCAAGCCTGCGGTTCGTGAAGCGGCAGAAAATAGCAACTTTAACCTATTCCGTTCACTTGTGGCAATAACACCAACATGAACGCGTGGTTCATCTGGTAAATTTATTGTTTTTTAGCCGGCCAAAACAGCGAACACTCGTTTTTTCTTACAATGTCTGAATACTCCCTACCCAAGGCAGCCGAACTCCGCCAAATGCCACTACCACAGATTCTGGCTCTACTAGGAAAAGTCGAGCATGCCGACCGTCTTCTCTCCAACGAACCGGCCGACTCACCGGCACGCAAAGTCAACGCCTTTATACGCAGAAGGCTTCTCCACCTCTGCGGTGAGAGTTCCAAATTCGAAACCAATCCTGATTATTTTGCCAGTGAGGAAAAGATCCGATATGAGGAGGAGCGGTTACGCGCCCGTGAACGCGGTGAAGAAAAACAATGGATGGTAGAGCAGTTTCGCAAAAGCTGGCCATTATTTGGCTCGTGGCCGCCGGACGACATGAGCGAATCAGAACTCGATGGTGAACTTGTCAAATCCGAAGCGTTAGTGGATTCGCTGGAAAGACTCGACATCACCAAGGCTACGCGCGCTGCCCAAATCAAGACACCCGATCCATTCAAAGAGGCGCTCGCGCAGCAGGGAGTTGGACCAGGGGGCCCCCAAGGCACAGCACTTTCATCTTCAAGCGATGAAATCTCCATAAAAGCCGACTCCACCAATCTGAAAAAGTCTTCTAAGACACAAAAACTCAAGCGGGCCAAAAAGACCGCCAAAAATAAGAAGCTCGCCGCCAAACCATCCCCCATCTCCGCAGCGCCATACTTCTTCTTCGTTCCTGGACCTGTTTTCCTAACTCCCCGCGATTTTAAAGACCTACAGCACACTGACGACTACCTTTTCATCGCCGTTCTTATCGAGCGTAGCCGTCTCAGTGGCTGGCTCAACGGTGAGCGCCCGGCCGAGATTCCCGACCATCATTATTCTGCTAAAATTTTGCGCCGGATTCTAGTCAGGAAACGCAGTTTCTGGATCCTTCGGACTTATCTTCAAAACCCGACCGCCCCAAACTTAAACATCTTCATTGATGGCCAGACGATTTGCAGCGAAGGCAAATGGAAGAACAGCGCTTTTATCAAACGCCTCCGCTCTTTACGCCATCCTATTGAACAGGGGCAATCTGATGAACTCCTCAACAACCTCCATAACCAGCGCTTCTACAGTTGGTGTGACCTTGCGCAACCCGAGCCCTGCACGCTGACTGGCCACGCACCCGAGCCCCCAAAGCTTCCGCCAAACACACTTAAAAACCGCAAAAAGAGAGAGCGCTTGCTCAACAAATGGCACGAATGCAAAGACACGCACGTACATCGCCAACTCATTTGTCCCCTCGATGGCCCTGTCACCCCTATGAATGTTTGCACGGCATCTTCCGCATCGACTTGGAAAGACCTCTGCGGCCGAGCCTACAACTCTCTCCATTGCCCCCACTGTCTCGCCCGACTGCACAGCAAACTCGCTTTCAGAAGTTGATATTTAAATCCCCCTCAACCCCAAATCAGCCATTTTTAAACCATGCCTATCCAAATCGACCTCTTCCCACCACCCTTCATCACTGTCTCATTTGCGGACGGCATCACTGCAACTTGCAGCTCCATATCAATAAACACAACCTATGATGAAGAACAATGGCTCGGAGGCGCGCCTGACAATCGCTGGAACACCCGCTACCTCGATAATGTTAGGCGCACCTATGCAAAACAGTTTGAGAACACCACCCCCTATGTCGTCCCCTGCGAAGCCGAAACTATCGAGACAGATCGCCCGCCTGAACGCGCCATTAAAATACTTCCTCGGATCCGCATAGCCGGCATTTTTACGACATACGAGGATGACGAATTCGGTGAGAAAAACGCCCTAAATCTCTACATCATCTGGCACCAAAACGAGATCACCACCCTCATGCTCCCCGAAATCAAAGCCCACCTGACCACCTTAAACTGGACCACTCTGAGCGCCCCACCATCAGTGAAATGATTTGCCATCAGATGCGCCCCTCTCATTATGGCTAACTGTTCAATCAACAGTTTAAAATACACACTTGATCCGCGTTTTCTGTACTCTCCACCTCAATCGACGCAATTCGTGATTCGCGAAGAAATCCCCGCCCAGCTTTACGCTTCAGCGCGTCCCGCTTATGATTTCGGGAGAAACCAGCCCGTGGCTCGGGCCGAAATCGAACGATGGATCGAATCTGCAAAAGAAGCTGGAATTAGGTCTATCCTTTGCCTGCTGAATGCGCAGCACCTGCGACTTTATGATTCGGTACACGGAGGGCTGCTGGATTCGCCGTAGCTCATCTTCCGGTTCAAGACCATTTGAGTCCACCACTCACCCTGGAAGAACTCCAGCTCGCGGCAGAACATTTTGAGTCACTCCCCAAGCCGGTGTTGATTCATTGCAGCGCCGGTGTGGACCGAACCGGAGCGGCAGTGAAGCACTTGAAGCAGATTCATCGACCGGACGCGTAAAGGACGCCAAAGCACGACTCAAACACAGTTGATAGAGATAAGGAGGAGGGGGGG
>TBL_comb48_EPIDRAFT_1002620_pt1 | contig 12446 bp, 9 predicted proteins | sample TroBogEpilimnion_37_FD_10681 | JGI IMG/M metagenome (IMG submission 10681)
CAAGCTCGTCGCCGCGAAGGTGGTCAAGATCGAGCGACCGGGCGTACGCCGCCGCGCGACCATCTATGTCTGCCCCGGGCTGATGAACGTGCTGGGCCGGAAGTGATCGGATGCAGGCGTCTTTATTTCGTCAGGATTAACACGTATTCCTCTTGGAAATTCCCGCCTCAAACCGATTTCCCAATCTTCTCAAATTTTCTCACAATTAACACCTAAGTTGACTACAGAAACGTCTACAGCTTCACCGAACCCGCATAAACACTATGGAAAACATAAATATGCCACCCGTTCGGTGAGCTGCCTCGGGTAGGGAGGCTGCTGCGTCAGCCTCCTTGTATTCGTTTTAAATCTTTGATGGGATGTTCTGGATCGTTGGTGCGTATGGAATGGATTCGCAGGCGCATGTCGGTAGGTGAAAACGGACGACATGGTAATGTCGTCCCTACCCGAGGCAGATAAATCGGAATAATTCATGTCTTGGGTAGGGAGGGGATTGCCATCCCCTCCGTTGGCAAAGTGCGACGTTGTGGGGACGTAAGATACGGGAAAGCGTATTAGCACGTCATAGAGGACGACGACGCAGCACCCCCAACTCCGGAGCCAAGATGTTCAGTCGCAAAGTAGCCAATGGGTTGTAGTTGAGATGGTTGAGGTAATACTCATTTTAAATCTATGAAATCAGGTTTTTTATCCCTGCTTAGCTGCCTCGCGGCATGCCTTTCATTATCTGCTGCCGAGCCTATTCGGATTCTCGCCGTTGGGGATTCGATCACCCAGGGTGGTAAGACGTTTGTGACATATCGATTACCCTTGGATCAAAAGTTGCGAGCAGCGGGGCTGCATTACGAATTCGTGGGTTCACAGCAAAGCGAAGGGCCGAACGGTCCGCTCTGGCATGAAGGCTACGGCGGTAAGAACGCTGAATTTCTTGCCGGGATTTTGCCCCAAAAACTGCAACTCGCGAAGCCTGACATTATCCTGCTTCACTGCGGGCATAACCACACGGTGGAAGAAAAGCCGGTGCCGGGTATTATCGCTGCGGAGCGTGCCATCATTGCCGCCGCTCGTAAGCAGAACCCTAAGGTGGTCATCCTGCTCGCCCAAGTCATCGCCAGCGGTAAGTTACCAAAATACGGCTACCTACCTGAGTTAAACCAAGCCGAAGTCTTGCTTGCGCGTGAACTGAATCAGCCAGAGGCGCCGGTAATTATCGTCGATCAGTTTACGGGGTTTGATCCGCAGAAGGACGCTGTTGCGGATTTAGTTCACCCGAATGCCCAGGGAGCCGAGAAGATGGCCAGTCGGTGGTTCGAAGCCCTGAAACCCTGGCTTAGGTAGTCCATCAGGTAGGGAGGCTACTGCGTTAGCCTCCTTGTATTCTTTTTTAATCGTTGATTGGATGTTCTGAATTAATCGGTGCGTATGCGGCGGATTCGCAGCCGTAAGTTGGTCGGTGAGAGCGGACGACATGGTAATGTCGTCCCTACCCGATACCGATGATGTTGTGGGACGTAAGATACGGAAAGGCGTATTAACGCGTAATTAAGGACGGTGACGCAGCGTCGTCCCTACCCGAGCAAAGCGTCGTCTAGCGAGAGCCTCGGGTGGTTTTATAGGCGTCGAGGATTTGGCGTAACTCGGCAGGGTCGGCGTTGGCACGTAAGCGATGTTGAATGGCCTCGAGGTCGCGCGTGCCTCGCTCCGTCGTGGGTTCAAGGACCGTGCCTTCGCCGTAATCATTCCACGTGGCTAACTGAACAATCGGAGCCCCGCTCTTCATGGCTTGATCTAAGGATTCGACCAGGGTTTGGCCTTCGCGACTTTCAATCAGGCCGTAACTTTGGCCGACTCCGGCCTGCGCATAAAAATCATGATAACCTGGGAAAGCGGCCGCAAGAAAGGGTCGGCGACTTTGATTTTCTTTAGCGTAAAGTGCCTGGTTAGCGGCCTTCCAGCTGACTGCATCGAGGGTTTTTCCGTGGCTGACGGGTATCCAGGCGAAGGCTCCATCGATAGCAGGTCGGTGGCTAAGGTGGGGGATAGCGAAGGTGAGTGGGTGGCTTTTAAGTTGAGTGCGGATGGCCGACCATTCGTCGTTGGAGAGGAATTGTGGGCCGAAGATTAATAAAATCGGACGCCCCTGAATGCGAACGTAGGCTGGGTCGGAAAGCCAATGTGCCTCGGCCCAAGTGAAGGACGTCGCAACCTTGGCCACCGCTTGTTCGCGCGATAGTTTCTTTTCCTGCATGAAACGCCGGCCGGGGTTGTCTTCCACACAGAGGGCAAATTTCAGGCCGGCCTTTTTGAGTTCGGCGATGATTAACCCCGTATTGCGATGAATCATTTCGTAGTCGGGGAAACCATCTAGTCCATTCCAGTCGATGATCGCACCTTGGATGCCCGCGGCTTTCATGAGCACGACTTGCGTAGCGATAACGGCGGGGTCAGAGGAATCGTAGGCGCCAAGTGCGGGGTGGTCGTGTGAGGCTAGCGAGCCTGTCGCTGGATTCGTTTTTCCCATCGTCCAATGCCAGCCCCAGTGCCCGCTGACTTCTTGGTTTTCGAACCAAGGCATCACATGCGCTAGTACGATGGGTTGCTCTGCAGCAGTCGTATCGCCGTAGCAAGAAAGCCATCCGAGGATGGTTGCTAAGAGGATGCCTGCGTAACGCATGAGTTCAGTTAACGGCGGTTGATGCTTCGTTCAATCATCAAGCCAGCGATTTTAAATGGATGTCGTGGGTAGGGAGGCGGAAAGGCGTATTCACGCGTCATCAAGGACGACGAGGCAGCGTCGTCCCTACCCGATACACGTTTGGTTTTTAGGTAGGGAGGCTACTGCGTTAGCCTCCTTGTATTGATCAGACGTTCTGAATTGTCGGTGCGTATGGGGTTGATGCGCAGACGCACGTCGGTCGGTGAGAGCGGACGACATGGTAATGTCGTCCCTACCCAAAGGATTCAAGGACGGTGACGCAGCACCGTCCCTACCTGATGCAGGCGATTACCATCCCATCTAAGATGCTGAAAGGCGTATTCACGCGTCATCAAGGACGACGAGGCAGCGTCGTCCCTACCCGAGGCGGTGGGTTAATTCTTAATCAATCGTTAGGACGATGGCGCTGCAGGCGGGGAGGCTGACTTCAAACTTTCCTTCATGGTTTTGCAGAGACTCGCTTTGCGCAGGGGGAAGTTCGCCTTCGGGGGTTACGGTCATCCCCGCATACGTGATGGCTTCTTTTTCAGAAGGCGATTTGCCGACAAGGCGTCGCAGCGTCCCCGTGCCTTGATGGGTTCCGGCGTTGATGTTGACGGTGGCCGTTTGCGTGAGCTCTTTATTGATGACGACGACGCGGATTTTATGATCTGCCCCCAGCGTGGCGTGTGCAGTAACATTGGCAGATGAACTGATTTCAGTCGGCAAGACCTGACCTTGTCCCGCGTCCTTAAACAAGAGCAACGCGTAATAAAGCGGACGTACGCTATACTTCCCCGTCTTTTTATCGAAAGCGATGGCGGTGTAACCATTGGTCCCGAGGATTGTGTGGAAGTTGATACCCGCGACACCACGTTCTGCGACGTCGAACAGGAAGTCACTGCCCCAGATCGCGGCCGCATAAACATCGCTCACGCCAGCCGTGCCGCCCAGGGAGGCGGAGTTGCATTCGGCGAGACGCCAAGCGATGCCTGCTTTGCGAGCGACGTCCATATTCGCTTCGGCCATCTTGATGGTTTTGGCCTCGGTTTTATTGGATAAAAGTGTTTCGAGGGTAGGGAAGGGTTCTTTGTTGGAGGTGGGGTAAAAGTGTGAAGTCGCGAACGCGAACTTGCTTTTAAAATCGTTCAAGCAGGGTTCAAAAAATGATTTATTACCACCTGAAGTATTGGCAGGACCAGTGAGAGGCGCTTCAGGGTTTTTGGCCTGAATGACGCGAAGGGCTTCGTTTAATTCGTTTTTATACTGGGCGTAGTTATAGCCCTTTTCGCGAAAAGTCTTTTTAGGAGGCAGGTAGTAGTGGTCGGGCTCATTGCCGATTTCGAACGCCAACGTTGTCTTGCCGCCTACTTTGGTTGCGTAGTTGATTTCTGCGGCCGAATTCGCGGGATCGTTGCTAGCAAAGTTGACCCCATAAATTACTTTCCAGTTAATGGCTTGGAGAAAGGCGTAGAATTGGTCGACTTGAGTCGGAGTGATGGCGGTGAAGGCCTTGGTTTCTTTATTATTGGATTCGTCCGGCTGCCACTGGCTGAGTTCAACTTTATTTCCGCCGATACGTAAGACCCCGTTGCCTAAGTTGCGGTGCAGGTTGATGAGTGTGTGGTTGTTGGGGGTGAAGTGTTTTTCGGCGAGGGCGGTCTTTTCGTAACTCAAACCCAGGAAATCCGTAGGGATTGTGAGCCCCGGTTGATTGCTTTGCACTTTAACCACAACCATCGTGTCGGCTCCGCACCATAAGGCCGTCGTGGCAAGCAGCAGGGAAATGAAGGGGCGCATGGGGAGATGAAAAATTAACGCCTCCATGGGGCAAGCGTTTCCTAGGTATGCTTGGGTTTACTTGTAGGTTCGACTTAGGGAGGGGTTTGGTTTTGGTACGAGACGTGATTCGTAACTTTGCCATGAAGTGGGTGCGGCGTGCTGCTAGCAGGATGGGCCTTGGGTTGGGGTTATTGCTTATTATAGGCATCCTGCCGCTTGAGGCACAGGTTGCACCGACCCCTCCGTCTGCGGCGGACCTCGATCTTCCTTACTCGGCTGACAACCCGCCCGGGCCAACCTTTACGGTCGCAGAGAAAGAGCGTCAGTTTACGGCGGGAGCGCAAATCCTCGCTGGCATCAAAGCGGCCTTTCAAGCGGGCCAAGATTCTTACGTCATTCCCGCCGGTGACTATCGGTTTGACGCCGTGTATCAGGCGATGGGCGGCCGGTCCTTTGCCTTACAAGGGATGCATGGCAATCCAGCCAAACCGTTTCGCATCGTGGCCTATGGGGCGACTTTTTGGTTCGGGATTTCGGACATACCAGCACCACATTATCACCAGATGATCAAGGTCGTCGATTGCAGTTACTTATCGCTCGAAGGCTTTACGGTCGATAGTGACCCGCGGGGTTCGATGGACGCTCGCATCACCGCATTCGACTTCGTGGGTAATCGAATTCAAGTTCGGCCGGTGGCAGGGACGCGTTTGATGCAGCGGATGCCTGCGGGTGAAGGTCGCTTTATTCCTTTTAAAGCGAATGGTCGACACATCGCGGCGCTTTATCAAATCGATGAAGGGTGGGGGCCGGGAAATTTCTTCTATGATAAAATGGAGCAGACCGCGGACGGGTTTTATTGGTTCACGTTGAAGAACCGGAAACTGCTCGAGACCATTCAGCGGGGGACCTGGCAGACGGCTTATGGAACCGCGGGAACGTTAGAGGTCGGCGACATGCTGGGTTTTGTCTACAGCACTTCGGCGGCGATTTCACTCCTACGCTGTCAACAAATCACCGTGCGCGATGCGCGCTTCTTTGCCGCCAAGGCCGGCCTCGACGAGACCGATGGTTATGGTGATCACCATTGGATTAATTGTCATTTTATAGCCCGCCCAGGGACCAATCAATTGCTCGGGGGTGATGGGGTGATGAGTGCGTGTAGGCATGGTTCGACCTTTGATCATTGGGTGCTGCAACGGACGACTGATGATGCGTTTAATAACCATGGTCACTGGAAGCATGTGGTATCCGTGGTTGAGCACCGCATGACTTTTAAAGAAAATTTGCCGACGGAACTCGCTGCCGGACATTTAGCCGAGGCTTATGATGTGAAGACGGATCAGTATCTAGGCCGGTTGACTGTGGAAGCCGTCGAGGGGAAGACGGTCGTTTTTCGTGAACCGCTGGGTAATCAGTTTGCCACGTCGGCCGTGATTTTTACGGCATTCCAAAACGCTGGTTGGGTCATTCGGAATAGTATCTTTACGGACAGTTATCAGCGTGTCTGCCTCAATTGCGGTCCGGGTTTATTTGAAGGCAACCGACTCGAGCGGGTGGGGGCCGGGCTGACTTTAGGGAATGGCCGACCGATTGATATCGAAGGCGGCGATCCGCATGGAGTAGTGATTCGCGATAATGTTTTTGTGGATACCGCTTTGGCGCCTACTTTGCAGGCCATCCGCGTTCGAGGCAACGGTGCTCCCATTCGGAATCTCGAAATTAGTCATAACCTTTTTATCGGTACCGGTGCCGGAGCGGTGAGGGTGGAGTCCAGCGAAGGTGCGGTAGTGCGAGACAATATAGCGATTCGGCCTATGATGGGGGCTGAGGTTCTTAGTAAGACCAGTGGTCGCAAGGCCCCTGAGTTGGCCGCTTTTAAACTTAAGCACGCACAAGGCGGCGAGGTCGCAGGTAACCTGGCAGCACCTTCTGGGGTAGAAGTCGTTCGCGTAGAAGCTTCGCAGGGTGTGAAGACGGAGCGTAACCGGACTAGCCAGCTTACGGCGGAGGCGTGGGAGGCTGAGCTGCGACCGATGCTGGAGCGGCATACCACTTCGGCAGCCGAAATCCTGCAAGCGGTTCAACGCCGCGTGAGTGCTGAGCCGACGAAGTAGGTTTACGTTGAGAATAAGTTGGCAAGGTCGGGCGAGCGGCTAGCATGTCGACTTTCTCGCTCATGCGTTTGCTCTTTATTTATCTGACGATGCTGGCCCTCGGGAGCGGCGTCTTGCCTACCTTGCAGGCGGGAGAAGCGGCGGATGGACCAGATCGCTATGTGACCCTCTACGAGAAAATCTTCGCTCATAGCGAAGTGCTAGGCGTTAAACTCTCGACGCACGATAAGCTATGTTTGGCGGATGTTGCGGTGCGACTAGAACGACGCACGGGCAAGGCGGAGTATTTAGGTAAAGCCGCCGCCCTTTTTGAAGCCGCGGTGCCTGATGTGGCGAGCAAGCCCACGGACTTCCACACGTTGCGAATCATCGCGCTCTTGGTTCGTCCCCTAGGGCAGAAAGACCTGATTAAACCCGCGACCAAGTCGTTGGTTCAAGCCATTGCCCTGCGGACGTGGAAAGAGTTTTTGGCGAATCCAGATGGCTCCGTTGCTGGCGATGTGGATCATAATATCCACTTAGCCGAGGCCCATGGTTGTGCGGCCCTCGCAAACTTTTTCCCCGATGATAAGTCGGCCGAAAGCCAAGCGATACGCGTGCGCCTAGCGAGTTATTGGGAAAAAATTAAGCGAACCGGGGACCTCAATGAAGACGCAAGTAATTACACCGCTCTCGGGATTGTTCATGCGATTGAATTAGCTCAAGCCCTCGGGCATGAAGCGGACCTACAATCGCCGAGCTTTCGGCGCATGTTCGAACGCCAACGCGACCTGATTTCGACGACTGGAGTCTTGCCTGAATTTGGCGACGGATTTTTTCACTTGGACCGTGATGCCTTCGACTTCCTTTACCTCTGTGAGTATGCGGCCAAGGTTTTTGATGACCCTACCTTTTTGACGGTAGCACGACGTTTGTATGACCCGACCAGCTTTGCCAAAGGTGCCACGGATGAATGGTGCCGGGCCACCGCTCTGATTAATTTAGAACTCTTGCAACGCCCGCCCGCGCCACTCCCCGCGGCCTCAGTCGTCAGTTATCGTGTTAACCGCACCGCCCCTCAGCCCCTCGTGGATAAGATGATTCTGCGGACGGGTACGGAGGTCGGCAGTGCCATGGTGATGCTGGATCTTTATGCATCGGGCAGTCACGCCCACCCCGCCAAGGGTCCCTCGGTTGCTTATTACGAAGTAGATGGCGTGCCACTTTTTCATAACCTCGGTCGTCACCGCACCCGCTCTGCCATCACCGGTAATAGTTTTTGGGCCTTGGATGGCGACCGTGCTTTTCCGGGCATTTGGAAGCCCAACGAGTGGTTTACGATGTCGATTCCGGTGGAGATGTTAAACCAACGCCCTGATGGCCTTGTCACCATCGGAGATCGGGTGAGCCTCCGTAATTTTGAGAACCGCGGCACTCGCCAACTCTGGTTTGATAATCTAAGACTCGAAGGACCCCATGGAGTTAAATTGACTCGACGGTTTTGAAAGTCCCAAAAGTTGGCATCGAGTTCTGACGAATGCCCCTGGCATAAAAGTTACCACCTCGACGGAGCACACGGAAGGAATGGCCTCCCAGGCCCTTAATTGGGGCGTGCTCAAAGCTGGAGCTTATGCGCGAATGTTGGCCGACAATCACGACTTTGCGTTTCCGCCCAGTGAATTTGATGCTTTGAAGTTAGATGTGAAATACGAAGGCGTTCGGCCTTACTTGCACTTACGCGACCTCTGTCAGCAAATCGACCTCGGGGACCAAGCGTTACCTTATACAGTAGAGCGGGCGCGGGTTGAACAGCATGGCCACGATGTTTTGGGAGAAGTTGTTTTTAATCGTTACGTTGCCAGTGATGCGCAACTCACTCGTCGACTGATTTTAACGGCCGAAGGTTACCTCGTGATTTGCGACCGTTGGTCTGCGAGTGCCAGCCGACCACGTTGGACCGCTGGGCAACTCTGGCAATTCTACGCCCTCAAAGAACGCGGCCAAGACTGGTTCTGCAGTGAGGACGATGGTGCTTTTCAAGTCCCTGATGACAAAGGCGAGACCAAGGCCGTGGCTCGTCGTATGCTCGTCAAATACGCCACTCCCGTCGGCACGGAAACTTTCGTCGAGCAGGTTGATCAACCTTACCTTGCACCCAATCCTAAGAAACGTCCGCAGGATAAATTTTTCACCACGGGCAGTCGCCGTGCCGTGCGGGCAGGGGAGGAGACAACGTTTGCACAGGTGGTGGTGCCTCATGCTTTAGACCAAGACCCTCAGGCCATCGCCGTCGGTATTAGTCTAGTAGCGGACGCTGAACACACCGAAGTGAAGGTTGGCCCCACCGGTTCGCATGCGCCCATCCAGATAATCCTCCATCGCGATGGCCGTTGGGAAATCATGCGTTGAGCAGCCAAGAACCCCAGCAACTTCCCCTATTCAGGTAAAACACGGAATAGGTTAACCATTTAAGGCCAAACCACCGTTTGCTCTTAGGTGATTTCTAAACTCCACAGGGGGGTGCCATCGGATTTACCAATTACTCCGTTAACTCACGCTTGCCCAGGGGCTTCTCCCTAGTCGAAACTGCCGGATGCGCAGTTTGTTGTCTGGATTGCTTTGGGGGACGATGGCTTGGGCGGCACCGCTTGATCGGCTGTCGCTGGGAGATGTTGCGGCTGAGCAAGCGCATGGCTTTCAGGGTGAGTTGACGGAAGTGGCAACTCCAGGGCGTCGCTTGTTACCGCCAGCCACCTCGCATTGGTTAGGCGGAAAATTTTCGGTCGAAGTCGCGGTTGATCCGACCAAGCAGAATTATGTGACCGTGCAGTTTGATGGGGCAGAGGCGTCGGAAGGCCGCGTCTTGATGTTGGTTGATGGGAAACAAGTGGGCTACCGGCACTTAGGAGATATTCCTGTGCTGCGTGGCGAGGTGGAAGCACCTCCCTGTCCTGGAAAACCTTTATTCATCACCACGCCCTTACCATTGGCTTCAACCCAAGGACACCGCAGTGTGCGGCTTGAATTCCGGGCCACGGGAACGATTTGGGGCTATGGTCGAAATTTTGAGGAGTATCAAAAGCCCATGACGCATCCCAGCGCAGCGATGCTTGCTTTGTTGATACACCTCGAGCCAGATTTTATTCCTGAAATTTCTACGCCTGTCGTGAAACCGTCGGCCGCTTCCCCGCAGGCGGATGCTCAAGTCATGGCCGACATTCGGCAACATATCATCGGTCATACTCAGCGTTTGATTGGCAAGGGCGGCGCGGATAGTCCGCATGGTCAGATTGCTTTATTATTATTAGCTCGGGCCACGAAGGTGGCCTGGAGTCCTGCGTATCATAACCCCAAGGCCATCGATCGCATCGTGCGAAGCCTCGATGACTACGCCACCAAGTTTGCTGCCAATCCAGATATCGAGCACGCGGATGCCGATACCTATAATCCAGGGTGGTTTGGTTTTGGCATGGCGGCCGAGGCCTTGCGTTTGGTGGCGGCAGATTTGACGCCGGCGCGATTGGATGAGCCCTTGGCTGGGACGACACGACGCGCTGCGTGGACGAACATTTTCTTGGCGAGTCGTGAATGGCACCGCCACCACCGACGTCTGTACACCAACCAGACGATGATTAAGGATCTTAATATCTATCGCTGTAATCGGGCGTTGCGGGCGTTGGGTAGTCCCGAGGCTTGGCCTGAGTCGCAAGCTTTGCGCTACCTTCACGAAGCTGCAGGTATTCTGCCATGGTCGGGGGATGATACCGAGCAGGGGTCGGCGTGGTCGCAGGGAAAGCATTATTATCAACTCACCCACCAAGGACTCACGCGTGAGCTGGGTTTTGTGGGCTATTACGGGGAAGTTTTAGATTGGGTTTCGCAGATGGTTGAGGCGACGACGGATGAAAAAGGGAAGCCCGACCCAGTGCTCGTGACGCAAGCGGTGAAAATTGCCCGTGCCCGTTTACCGTTTCGCTATCCCGCCGTGGATGCCGAAGGCCATTATGCATTGCGGGCGGAAACCGTGGTCGGGTGGCGCGATGATAATCACTTGCCCGGAGATATTACTTACGTGCAACGCAACACGTGGGATGGAGCCCCGTTTCAGTTAGCCGTCCTGACGCGTGATCCCGAGCTGTTAGCTCTGGCCCGACGTCAGTTACAAGATGGACAACTTTACCCCGTCCTTCGCCAGAAACTCAAGGAAGGCGGTTTACGCGCGGAGCATGGCCTTTTGACGATTCCCGATGAAGTAGCCTTGGTCGAGGCACTTGCAGTTAGTGCAGGACGGTTTCCGATGGAAGGGCCTGCGACTTTTGTTTTTGCGGATCCTGAGGATGGGGTGGTGGCGATACGCGATGGAGAGGTTATCCTTTACGCCTCGCTCTATTGGCGTGCTCGTCCTGCAGTTAATCGTTTAGCACGAGTACACCTTGTTTCCCCGCGTTCGGAGCAAGTCGCCACGGTGTACGAAACGGTGCAATTTGAACCCTCTGGAATGACCTACCAACGCAAGGATTGGACGAATTGGGGTTTTGCTAATGGAGGTTTTCGTTATCCTGACGGCGTGCATTCAGCCCATGCAGGCGAAGTCCTGCCAATTGCGAAAATTCCTGAAGGCATTACCTTCAAGGCTGGAGATGAAAACCCCGCCGCAGGAAAGTGCGACCTCTACGCATTGTCATTTGGAGGTTATTTTATCGCGATGAATACTACGGCTAATCGCGAACTCGAAGTAGCAGTTCCAGAGGGTTTTGACTTTAGTTGCGACTTGGCTGGCGGAGCGGCCCCGAAGTTAGAAGCGTCACGTCGAGTAAAACTCGCGCCGGGTCAAACGTTGGTCCTACGTCGCAATCGATAGGATTGAGTGCAGGTTTCGTAAAACTAAACAGCCCTTGCTTATCCGTTTAGTTGCGGGCCGCCACCGTGCCATCCAGCCATTGCAGACCCCAGTCACGCATCGCACCGAGGAGCGGTTTCAGGGCCGTCCCTTTGGTCGTTAAGTGATAGGAAAGACGCCGCCCATCGGCTTCCACCGGGGCTTGTTTAATGATGCCAGCCTCTGATAGCACCGCAGGCTTTAGTAGAACCGCAAGTGGACGTCGTAAAACCCCTGACGGCTAAGTCTCTGACGAAGGTTTCGTTTTGATGAAACTCGTAACCAGCATCAGGAGCAGGCCACCAACTAGGCAGTAGCCGCCCCATTGCAGATGGATGACGGCTTTGGCGACGTCGGTGAAGAGCGCTTTAAGGACCTCCAGGAGTAACTTTGTGATCTCACTGACTCCGGGGATGTACTTCTCCTCGCCGCCAAGACCGAGTGAGGCGAGGGTCAGGATTGCGGCCAAGGCCGTCCAGCGTAGCAGGCCTGTGCGACCTTGAATCGAGAGCACGAGAGCTCCCGCTGCGATGAGGAGCAGAAGTCCGACTCGTACCGGCGACACATCGCTTAAGTGGGCAGTCATTAAAAGCGCTTTAGCCAAGGGACCCGTTGCCCCGAGGGCCAAGAGAAGTGCTGAAAACCCACCCAGACACCTCACCCATAAAGAAGACTTCATCTCAAGATTCTTTCACTACCTAGCCTCCCTTCCAACTAAAATTCCCCCTCATGCCTTAGAATCGCTTGGCTAGGGGTAGGGATGGGATTATCTCCCATCCGTGCATTGCCTCTGGGTAGGGAGGCTACTGCGTTAGCCTCCTTGCGTTTTGGTGCGTCAGGGATGGATCTACCGACGCGCGTCGGTCGGTGAGAGCGGACGACATGGTAATGTCGTCCCTACCCGATGCAGGGGATTACGATCCCCTCCGTTGGTAAAGACCGACTTTTAAGGATGTATAATGCGGAAAGGGGTATTAACGCGTCATGGAGGACGACG
>TBL_comb48_EPIDRAFT_1002621_pt1 | contig 12445 bp, 12 predicted proteins | sample TroBogEpilimnion_37_FD_10681 | JGI IMG/M metagenome (IMG submission 10681)
GTTCTTTTCAGCAAGCACGAATGCAGGTGTGGCTCCCGGCGCGGTGGCAATGCCACTGGCATCGGTGTCGCCGTAGCCAATGAGTTTCAAATCCGCATCGACGAGGGTAAGACGGACACCCGCCACAGGTCGGCCCGTTTCCAATGATGTCACAAAGACCATCGACTCACGCCCGTTGCTCTTTTGCATGATGCCCAGATCGGTGAATTGCACGAGCGTCTGAGTAACAACGCCTTTGTGTTGAAGCCCGGCAGCGGCAGTGCCTTCGAGTTCGATGAACAGCGGTGCCGCAGGAAAATCGCCAAGCACTTCACGCCAATTCAGCTTGAGGATCTCGCTGTGATCGAGTGGCTTCGTCACCGGGAAGCTGCGGTCAAAAACCTGCGTGCCAGGGTAGGTGTCGATGGACTGCGTCTTGTAGGCCGCTTTTTGTTTGTCGTTGCCGTAGAAGGCGGTCCGGTAGGCGCGGTATTGATCGAGCGCTTTCAGCAGCTCAGGTCCATTGAGGCGCTTCGCCCGCACTCGCACCTGACTCACGTTCGCGGCACTGAATTCATAATTCGCCGTGCCTTTGGCGAGCTGTGCGTTGATGAAAGTCGGTGCGGCGAGGTAAGGAGGATTGGGGATGAAGGTGACGCTCTTCTTGACCGGGCTTCCCAGAGCCATGCCATCGCCTGAAGTCATCGCAGGATCGACCGTGATAGTTTGCGGCTGTTGCAGCGGGAATTTGCCGCTGATGCGCAGCGTGCGGAAAAACACCTCGGCTTTTGTCTCGCCAGCGGGGATCGGATCAATATGCACCAGCGCAGCGAGCTTCTTCGCAAAGGCGGCCTGCTCTTCGGGTTTCATTTCCTCTTCCGAGGGCGGCAGGAGGCGTTTGTTGAAATCGATATCGATGTAGTAGTCGCTGTCGAACGGTGTATGCGCCTCGACCGCGCGCACCTCAAACGGTTTGATCTCGCCAAGCTGGATGTCGTCACCTGTGGCGATTTGATTGATGCCGGAGGCGTTGCTGAGTGTTTGACCGATGGTGAGACGCCATTTGCCAATGGCGAGGGGTGTTTCGGGCTCAATGATGATGGCGCTGAGGCGCGCGGCATCATCACCCACGGCAGGCTTCACCTTGGAGATTTCCTCCGCCCAGGTCGCCTGCGGTTCGGTGCTCATGCGGGTGAAGTCTTTACCCGTGGCATGGCGCACTTTGGCGGCGACCGGCTGTGGGGATGATTCAGAAACGAACTTGATATGCTTGACGACCTCAGCAGGCGTCACGCTGTCGTTGAACTCGAAGAGAAAACGTGGAGTGCGGTTCTGCGCATCGTCGTCGAACCAGCGCGGATGCTGGTCGATGATGCGAAAGCGAGCGCTGTTCACCGAATCGAGCTTTTCAGCGGCGAGGGATTTGCCGGCGAGGTCGGTCAAACCGGCACGCAGTTTGAACTCATAGCTGCTGGCAAACTTCGGTGCCTGCGTGAGGTGGAACTGGCCGCTACGTGTACTCGTCCACTGAAACGTGCCGGTCAGTTCCGGTATGACGACCAAGGGCGAGGTAGCCGCGCTTTTGCCGATCTGATCCTTCGCCACCATCGCCGTTGGAAAGACGACCTCGATCGTCGATTCCGGTGCCAGTTCGGCAGGATTGATGGTGATATCCGCGTGCAGCTCTTGTGTCGGAGGCGCTTTGGTGGGGGCACCAGATTTAGCTGGAGCCCCGTGGGAGATGGCAAAGATAGCTACAAACGCCAGCGTCATGGCTGGCAGCAGCTCAAGGCTGAAATTGGTTTTCATGGCGAACAGTGGGTTCGCGCTGAGAGTAGCACGCCCACATTTGGAGCGAGGACATTTTTGGAGAGTTTTTGGAAAACCTGAGAAAGGCTCGATTCAAAGCAACTCGGCGGCCTTGCGCCTCGCCCACGCATCCGCCTCGATCAATGCTCCAAGATCCGGATGCTGCACCACCTCATGCGCGGTCATCACGCGCTCGACGGTCTGCCAGATGCCGGGGAAAGAGAGCTTGCCATTGAGGAAGGCATCCACAGCCACTTCGTTCGCCGCATTCAGGACGGCAGGCAGGGTGCCGCCAACGGTTCCAGCGTGGCGGGCCAGATTCAGTGCGGGAAAGTCGTCCACGCGGGGTGCTTCGAAATGCAAGGCACCCACCTTGGCAAAATCGAGCGGCTTGAGATTGTTCGGCACGCGGTCGGGCCAGGTGACGGCATACTGGATCGGGAAGCACATGTCGCTGTGGCTGAGCTGGGCGATGACGCTGTTGTCAGCGAATTCGACCATGCTGTGGACAATGCTTTGCGGGTGAACGACGACCTCGATTTTGTCCATCGGCACGTCGAAGAGCCATTTGGCTTCGATCATTTCCAGACCTTTGTTGAAGAGGGTGGCGCTGTCGATGGTGATCTTGCGACCCATGGTCCAGGTGGGATGCTTTAGGGCCTGGGCAACGGTAACGCCCGGCAGTTGATCAGCAGGCAGCGTGCGGAAGGGGCCGCCGCTGGCCGTGAGGAGGATGCGCTGAACGTAGCTATGACGGTGTCCTTCGAGACACTGGAAGATGGCATTGTGCTCGCTGTCCACGGGCAGGATGTTCACGCCTTTGCGTTTCGCGGCCTCAGTAACGGCTTCGCCGGCCATGACGAGGATTTCCTTGCTGGCCACGGCCAGGTGCATGCCGCGCTCAATGGCGGCAAGCGCCGGTGCAAGGCCAGCTGTGCCGACGATGGCGACGAGCACCATGTCCGCATCGGACTCGTTGACGAGATCGACCAACCCCTGCGTGCCCGTGTGCAGCACGACATCGGCTGGCAGCAGAGCACGTGCTTTCTCCGCAGCGGCGGCATCAGTGAGAGCGACCTGCTTCACGCCGGTCTCGCGGACCTGCGCCACGAGTGCTTCGACACTGCAATTCGCGGCCAGACCGACGATCTGCATGCGCTCGGGAATGTCGCGTGCGACTTTGAGGGCACTGGTGCCAATGGAGCCGGTGGAGCCGAGGAGGAGGACTTTGCGCATCACGAATGCTTGCTTTGGCTTATCGTGCGATGGCGGACAAGTAAAAATAAAACACCGGCGCAGTGAAAAGCAGGCTGTCGGTCAGATCAAGGATGCCGCCGATGCCGGGAAGCGCATGGCCACTGTCCTTGATGGCCACGCAACGTTTGAGCACCGACTCGGCCAGATCCCCTGTGACGGCAGTGGCACAGAGTACCGGGGCGAGGATCATGCCGTGCATCCAGGTAATGGGGGCAAGTTTTTCAGGAATGGTGGCCAGCAGTACCGCAGCGGCACCAAACGAGCCGATGAAGGCCCCCACAAAGCCCTCCCAGGACTTCGCGGGGCTGATATGCGGGATCATCTTGTGCTTCCCAAACAGCACGCCAACCACGTAAGCCCCCATGTCGCTGAATTTCGTGACCATGATGAGGAAGAGCACGAGAAAGATGTCCGTGATGCCTTTGCCATCGGCATGAAAGTACATGAGCCGCACCATGAAACCGAAGAAAATGACGGTGTAAACGGTGCCAAAGACGGTGTTGAAGATGCGCTGCAAGGTGGACGCACCTTCGAGTTGGTGACGGTAGCAGAGGATGAAGGAGCCGTGTACACTGGCGGTGAGCGCCGCGAGATCAAACTCCATCGGCGGTGCCTTGTGCCGGGTAGTCGTGTACCAGATCACCACCCCCCAATAGGTGATGCAGATGATGAAGCCGAGGGCATTGAAGGAACGTGCATGGGGGTCATTGCGCAGCAGTCGAAAATACTCGACGGCACCCGCAACGCCAAAAAATCCGGTGATGGCAATGACCAGCCAAGTGTTCTGCCACTCCAGAAAGGCCACCGAAAGCAGCGACCACAGCAGCAAAGTGCTGAACAAACGGGATGCGAAAACGCGACGCTTGCTTGGCGAAGTGGTCGGCGTGGCTGCTGCGGTTTCGGACATGCGGCGGGTTGGGGTGCGCATTTAGAGCCTATCCCACTGGAGAGAGCAATGCGATTTCGCATTTGGCTGCCATTCCTGCCGCGTTAATTTCAAGCTTTATGGAGCATTCAGTGGCAAGAGCGCCAGGCACTTCCGTCACAGACCGCCTGAAAAGAAGGTCCGCAGCTCGTGCAGGCCCTGCCCTTCGGCGCAGACTTCGGCCAGATTTGACACGGCAGCGGGGATGTGCTGCTGGTAGTGCGGTTTGCCGAGATTGCGGCTGAGATTGGCATAAGCACCGAGCGCCTGCATCAGGCGCTGGGCGGCACAGAGATAAAACACTTCACGCACGTCGCTGAACCCTAGGCCACGATGATCTGCATAGTAGCGCAGCAGGTAGGCGCGCTCCGTCCTCGTGAGGTTCACATACGGGTCGTAAAGCAGCGAGGCCAGATCGTATTCGGCGAGGCCAAGGCGCAGGCCTTGGTAATCGACCAGCCACGCCTCCTCTCCACGGATGAGCACATTCTGGCTTTGGAAATCCCGATGCACCAAGCAGAGCGGCAGGCGGGACAGACGGCGGCGGAGCTGCCGGAGCGCTTCATGGGCGGCGTTGTACTCGGCATGGGAAAAATCACGCCCCAGGTAGCCGCGCACAAAGTGTTCAAGAAAGTAGTTCTGCTCCCATTCGTAGAGGGCTTCGTCAAAGCCGGGTTCGAGTTCATTGATGTCCGCCGGTGTAAGGGCCTTTTCTCCAACGGCATGAAACTTGGCCGCTTCACGTAGGGTGGCCTGGTACAGCGGGAACCGACGGTCCCAGGGTTGGTCGTTAAAGGACTGCAGGTCAATGCGCCCCAGATCCTCCAGCCAGACGCACAGGCGCTGTTGATCGAAGGCATACACCTGAGGCACATGCGCCCCGATTTTCTTCAGGCGGTGGGTGGCGGGGACGAATTTCGGATTGTCACGACGCGCCAGGGTGTAAACCATGAGAATCATCGGCTCACGCTTAGCCTGCCAGTTGAGGCGGTAAAAATGACGGTCAGAGGCCCCCTTGAGGATCACCTCCACTTCACACGGGGTGCCGTTCAGTTCAGGGAACTGTTCGCGGGTAAAGATGAGCAAAGCCTCGTGTTCAGGGAGCATGGCGGGAAATAAGGAATGACGAATGCGGAAGGACGAATGTCCACTGCAAAGGCGCAATGGATTAAAAATCGACATCTTCAGCACTACCGCCCGCCGTGATGCCGCTACGGACGATGCAGCGCTTCAGCTCCGCACCGGCCTGCACCCGACCGCCAGGCCAAACGATGCTGTCCTCCAATTGCGCTGAGGCTGCAATCACAGCCTCAGCGCCGATGACATTGATGCCACGCAATACGGCCCCGGCTTCGACTTGCGCCGCAGGATCGATCGCCGGGCTATACATGCCGTTCAGGGCCGAATGCGCCGACAAATAGGCCGTGCGGCTGCCCAGATCCCACCAACTGCCTTGGTCAATCACCACGGCACCGAGCTTGGCCCCGGCGCGGATCATGTTGAGGAAAATGGGGATGACGGACTCGACCTTGCCAGGGGTGATCCAATCGTGAATGGCCGGATCGCAGGCGTAGATGCCGGTGAAAAGGTATTTACCTTCATCGCCCGTGCCGAGCTTGTTGCGAATGTCCGTGACGAGACCGCGCCGAGGATCAAAGGCGATATGGAGGGACGGCCCATGACTGCGTAGGACCAGGGTGACGAGATTGCCGTTTTCACGATGCTCGGTGAGGAGCGGCTTCAGCGGCAGGTCGGTCAGGATGTCGCCGTTATAAACGAGGAAAGGTTCGTTGCCGAGGAGATCACGCACATTGGCAATGCCGCCGGCAGTTTCGAGGCGCACCGGGCTTTCATTGCGGAACTGGATGGGCGTGCCCTTGTAGCTTTGCTCTGGAAAAGCATTAGCATAGGCCTCTGGAATGTGATGCGTGTTTACCACCAGCCGCGACACGCCTGATGCAATCAGGTGATCAAAGGCATACGTGATCAGCGGCCGGTGAAACACCGGCACCAGCGGTTTCGGAAGCTGCTCCGTCAACGGTTTCAGCCTCTCGCCAATGCCTGCGCCCAATACAAATGCCTGTTTCACGCGCGGCATTTACGCGGACACGATGGCGGTGCAAACGGAAGTTGCCACGATGGCTCAAGCCGCCTTCCGCTTCCGCAACCAGGTGACGAACCCCACAATGCCCGCCACGGCAGCCACCGCAGGCAGTGTGTAGCGCTCCTTTGAATCAGTGTCGCAGAACGCGCACAGGGGATCGGGAGCGCCAGCCGCCGCAGCGGCAGCCTCCAAGGATTCAGCCGTGATGGGCGGCGGTGCCTTGGTGCGCGGAGTGAAGGTCTTCAAATCCAGTACGTAACTCGTTTCTCCAGGAAAGAGAATCTGGTAGCGCTCCACCTTTTTGCCGAGAGCGGTGTTGTGATAAAGCACGCTCAGGGTTCCCCCAGACAAGGCCTTGATCGAGTAGCCCGTGCTGCCGGAGGGGAGCTTCGTGCGCCAGGTGCCGGTGAGCATGACCGGGTCTTCCGGCATTTTCAGCGGCGCATTTTCAGCGGCGGTAAACTCCCAGGCCAGATCGGGCTTCACTTCGACCACGGGGTCCAGGACGACCTCGACCACCCGCTGTACATACTCGCGGGCCTGCGCCTTGAGTTTTGCCTGCTGCTCCGCCGGAGTAACGCCAAGGTCGGCATTCGTGAGGTAAGGTGCCACGTTGGGGTCAGGCTGGAAGCTGCGCGGATCAATCTCCACCTGGAGCATCCAGTCCCCGTTTTGCTCGAAATGGGCACGTACCGCCACATCCGGCAGCGGATGCGCCAGGCAGGGGGAGGCGAACGCCAGGATGGCGAGCATGCAGAGGCTGGGAGGCGTGTTCTTCATCCTTCCAGCGTGGCACAGGCCGGGCCAATGTGACGAGCTTTTTTCAAAAAACCCACATTTTTTGATTGGCAGGGGAGGCAACCATCGTTTTGAATGGGTGCAAATCCGCTCGGTCACTTCCCTGACGGAAAGCTAACCACATTCAAACTCAACATGAAATCCATCCTCACCACCCTTGCCGTCCTCGGCCTTTCCGTGTCCGCTTTCGCAGGCTGCGGCAAAATCGACACCACCACCGGCACACTCAAGTCCGTTGACGCAGACTCCAAGTCCATCGTGATCGAGTCCGCTGGCAAAGAAGTCAAGCTGACCCTGACCGCCGCCGTTTCCGGCGCTGACAAGCTCGTCGGCAAGAAAGTGACCGCCACCAGCTCCCACAAGAAAGTGGAAACCCTCAAGGAAGGCTGACCTCATTTTGCGGTGAACATTACACCCGCGCAGCCCGGAAGCGACCCTTCCGGGCTTTTTCATGCCTGCGCTCTGAACCAAGGCACCCAATTTGCATTTATTCTTGTGATTGACTGAAATAACTCGTTTGCATTATGCTCTTTAATTCTTGGCATGGGTCACAAGGCCTTTGCCATTCTCAAGACATCCACACCACACACCATGAAATCGCTTCTCACTCTTGCTCTTATCTCCTCCAGCCTCCTGCTGAGCAACTGCTCCAATGGTTGCATCTTCGCGAAGAAAAAGCCAGCCTCTACCTGCACCTCTTGCACCGCTCCTGCTGCCAAGAGCACTTCCGCTTGCTGCGCATCCCACACCGCCGCCAAGAAGACCACCAAGCCCTGATCCTAGCATATAGGCAGAATTAAATCTCAAAGCCCGGGGACGCCGTCTCCGGGCTTTTTTGTGACTGCATTAGACCAATCTTGTCTGCCATTATGCCTCTCTTGGCGCAGCTTCGTTAAACATGCACGCAGGGTGCAAGTTTAACACCATGCCCTCGTAAATCGAGGCATGCGACTCAGTCTCTTCACCGATTACTCCCTGCGCGTGCTCATGTTTGCCGCGCTGAAGGGGGAAACATTTTCCCTCAGTGAAGTCGCTGAAGCCTACGGCATCTCGCGGCACCATCTGGTGAAGGTAGTGAACTTCCTGGCCAAGCTCGGCTACCTGGAAACCCGCCGTGGCAGAGGCGGTGGCATCGCCCTGGGTATGCCACCGGAGGACATCCGCATCGGCATGGTCGTGCGCCGCACGGAGGACACGCCCTTCATCGTCGAGTGCTTCGACCAGAAGCACAACACTTGCCCCATCAATGGCTTCTGCCGCCTCAAAGGCGCGCTCGCCCAGGCTGAGAACGCTTTTTATGAAACTCTCGACCGCCATACGCTGCGCGACCTCGTCACCGGCTCCGCAGGCAAAGGCATGAAACAGAAACTGCTGCCGCAGCAATGACGAAACCCGAATGTCGAATTTTCCAGCCATGCCCTCCTCTTTCTCCAGTGCTCCGACGCAACACTTATCCCTCTTGCGGTTGGGTTTCGTCATTTTGATTTCGTCATTCTTCACACTGCACGCCGAAGACGAGTACGAAAACGCCCCCATCCGCTATTCCGACACCGCGCCCAACGACGCCGCTCAGCGACTCGAAAGTCTCATGACTGCGGGCAAGGTCAAAATCGACCGTACCGATGCCTGGACGGTGTTGCGCGATGTGATGAAGCAGTTCAACATCCCACAGGAGTCGCAGGTCATGGTCTTCTCCAAAACCAGCAAGCAAAACGACCGCATCAGCCCGCAGACACCACGCGTGGTCTATTTCGGTGACAATGCCTACGTCGGCTACTGCCTCGGCGGTTCAATTGAAGTTGCCACCATCGACCCAAAGCTCGGCCCCATCTTCTACCTGCTCGACCCTTATGAAGAACCCGCCAAGCCGTTGCACTTCCAGCGCGACAACAGCTGCCTGAGCTGCCACGGCGGCCCGTTCACGCCCGAAGTCCCCGGCGTGATCGTGCGCTCCGTTTATCCCGGACCAGAAGGCCATCCCATCATGAGCCAGGGCAGCACCGTCGTCGATACCACGACTCCTTTCAGCGACCGCTGGGGCGGCTGGTACGTCACTGGCAGGCACGGCAGCGTCCTGCATCGTGGCAACGTCACTGCCACCGAGAAGAACGATCAGAGCATCACCATCGACTTCAAAGCCGGAGCCAACATCACCGACCTTGCCAAGTTTTTCGACGTCACTCCCTACCCGCGCAAGCAGAGCGACATCGTCGCGCTCATGGTGCTGGAGCATCAGACCTCCGTGCAAAACATCCTCACCAAGGCGAATCAAACCTCCCTGCGCGCCATGCACATGCAGACCAGCCTTCAGCGCGAACTGGGCGAAACCGTCATGACCGAGCCCACCGGCACCGCGCGCCGCATCATCGACCATTCTGCTGAGGACGTCGTCGAAGCCCTACTCTTCAAGGACGAAGCCGCTTTGCCCGAAGGCGGCATCGAGGGAGACCCCGCTTTCCAGACCGCCTTCACCCAACGTGCCCCGCAAAGCAGCGATGGCCGCAGCTTGAAGGATTTCCAGCTCCTGCACCGCCTCTTCAAGTACCGCTGCAGCTACATGGTCTATTCCCTCACCTTCCAGCACCTCACCACCCCACTGAAGCAAACTGTCCTCCACCGTCTCAAGACCGTACTCGAAGGCCAGGATACCACTGGCCACTACGCTTACCTCAGCGAAACAGAACGCGGACACATCCGCCGCATCCTCGCCGAGACATTACCAGACGCTCCAGCGGAGTGGAAGCAGGCGCTAGCGGCAAAGTGAGTCGTGCTGCGAGTTGAAAAGCCGCGCGCCATCTCCAACCTGCTCCCATGAAACAGCTCCTCGCCCTCCTGCTCTGTACGCTTTGCTTCGCCTCCTGCGAAAAGCAGCAGCCCCCCGCAGTCGAAAAACAGCCTGCCGAAGTCGGCTTCGCGGACAAGGAAGTCGAAATGCTGAATGACGGCAAAGAGGCAACCTACAAGGGCAAGCCCTACACCGGCCTCATCCGCAACAAACACTCCAACGGCAAGACCGCCGGTGAATACCCCTACATCGACGGCAAAATGCACGGCGTGATGAAGGAGTGGTGGGAGAACGGCCAGCAGTCCGCCGAAACGAATTTCGACCACGGTCAGCGCCACGGCCTCAACCGCTATTGGGACATGAGAGGCAAGCAGACCAAAGAGCAAATCTACGACCACGACAAATCCGTGAGCGAGAAGCACCTCTGAACTGTGCATTCGTCATTCTGATTTCGACATTCGTCCTTTTCCTTCATGGTCGCCCCCGTCATCGCACTTCTCGTCATTGCCCTCGTCTCGCTGCTGGTCGTGCGCGTGGGCTCGACTGCGCTGATGATGACCGGCATCAGTTGGGATACGGCCAGCTTTCAGGCTTACTCCGCCTTTTTCGGCGTCGGATTCACCACCAAGGAGACGGAACTCGTCGTGAACCATCCCGTGCGCCGTCGCATCATCCGCGATCTCATTCTCGCGGGGAACGTCGGTCTCACCTCTGCGCTCGCCACACTCATTGTCACCCTGCTACAAAGTGGCTCCGAAGGCGACACGATCATCATGCTGGCCTGGCTCATCGGCGGACTATTGTTACTCCTCTTCATCTCCCGCCTCACCTGGTTTCAAAAGGTGCTCGACCGCATCATCCAGCGCACGCTGGAGCGCACCGGAGTGGTGCATGCGCTCGATTATGAACTGCTGCTGCGCATTCAGCACGGCTACGTCGTTTCCGAGATCGACGTGCCGCCAGGAACCTACCTCGCGGGCCGCACCCTGCGTGAATCACGCCCCTGGGACCGTGGTGTTGTTATCCTCGCCATCAAACGTGAAGGCCACACCCACTCCGGCATTCCTGCCCGGGACGATCTCATACTGGCAGGCGACGTTCTCACCGCCTACGGCAAAGAATCCGCCCTTCAGGCGATGACCCAGCCCTTGGAACAACAAGAAGCCAAGAAGAAAGAACCATGAACCTCACCAACCAAGTCTGCGCCGTCACCGGCGGTGCCAAAGGCATCGGCCTCGCCACTGTTCAAGCCCTGCTCGCACGAGGTGCGCGAGTGGCCCTGCTCGATCTCGAAAACGTCACGCTCGACCATCCACACGTGCTTTCGATCCGCTGTGATGTCTCCCGCGCCGCCGACGTGCAATCAGCCGTCAATCAAATCACCGAGCAACTCGGCCCCATTGACATCTGGGTGAACAATGCGGGTCTCGCACGCCATCGCTGGATTCCTGACTACACCGAGGAGGAGATCGATCTGATGCTCGCGGTGAACCTCAAAGGCACCATTCTCGGCTCCCAAGCCGCCTTGAAGGCTATGATCCCGCACAAACGTGGCCACATCATCAATGTCATCTCCACTGCCAGCCTGCGTGGCATTCCGAGCGAGACCGTTTACTGCGCCGCGAAGTGGGGCGTGCGCGGATTCACCCAGGGCCTGGCCGAAGAAGCCGCCGCGCATCGCATCCGCGTCACCGCGATCCTGCCCGGTGGCGTGGACACGGCGTTTTGGGATGATGCTTCGCAGCGCCAAGCTCCCAAGCAGCTTTTTCTCAAGCCCGAGCACATCGCCAACGGCATCGTAAGCTGCATCGAGATGGACGATTTCTGCGTGCCCCGCGAACTCGTGCTGCGTTCGCTCGATGATAGCGATTTCTCGGTGAAGCCAGCGTAATCCATCTCTTTACGCACCATGAAGCATCTCCTTTTGACGTGGCTGCTTTTCAGTGCAGCCGCCATTGCCGAAGATCCTACCAGCCTCCATGGCAGTGAACGCATAGTCTTCATCGGCGACAGCATCACCGGCCAGGGCGGCGGCTGGCTGGGGGCGGGATATGTTTTCAAAATGCGCGAGGCTTTGAGCGCGACGTATCCCGAGGCAAAACCAGATCTCGTGCCGCTCGGCAGCAGCGGCATGGGAGTCGGCGCATGGCTGAATCTGGCCAAAAACGAGGACAAACAGAAGCATGATCTCGATGTGAAAGGTGTCGATGTTGCTGCAGCGCTGGCGAAGCCCGCAAACGTGATGATTGTGATGCTCGGCATGAATGACGTGCTCGCCCCCTATGTAAACGAGACGGATGAAAGCCTGGATCAATGGCTGGCCAACTACCGTGAATTGATCACCACCCTCAGCTCTAGGCTGAAACCCAAAGTCATCGGCCTTGCGACCATCACGCCACAGACAGAAGATCCGGGCACACCCAAAAATCGCGTTATGGCACGCATGAACGAGCGCATCGCCAAACTCGCGGCCGAATTCAAGGCACGCCGGCTGCCCACAAATGCGATGTATTGGGACGCCCTCAACCAAGCCCGGCGCACGCAGCCAGATTTTTCGCTCGCAGGTGATCGCATTCATCCGGGCCCCACCGGACATGTCGTGATCGCTCGGACGATGCTGAGTGGACTCGGCGAGGAGAAGGCCGCCGAGTGGCTGAAGACCGAGCGTTTGGACAAAACCCTGGCCAATCTGAAACCCGGTCCGGCCCCCACAGCGCCGCCACCATGGCTGGTCACCAGCGGCCTCATCCTGCGCGGCTGGCAGGAAAAACCCGCCGATGCCGATCTC
>TBL_comb48_EPIDRAFT_1002626_pt1 | contig 12439 bp, 8 predicted proteins | sample TroBogEpilimnion_37_FD_10681 | JGI IMG/M metagenome (IMG submission 10681)
ACTGCATTGCCAAAGCGACTGTTAATCGAATCTAAGGCTTTCATGAGATCAGCGGATTTGCCTCTGGTCTCTACGTCATCAAACAGCGATTGCTGCACGGTAGGTTTGTCAGACAGAAGATTAAGAACAATTCCGGCCTTCTTGTATCTAAATCCACTTTGGTAGATTTTCTTAAGACCCTCAATTGCTGCATCGGTAAGTTTGAGGGTGTTATCGGTTGGGTTCTCTAGTGCAATGGTGATGCTTTGGGCGTATTGGGGCTCGTTCTGTTTATGGGGATTGGTTTCAATAAAGATACTGATCGCGCCCGTAACCGAGTTTTGGGTTCTGAGTTTTTCTGCAGCTCTAGCGGCATGCGTAGCAACCGACTCTGCTAGCTCTTCTAGGCTGGTCACTAACTTACCAAAGCTACGTGAGGCAATAATTTGCTGTTTGGCTGGCGCTACTTCTTCTAGCTTTAGGCAAGATACGCCACGCAACTCATAACAAAGTCTTTCCATCACAACGCCAAACTGTTGGCGCATAGTTTGCGGTGATACCTGCATGAGATCAAAGACGGTGTTGATTTGCAGTAGCTTGAGTTTTTTAGCCAGTTGTCTGCCAATACCCCATACCTCACCTGCTGGTATCTCACTCATCCATTGATAGAGCTCTTCCTTGGGCATGCTCTCGACATCACATACGCCTGCAAACTTTGGGTGCTTCTTAGCTAGGTGGTTAGCAAACTTGGCCAAGGTCTTGCTAGAACCAATGCCGACGCAAACAGGTAAACCGGTGGTGTCTTTGACATCTTGCTTAATGACATGCCCAAGGTGCGTTCCATCTGGATAGGCTTTAAGGACAGACTCAATTTTGAGAAAGCTCTCATCAATGCTGTACACCTCAAGATTAGGCGTAAATCTTCTCAAGACCTGTACCACGCGATCACTCATATCGCCATACAGGGTGTAGTTTGATGAATAGGCCAGGATGCCATGCTCTTTAGCCAGGTCTTTTATCTTGAACCAAGGTGTTGCCATCTTCACGCCTAAGGCTTTGACCTCGGCGCTTCTAGCAACAGCACAACCATCATTGTTTGATAGCACTACTACCGGCACACCTTCTAGCTTGGGAGCAAATACCCGCTCGCAAGAAACGTAGAAGTTGTTCACGTCTACTAGTGCGAACAGCTCCTTGGCTTGATTAGATTCGTTGGCTGGGTTCATTGGTTTCCCCTGCTGCTAGCGTTGCTGTACTTGCGCACCACGCCAACGACCACGCCCCAGATTTGAAGCTCACTACCCTCATCAAAGGTAATAGGGTCAAAACTAGGATTTTCTGGTTGGAGCTCGATACGGCCACGTAATTGGTAGAGGCGTTTGATGGTGTACTCGCTATCGACGACTGCCACCACGATGTCTTTGTGTTTTGGTTTAAGGGCTTTATCAACAACTACCTTGTCGCCATCACAGATACCCGCACCCATCATCGAATCACCCTTGACGGTGAACATAAAGGTAGCTGGCTTGTTCTGAACCAGATAGCGGTTCAAATCGAGGCCCTGTTCAGCGTAATCTGCCGCTGGACTAGGGAATCCAGCCGAAATCCGGTGACTCAGTAGCTTGAGCTCACAGTCGTCAAAATGCGCTGCCAAGGCTTGTGGAGCCTGGCTTAGGGTCGCTTTCTGTAGGTAGGCTTTAGTCGTCATATTCATTAATATACTGTATATTTATACAGTATATGTAAAAACAGCATAAATGAGACTATTTTTGTTGTTTTAGGGCCATAGGAGTCCTTTTTGATTCTTGCCCTAGACATAAACCCCAAGTTCTTTGGGTGGCAAGGGACTCCATAATGGCTCAAGCAGTTCCCATATAAAAGAAATAGCAGGAGACAAATGAAGACGTTCAAGATAGCGTCAATTCCAGGCGATGGAATTGGCAAAGAGGTTATTCCCGAATGCGAAAAGGTGCTCAATGCCTTAAGCAAAAAACATCCAGAAATCGCTTTTGAGTTTGAGCACTTTGATTGGGGTGGTGACTACTACCGTAAGCACGGCGTGATGATGCCCGAAGGTGGTCTTGAGCCTTTGCGCTCTAAAGATGCCATTTTGTTTGGTTCCGCTGGTGACCCCAAGATTCCGGATCACATTACGCTCTGGGGTTTACGCCTCAAGATCTGCCAAGGCTTTGATCAGTACGCCAACGTGCGCCCTACTCGCATCCTGCCTGGTATTCAAACGCCACTACGCAATTGCAAACCCGAGCAACTCGATTGGGTAATCGTGCGCGAGAACTCCGAAGGTGAGTACTCTGGTTTAGGTGGCAGAGCCCATCAAGGCCATCCCATTGAAGTGGCTTCAGATATGAGCATCCTGACACGCGTTGGAGTTGAACGTGTACAACGTTATGCTTTTAAGTTAGCGCAATCACGTCCTCGCAAACATCTTACTGTCATTACTAAATCCAATGCGCAGCGCCATGCGATGGTGATGTGGGATGAAATCGCCGTCCAAGTAGCCAAAGAGTTTCCGGATGTTACTTGGGATAAAGAGTTGGTCGATGCTGCAACAGCGCGCATGGTCAATCGTCCTGAGTCTTTAGATACCATCGTGGCCACCAATCTACATGCCGATGTACTCAGCGACTTAGCTGCTGCTTTAGCGGGTAGCTTAGGCATTGCACCAACGGGCAACATTGATCCAGAGCGTCGCTATCCATCGATGTTTGAACCCATTCATGGTTCTGCTTTTGACATTATGGGTAAAGGCCTAGCTAACCCCATCGGTACTTTCTGGTCAGCCGTCATGATGCTCGACTTCTTAGGAGAAAAAGCCATAGCAGTCAAACTCATGAGCGCGATTGAAAAAGTGACTGGCAATCCGAAGTTACACACCCGTGATTTAGGAGGCAATGCCATGATGAGTGATGTCACCAATGCGGTCATCGAGGAGATTTCTAAATGAAACTACTAAAACGAATGGATGTTGCGCTTGTATTGCTTATTGCATCGCTTGGCTTACTTTCTGGAGTGAGCGCGCAACCGCTACCAGATAAAACCATTCAGTACATCATTCCCTTCCCTGCCGCCGGTGAATCTGACTTGGTAGCTCGCTATCAATCTGATTTATCCGTCAGAAAATATAAGCAACAAATGATGGTACTCAATCGTGCTGGTGCTGGCGGCGCTCTCGTTTGGAGCGCCCTTAATACCTACCCGGCTGATGGCACCAACATAGTAGGCGTCAATATTCCGCACATCATCTTGCAACCACTACAAGAAGGCATTCAGTATAAGACCGATGACATCAATGCAATTTACTACTATCACTTCACACCAGATGCCTTAATGGTCTCTGCTGATAGTCCTTACAAAACCTACCAAGAGTTTATTGCAGCAGCTAAAAAAGATCCTGGCAAGATGACCTTGGCTGGCTCTTCACAATACTCAGCCAACCACATGGCTGTCGAGCGCTTAAATAAATTGGCTGGCGTCAAAATTACGTATGTTCCTTTTAAAGGTACAGGCGATTTAATCACTGCCTTGATTGGTATGCACGTGGATGGGGCCATGGGTTACTTGCCATTAGCCATTCAGCAAAAAGGGAAGGTGCGCACTCTAGCGATTGCTACTGAGAAGCGTAACCCTGCTCTACCAGACGTTCCCACATTTAAAGAGCTAGGTCTGAATTGGGTCGATGGTGCTTACCGTGGTGTTGCCGTACCTAAAGCCACCCCATTGGTGCTGCAGCAAAAACTATCGGACTACTTTGGCTTATTGAACTCAGATCCCGAGACCAAGAAGAAGCTGGAAGACTCAGGATTTATCTTAGTCGATATTCCATTAGCAAAGATTCCGGCATTCATGAAAGAGAAAATTCCTCAAGCAATGGATGATGCTAAAAACGCGGGGATGATTAAGTAGCGTCCTTCAGAGCTCAAATAAATAAACCACTCAAATGCATTTGAGTGGTTTATTTTTAGGCTTAACGCCAAAAACAACTCATTTTTCGATCAATACCTGCCGCGTAGTCATGATAGATCCATCGATTACACACCAAACGATCAATACCAAAACTCAAAACTACCAAGCCAATCACCAAGGCAAGTAGCCATTTGATAGTAGGCTGCATTAGCAAAAAGCAAACGCTAAGATTGCCGGATCATCCAAGAAAGCATTGGATAAATAAAGACTGGCCCGAAAGATCCAGGGCTGCACTATCTCAGTAATCGCGTTTAGATGCTCCATGCCGGTAGTTTACTAAAAGCCCTGGGGTTAGCCCAAAAAATCTGCCTTACCAATTTCAACGCCGTTGTGACGCAAAATGTTGTAAGTAGTCGTGACATGGAAATAAAAGTTTGGAATGATCCAAGTCAGCAAGTATTGCTCACCCACAAACTCAAAGCTCCACTCTTTAATGGAGAACCTGATCTCTTTAGCTTCTGTGCCATCTAACTGCTCAGGCTTGATGTTGTCAATAAACGCAATGGTTTTAGCAACACGCTCTTGCAGCTCAGGAAAAGTAGTTTCTATATCATCAAACTTCGGTGGCTCAATACTAGCTAAGCGACCTAAGCCATTTTTCACCTGATCACAAGCAATGAATACTTGCCTAGTAAGCGGGAGCATATCTGGGAACAAACGATCTCCCGTCAATACAGTGCCTTCAATTTTCTTGGCGCTAGCGTACTCTTCGCCTTTTTTAAGGATTGTAGAAAGATTGATGAGCATCTTCTTTAGTTGTGGAACAGATGCCTGATACATTGAAATTGCCATGATTACTTACTACTTTCTAGTGTGCGTTGAATATATAAATTTATTTTGTTATGGGAGGATGCTTACACATCGCTCATGAAATCGCCGCCACCGCTGCTGTCGTCCCAGGAGCTGGAACCGCCATCATCCCAAGAGCTTGCATCATTCACACCAAAGTTCGCTGCATCCGGTGCTGGTCCGCCTACCTGGTTAAAACCACTGCTGGCATTACCTAGATTGGGTTGATTATTGCCACCCATTAAATGACTAGCCAATGCTTGACCAGCAACCATGCCGGCACCAAGTGCTGCGCCGGTTGCTAAGCTGCCCATTAAGCCGCCGCCCATTCCACCTTGTGCTGCTGGTGGATAGCCAGGAGGATATCCTGCAGGACTACCAGGTGTGCCTGGCGCACTTGGATAGGCAGCGCTCGGTGCGTTGTAGACCTGAACTGGCTGTGGGCGCTTTCTCATGAAGAACACGATGCCCGCTACTAAGATTGTAATTAACACCCAGAAGATTGGGCTAGTGAATATTGATTCAGCTCCCGCATTTGTTGCAACTGGTGCAGTACCTGCGCGCAATTGCGCTTGTAATTTCTGAACAGAGTCAGGTTGAGCAAAAGGCAATCCTGGTGCTAAGTTTTCTGCTTGAACAAAAGCATTTCTAGCAGCATCTAACTTACCCTCTTTAAGATAGAGTTCAGAGGCGATGTAATGCGCTTTAGCGCTATTAGGATGGTTTTGCAATACCTCTCTCATCATGGCATCGGCTTTGCCCAATTGCCCAGACTGAATGGCTTGAGATACCTCCGGTAAGGTAGGTTCGGCTAAGACTAGACCGCTAGACAACAATAGGCTAGCAGCAAATAAACTGACAAAAAGATTAGAGAAACGTTGCATCTTCATCGTGGCTCCTTTAAGCGTGATAACTGATTATCCCTAGTTTGGGGATTTTTGCTCCTACCCCTATATATGGGGGCTAAGTAGGGTTATTCAAGGACTAGGGAAGCTTAGAGAGCTTCGCCGATTTGCTCAATCTTTCCACCAGATGAAATCAAGTAAGCCTTGTTTTCTTTATCAGGACGAATCCGTTTGAGCTCTTTTTGGTAGTTTTCTAGTTGCTTGAGGTATTTGTCATACATCTCGCTATCCTGGTTTGGAATACTCAGCTTGTAATCGATGATGGCCAGGTGATCATCCATCTCTACCAAGCGATCAAGACGGAAGCTCTTACCGTCTTCGCTGGCGATATCCAATTCATTCCACGCCTGTAGCCATTTTCCTGAGCTCAGATACAAATGTAGCTCTGGCGTATTGAGCACGACTTGGGTATGGGTGAGGAGTTTTTTGGCTACTGCTTGATTCACACCAAGCCAATTCATCACCTCTTGCTCACTTGGTATGGCGGGAAACTTTGCTGACTTGCTGGATTGCGGAACCAAAAACTCCAGCAGTTTATGAAAATGCACGCCCTCTTCAAGGATTTCAGGATCAGGGGCTTTCTCTGCTTCGGCCTGTATGGCTTTTACGGTAGCGCCACTGACAATATCTTGTAGTTGTTGCTGATGGCTAAGTTTTGCCTCTTCCCAAGTAATCTGAAAATCTTCAATACTGAAGTTCTCTAGAGCTTGAGTACTCTTTTGTGGGGCACTTTGTAGGTTATTTTTTTGTGAAGTATTTTTTTCTGTAGCCTCGCCACTTGCTATTGCTACTATGGGCTCTAAAGTAGGAAGTTGTCCAAACAAGGCTCTTGCATACCAAGACTTTTGATCTAAACCTGTTGGGTTGTTGGTGCTGGACTCTTTGGCTACACCGCTAATCCAGAGACCCTGTTTGGCGCGTGTCATGGCGACATAGAGCAAGTTCCAGTTTTCATTCTGACTAATGAGCTCTTCGTCTTCCCGAATCTGGCTTCGCGGCGAAGTTAAGCTGGCCTTGGTATACATCGACAGATGTGATGGACTGCTCTCACTGGGTGACCACTCTAGAAGCACACCAGAATGATCAGAATTACCTACCGTATGGTTGGCATCCAAAATAATCACAAAGGGTGACTCTAGTCCTTTAGCCCCATGAATGGTCATCAGGCGGACACGCTTATGCTTATCCTCTTCTGATATCTCGCTGTCTTCATCCACTTCAGCCTAGTTCCGTCTCGGCCTCTAGCTCTACATCACCTTCATCAGGGGTTTCGTCATCATCAGCCCGGCGCATAGCATTGATCTCATCAATAAAGCGACTCAAACTTGGGTAACGACCACCATCTTGATTCAGAGACAGCTCTAAGAAAGCATCTAAATTGGCAATCACTTGCGCACGTGCCAACGGTTGTGAACTAATTGCATACTCAAAACGCAAATTACTTTCTTGATAGATCTGATCTAGCAGGTCATGCACTGGCAAGCGTTCACCTAAGACACGCCAATGCTCTAGGAAACGTGCCGCCTTCTGAACTGCTGCATCTGGGCTATCTTGTAAGACATCCCACCAAGATCGATATTGATTATTCGCCTTAGTAATGCTGAGGCTTTGCATTTGCTGATCTGTAAAACCAAAGATTGGACTTCTCAACACCTGCGCTAATGGCAAATCATGGCGCGGTGATAGCAATACTGTCAGCAATGCAATCAAATCATCAATCTCTAGAGTATTGAGTAAGCCCCCCAACCTAGAGCTGTCATAGGCAAGCTCAGCTTCACGCAAGGCCCTCTCAAACTGCGGTAAGTATTTGCGGCGCTTCACAAGTAATAAGAAATCACTTTCTCTGGCGGCGCGCCAAATTTTGCGGCCATCTTCTTCATCTATTACTTGGCGTGTTGCCAACACTTGATGAATCAGCTTGCAGATTTCTTGACCTTCAACATAGCGCTGTGCAGCTGGCACTGTTTGATTGACATCGGTAATCGGTGCATCGAAAGCATTACCAACGCGAGGCTCTAACTCTTCTTTCACATAAGGCGCTAACGGTAATAGGGCAGCTTCTCCCTCTTTTGAATACAGTTCTTTTGGTAGGCCCGCTTCTACGGGCTTCCACAAGGTGTCCTGCTCATTGAATTTGTAAGTAGGCGGCAACTTTGAAGGAGCAAAGGTAGCGTTCACTGCTGAGTTAATTTTGGGCGCATTACGACGCGTTGTATCTTGATCCAGCGCCACTGCTTGCAGATGGGTTTCTAAGAACTTTCTTGCACCAGTAAATAAGCGTGGATCCGCTCTGCGGAAGCGATAAATTGATTGCTTGGGGTCGCCCACAATAAAGACACTGGGTTTACTTTCATCTTGACCATAACCCTCGAGCCACGAGCGCAAGATTTGCCACTGCAATGGATTGGTATCCTGAAACTCATCAATTAAGATGTGTTTATATTTAGCATCAAGACGCGCCTGTAAATAGGCTGCATTGGCTGAGTCAGCCATCAACTGACTGACGCCAATTTCTAAATCATCAAAATCGCGCACCCGCATTACTTCTTTAGTTGCAGCAGCATGATCCATCATGCGCTCGCTCATCGCAAACCAGGCTTGATTTAATGCATAAACCTCTTTTTCAGCTTCGCAATCCAAGTACTCAATAAATGCCTGCGCCCAAGCTTGCTTATAAGCAATGTGATCTGACTCAAGATGGCTTAAGCCTTCGTTCTTGAGATAGGTCTTCACGGAGCCAAGGGCTTTGTTGTTATTAGAGCGAGATTCGCCATCGCCATTTAAAAATACCAGTTGGAGATTGGAGGCCACCTCCAGAACATCACCGCCAGCCTGCATACACTCTAAAGCGGATGCAAGTCGTGGCAAGAAATCACTCTCTTGTGGACTGCTATGAGCAAAGCAACGCACGAGAAATTCAAAATCAGCTCTGGCATTGGGTGCATTCCACATCCTCAGCAGTGGATTATCGATACTGAGTCTAGGTAAAAATTGCTTGAGGTGTTCGATTGGGGTAATGCCTTTTGCCTTGCAGGCCTGCGCAAAAAAAGTCCAGGCACCACGTTGTTTCATAAGGCCGTAGTTACCCATTAAGAACTTTTGCGTATTACTTGCGCCCAATAGATTTAGCAAGACGTCATAGTGTGCCTTCAGATCTGCAGGAAGATCGCCCCACCAGTTATCTAAACACTCTTCTAGTAATCGCTTGCTGTCCTCGCGCAAACTAAAGCCTGGTTGCACCTCAGCTGAGATCGGCGCGGCGTTCAATAATCTGCCAAACCAACCATGGAAGGTATCAATCACAATTGACTGCGGGCTAGCGAGCACTTTGTTATATAAGTCCTTGGCTTGCGGCAATGATGCTGTTGCCTCGTTCTTGTCTAGGCCTCGCTCATTTAACTCATGGAGAAGCTCGGTATCACTCATTTTTGAAAATTGCTCCAACAAGCTATATAGTCGGTCGCGCATCTCTTGCGCAGCTTTGCGGGTAAATGTCAGCGCCAAAATTTCTTGTGGTTTTGCTCCATCAAGCAAGAGCCGAATCATTCGGGCAACCAATAGCCAAGTCTTCCCGCTACCGGCACAAGCAGAAACAATGACCGATCTACGGGGATCACAAGCGATGGCGTTATCAAATTTCTTTTTCACCACATCCCCTTTCTGCAAATGCCTCTTGCCTCACAGTATTTGCATACACCATCAGGCGCAAATGCCGTCACCTCTTTTCTGGCCCATAGGTTTTGCATGTCTTGAATCAGTTGCTCAGAAAAAGCAGGCATTAAGTCTGGGACGTCTTCTACTTTCAATGATCTGGTGAGTTTCTTATCTCGCTTGATATCCACTTTTAATGAAACCCACTGGGCTTGATTGACTTCGCGACCCTGGAGATGGGCGCTTGCTGGATCTTCATTCGCAGCACGTGCATAAATTAGCAACTGCGGATCATCTAAGAGATGTTCGGCACGTTTTTTAATCTTGGTCATTGACTGATTCTTATAGTCAATCACTTCTGCTGCTTGCTTACTCTCTAAATTAATATCAAAACGATCGGCGCGCCCTCCAATCCGCATGAGTCTATCTACCCCATCAGCATCGGCAAAGTGCAGATCAAATCCAACTTGATGTTCTGCGTTGTGATAACGCCAGCCCTCGGCCTCTCTTTGCAGCTGCCAATCCACAAAGCTCGGAATTTGTTTTTGCCAATCTCGTAAAGTCCCTAGCACTCGGCCATCACCTTCAATTAGGCGTTTGAACTCTTTTTCAGAGATAACGAATAACTGCTGTTCCATCCACTGACGTCGAACTGAAGTGTTATCTTTAATTTTTGAATCTGCTTTTTGCTCTTCAGTTTTTAGTGCCTGATAAAAATTACGCAGTAGAGCATGTAAAGACTGGCCCGCTAAAGATGCATCAAAGCCGTCTTCAAATTCTTTTACTTCACGCAGTCCTAATAAACTGCGAACATAGTACTTATAAGGGCAGTCTCTTAAAGTTTTATAAGCACTAGGACTCATGGACAGTGGCAAAGGTAAATCGGGATCTAAGGTCGTTACCGCTCTCTCTACCGGCCTAGCCTTTCCTCCATGTAATTCTGGCTGAGAAACCACTGCCATCCATTTCGGCAATTGTGTTTGTAGGCGCTGTATCCATGCCGATGGTCTGAGTGGCTCACCACTCTTGCTTTTACTTTGCCAAAGCAGATCAACATTCGCACAAGAGCCCAATAGTTGCGAGAAATCCCGCGCTTGCTGAACGTATTGCGCAGTTATTGTTGATGCTTTGAGTAAGCGATTGAGCGTATCTGAAAAAAACAAGGGCGGCTCTGAGAATGCCGGCAATTGCTGCTCATCACAGCCTACAACTACTACTGCATCGAATGTTCTCAGGCGTGTAGAGCTCAAAGGCAAGATACTTAAAGTGGCTTGCGCATCTTTGCCAGCCTCTTCATAGGACGCCTCTTCCATCACTGTTTTGATCAGACTAATCCACTCCGGAAGATGCATAGCAACACGTTGGTAATCGCTAGAACTTAAATCAAAGGTATTAATCACTTCTAATAATTGCTTACCTGCAGAATCTTTTCCTAAGGCTTTGGCAATGCCGGTGTCTAGCAAGTTCTGCTGCAGAAGCGCATAAGCATTGGAGCAATTGAGACTCATCTCATGCCAAGCATAGTGGCGCTCTCTCACAAATTGCAGCAGTTTTAATAAAGCCTGGTTCGGTGCAGTGTCGTGGTTTACAGCGTATGCATTAGCCCGCTCGATCGCCATGTAAAAGGTTTCCCAACCAGATTTGGCTTGACTAGCAATCAAGATATCTTCTAACTGCGCCACTAGACCAATGCACACCTCTGGAGTCTTTTGGATACAAGCAGAAATATCCAAATACGGATTTTGTAAAAACTCTAATAAGACGCCCGCTGTTGGCCCTTCCTTGGGTGCACGGATCAACTCCAGCCAACTATTTAGCGCTGCTGCTGCCCTGGTGGTGTCTAACTTCCAACCGGTTTCATCACGAATCTTTAAGACTGGGCCTAAACGCGCTAACAAGGCGCGCACCCTTCTTGCGGCCAAACGATCTTGCGCTACTAAAGCGATATTTTTATTGCCAGCAATCAGGTGTGACTCAATCGACTTAGCTGCTGCCCAGGCCAACTCTTCAAAACGCCTTGCCGAAATCAAGTTCCAACCTTGGTAATGCGCTGCTTCAATATTATTTTTGAGTTGCTGTGCTTGTTCTGCGTTTAACTCAATGATTTTGCCTGAAGCATTTTCTCCAACGAGCGCTTCAGACCACAAGGCAACGGATTGCCAGTCTAATGTGACTTCTACGACTGGAGCATATTGAGCGTAGTCATTTAAATACTTACCAATCACCTCTTGTTCAATCGGCTTAGGCTCAGCCGTCTGTACCCAGATAAAAGGCCTTGGTATTTGTTGATGCGCTTGTTCCTGCGTTGCACTGAGATGCGCTGCCATCGCAAATCGTTTCCGAAATACGGTATCGCCCACGCCACTCAAATAACGCCAGAAGGTCAGCAAGACTTCAGATTCTTGATCAACTACTTTTCGCGCAAGTTCTGGATAGGCTTGTGCAATCGTTTTATCCAGCAGCACTTGTAATTTTTTAGTCCATGCGTCTGAATCAAGTGCGTTAGTTTGAATTAAACGATTTAATTGATCATGCAATTGCGGAATGATGGCTTCAGACAAAATATCGCAAGCATCAATCACAGACTGTGCCAAGCCCCACGCGCCCGCATCACTTTCTGCTTTGAACCACGTTTTGAGTTTGGGATATTTGCGTAGATTTACATAGACTGAAATCCAACGCTCTAAGTCGGATTGTTTTTTTGGAAACTTCCAAGCGTCTGGCGCTGCTTCTAACCAATCATTAAAACTAATCACTTGGGGCAAGAATGCAATCTTTAGATCTAGGTCTTTTGGTCTATGGAGCTCTAATGCCGCCCTCACTCCGATCAGCGGGCCTGCTGTACTAAGCACTACTAAGGGGCGTTCGTTTGTTTGCACTGCACAATCCCAAATTCCTTTGGCTAACTGCTCAAGCGCGCTAACATCAGGCGTAATCGACCATGAGTGCGGCTGCTTTTGCTTAGAAATAGTAGGGAAAGGCTGAAACATTCAGTTTGGTTTTCGGGCTTATGTTTTAAATTTGGGCAGAAAGTTTGGCTTATTGCTAATATAAGCGTTGTAGCGATATAACTAAATAAGCCTAAATAAGGAATTTTCATGAGTGCCGGCATCAAACATGTAACAGACGCC